>ERZ808240.1378-NODE-1378-length-30521-cov-7.611173_pt1 | contig 30521 bp, 26 predicted proteins | sample MGYA00521084_ERZ808240 | MGnify/ENA primary metagenome ERZ808240 (study PRJEB31516, sample SAMN03275571) | gut metagenome | biome: mammalia-associated habitat; material: feces | host: Papio cynocephalus | place: Kenya | collected 2012-08-06 ... | reverse complement strand
GAACCTTAGAAATAGCGGCAGTCAAAGTAGTCTTACCGTGGTCAACGTGACCAATTGTACCGATATTAACATGCGGTTTGGTACGTTCGAATTTCTCTTTAGCCATAGCTGTTTTTTATTTTATTTGAATGAATTTCTTGTTTTTCAATCTTACTAAAAAGATCTCTACAATTTAAAAAGAGCTGTTAGTGAGACTTGAACTCACGACCTCTTCCTTACCAAGGAAGTGCTCTACCGCTGAGCTATAACAGCAATCAAAAAAGAGAGCGGAAGACGGGGCTCAAACCCGCGACCCCCAGCTTGGAAGGCTAGTGCTCTATCAACTGAGCTACTTCCGCGAGACCCTTTCGGGATGGGTGGGCAAAGATGGATTCGAACCACCGAAGGCGTAAGCCAGCAGATTTACAGTCTGCCCCATTTGGCCACTCTGGTATTTGCCCTTGTCTCCTTCAAGAAAGTCACTCACACGCATAGCAATTAAGCCGTTGTGCAAATGTCTCTTGGAAACGGGTGCAAAGTTAGACATTATTTTCTTCGCACCAAACTTTTCCTCTATTTTTTTTCAGAAAACTTTATTTTTTGTGGTATAGCACAGCCACTACAGCATGTTTTCACTTGTTTCTGTCTTAACATCGCCCTTATTTAATCAGCTTTATATTCATTTTCGATAAAGTTGTTGTAGGGGTTATGTACGCCCTAAAGGGATATAACAGACTTCCCTTTGCAGCTCGCTTAAAAGATTGCGACACTGAGTGGAGCATATATATTGCGTGTTCATTGTTATCTACTTTAAGCACTTCGTTCGTACCCTTTAAGTTTGCGGCAACATTTGCGTTGCTATTTATTGTGCACGCATCGGCCGCTACTGCTATTATGCCGCTATTGTTTGGACACACGATGTATCCGCAATCAGCATCTAACAATTCGGTTTTGGCAAATGTAATATTTTCGTCCGCTATATTCTTCAACTGATAAAAGCTGCCACTCACCGTTTTGGCTTTAAACGGAATGGATAGGGTTTGCCAGCGGTCTGTAGGTTGCTCTATGCGCTGATAAACGATTTGCCCCGCCTCTACCGTAAACGAACGATCTGTAAAAAAAGGCTTTTTATCTGCTAACATCAAATGGCTATCGTAGAGCTTGTTAGATGTTTCGGCACAGGTTACCACAAATCTCCATGTATTGTTTAGGAGTGCTTCGCGCTCGCTCTCCTTTATAAAGATGGGTATATTACTATCGTTGTTGATGTACTTAAAGTTTTGCAAATGGCGCGGCAAACTTATATGTGTTAAATCTATGCACCGTACATCTTCAAAGGAGCAATTTGCAAGAGTCGACGATGTCCATCCCCCATTCAGCACATATACTTGTTGGGCTGTTACATTTTTTGTTGGTGCAGTTTCTACCTTACATAAGCGTATACACTGGCTAAGCTCAGAGGCATCTGCAGCCACACGCCACGTTCCTCCGTCATAGTCTAAATAGCGCGGTTCGTCATCTGTGGTACAGATATATCCATCCCTTATTGTCCAAGCACACTTTTGGTTGGTTGGGGTTATCTCGTACGATAGGTATTTATCACCACTCTTCAGATAGAACTGATTGTTTCCATCAGCAACAAACTCTATCGTCCAAGTTTGCAAATCGCTAAATGGTGCTATATGTCCATTCATGAGTGCAGCGTCGCTACACGAAACCACTCCACCACCCCAAGCACATGCTTGCTGCATATCGTTAGTGGTTAAGCACACCTCTTCGTTAGGTTGTGGCCATACATTACAGCCTTCGCTGAGGGTTGATGCATGATAAAAGGTTAAACTTCTCTCCCTAACATACGATGTTGAATAGTTGGCAAATGATGAAGAGCCATTGGTATTTAAATCTACAGACAATTGCCTATTTCTATCGCTTGTAGCATAAAGATGCAGGCTATTGTCTGCTGATTGGTCATAAAGCCAGTCGCACAATTTATTGGCATTGCTCGCCAACATCAAATCAAGTTTATCATCGCCTTTTCTGCTTAAATATGCCTCTGCAGTAAGCGAGCGCAAGCGCAATTGGGTCGTACCCACCAGTTCCACCTTCCACAAGCAATCATCTGTTGCCACCACGCGACCTTTCTCGTCGGTTGATAGTTTCACCGCCTTCATTTTACTTGTAGATTTTCCTTCGGTAGCAGCCGATAGAAAGTACAACTCACCATCACCGCTCACCGAACCTACAAGGCACGTTTCTGCATTCACGTTGCCACTAAGGGGCACGTATACTTGTGCCACTACCTTTAGCATAAAACCACACAAGAGCAATAGTATTGTAGCAGTGCATCTATTCATAATCAAGGTCCTTTTATAAACAGAATAAGTAAGTAAACAAAATATACTTGTTCACTTACTTATCTATAAAATTCGTTTTAGGCAAACTATTCAATTTATTAAAAATATCCTTCGCGCTTCTTTTGTTCCATAGATGCCTCTTGGTCAAAGTCGATAACGCGTGTGGTGCGTTCACTCTTTGTCGTGGTCATCATTTCTTCTACAATCTTCTCTATGGTGTCAGCTTCGCTCTCAATAGCACCTGTGAGTGGCCAACAACCTAAAGTACGGAAGCGTATTTTGCGCATTTTTATTTGGTCGCGATACTGCTCTGGCAAGCGGTCGTCATCGGGCATAATGAGTTGTCCATCAATCTCTACCGTGGGACGCTCTTTAGCAAAATATAGTGGCACGATGGGTATGTTCTCCAAACGGATGTATTGCCAAATGTCGAGTTCTGTCCAGTTGCTCAATGGGAACACACGTATGCTCTCGCCCTTATGAATACGGGCATTATAGATATCCCAAAGTTCGGGTCGCTGGTTCTTTGGGTCCCATTGATGAAACTGATCGCGGAAGGAGAATATGCGTTCCTTAGCACGGCTCTTTTCTTCATCGCGGCGTGCACCGCCAAAGGCTGCATCGAAGTGGTATTTGTCAAGGCCATGCAACAAAGCTTGTGTTTTCATCAAATCGGTGTGCACCTTAGAACCATGTGTAAAGGGGCCCACGCCTGCTTTGAAAGCCTCCATGTTGCTCTCTACAATCAAGCGCCATCCGTGCTCTTTGGCATACCAATCGCGAAATTGCAACATCTCCTTAAATTTCCATTTAGAGTCGATGTGCATCAATGGGAATGGTGGACGACCAGGGGCAAAAGCTTTCTCTGCCAAGCGTACCATCACACTCGAATCCTTGCCTATGCTATAAAGCATCACAGGGTTTTCAAACTCTGCTGCCACCTCGCGGATAATGTGTATTGACTCCGCTTCAAGTTCCTTTAGATGGCTTAAACTATAGTTTTCTGACATTATTTTATTGCTTTTCTATCTTTCTATTTTGCATGTGGCTATTGCCCGATTACAAGTTGCCACATCGCTAATTATGCTGCAAAGATAAGTTTTTATCATGAAAATTACGTACATTTGTGCCATTACTTAATCACATCGCAACTCCATTATTATTGCAAATGAAAGAATTGCACATCATTACTCCTGTAAAAGACTCTATCGATTCTACACTTCAAACCATTCGTGCTGTGCTTGATAGCCACATCGATGTGCCTTTTACCTACACCGTATACAATGATTTTTCTACTGCCGAAAACACAGCGCGTCTTGCGCAAGCTTCCCAAGAGATGGGCTTTCGGTTGGTCAATTTGAGCGACCTAACTTCGCACCCCTCACCCAACTACTTATTGGTGTTGCAAACGGCACAACGCGAGGCTCTTGCTGCCGATGCAGCCTTGTGCATCGTAGAGAGCGACGTGGTGGTGCAGCCCCACACCTTGCAGTCGCTCTACGATGGTGCACTGCAACGTGCTGATTGCGGCATTGCTGCCTCTGTTACCGTAGACGACGAGGGCAACATCAATTACCCCTATCTCTATGCTCGTGGCAAAGAGAACCAAGTAATCAACGTAAAGAAGCATTGCAGTTTTTGCTGCTCATTGCTCACGCCCGCGCTCATGGCTGACTATAGTTTTACACAGCTCAACCCCGAGAAGAATTGGTTTGACGTTACCATCTCACACGAGTCGCTCAATAATGGTTTCCACAATTATCTCTTCACCTCATTGCCCGTTATCCATCGTCCGCACCAAAGTCGTCCGTGGAAGATGCTTAAGCACAAAAATCCATTGAAATATTATTGGCTAAAGTATACAAAGGGGTTGGATAAGATTTAGATGCAAACAGATATTGGAGAAGAAATCTTTAAATAGAAATCAAGTCCCTATCCTATTTATAGGACTTTCCTAATAGGCTCATATAATAATTTAGTAGAATTGAGTCCATTAAAGTCTTGTGGATAAATCCCGAAGGGACAACATAACATAGGATAGGGACTTGCCCCTATCTAAAGTTCATATTCGCAACGAATACATTCTCCCTCTCCCCTGCTTGGGAAGGGAAAAAAAGGATGGACGCACACGACACGTGAGCAGACGGGGTGAGGAGGAAACTAATTGGTTAATTCTCATCTATATTCCACCCCACTCCCCTGCAAACCTTTTGGTTTGCGTTCCCCTCTCCCCTCAAGGTGAGAGGGGGGCACCTTTTGAGGATGGAAAGGGATTTCTTAGATAGGGGCAAGCCCCTATCCTATATTAGGTCGTCCTTACAGGACTTTCCTAATAGTTCGTATACACCTTAAGTAAAATTAAGTCCATAAGGGCTTTGAGGATAAGTCCCAAAGGGACGACATAACATAGGATAGGGGCTTGCCCCTATCTAAAGTTCATATTCGCAACGAATACATTCTCCCTCTCCCCTGCTTGGGGGAGAGGGGTGGACGCACACGGCACGTGGGCGGACGGGGTGAGGGGGGAGGCAATTTGGTTAGTCCTCATCTCAGCTCAACACGTATACTTCCATGATTAATATTTAGAATCATGTCACAATCATTGGTTAAGAACTATATACATTTAATCTTTTCAACAAAGGACAGAAGCAATTCATTACCCAAAAGCCACCTTTCGGAAATACATTCCTACATAGCTGAAATATTCAAAAATAATCATTGCCCAATAATATCTGTGGGAGGGACCTACAACCATGTACATATTCTATTTTGCCTTGATAAGTCAAAAGCATTGTCAGATATCGTACGTATTGTCAAATCGTCCGCTTCACATTGGATAAATAGCAACTACGGAACGAAACTTTCCATATTTGCATGGCAAGATGGATATGGAGCATTTAGCATAAGCAAAAATCATGTACAAGTGGTAACGGATTACATCAACAACCAGGAAGAGCATCATAAAAAGATTTCTTTTCAAGATGAATTTCGAAGGATTTGCAAACTGTATAAGGTTGGCATAAACGAACAATATGTTTGGTCATGAAACATGCTCAATTCAATAATCATAAACAAGCGCCATAGGAACAAGCCCATATCCCCTATATAAGGTAATTCTTACAGGAATTTTCTAAAAGTTCAAGTCCCGAAGGGACAACATAACACATAGGATAAGGGCCCTCCATCTGGAGTACAAAATGCTCTCTTCGTTTGAACATTTTGGTAACTTTTATTGACATTCTCAACCTCTCAGATAAATGTTAAAATTTTAACATTTGGAGCTTTTTGAGGACTCAAGACCATGATGGCAGTGTAAGGATACGTATCCTTACACTAACTGAATACGTATCCTTAGGTAGTAAGAATACGTATCCTTAGGGGGTAAGGATACGTATCCTTGTGGTGTAAGGATACGTATTTTAAGCTCTAAATAAGTGCTTTTTGAGCATTTAAAAGGCTGAAATTAGTGCCACAAGCAAGCACAACGCATTGATTATCAGCATATTAAGCATATTTGCTCATTATTTCAATAAATTGGGGCAAACTAATTGCTGATGAAAACGAACGCACTCATGAGCATTAGGATGCACAACTTGCAACAACAAAAACAACATTATAAGAACATGAACTTTCTGAAGAAAACAATATTGGCAGCATGCTGCATTGTTGGCAACATTGCGCCTTGTTTTTCGCAACAACTACCAGCCGACAGCATTGAGCACGAGGTAATGCTCGAAACCACCAAAGGCAACATCCGCGTAAAACTATTTAACGACACTCCCATTCATCGCGACAACTTTTTAAAACTGGTGCGCGAGGGTTTTTACGACGGATTGCTCTTTCACCGCATTATCCCCGACTTTATGATTCAAGCTGGCGACTCTGCAAGTCGCAATGCTTCTGAGGGCAAGTTGCTTGGCGACTCGCCCGAACCTTACACGTTGCCCGCCGAAATCCGCTTTCCACAACATTTTCATCGTCGTGGCGCATTGGCTGCCGCACGCGAGAGTGATGAGCAAAACCCTGAGCGCCGCTCATCTTGCTCACAATTCTACATCGTTACAGGACAAATTTTTACCACCGACATGCTCGACAAGGTACAACAACGCCTCGACTCCGTTACTGGCAACAGCGTGCGCCTCACCCCTGCCATCAAAGAGATTTATCGCACCTTTGGTGGTGCGCCCCATCTCGATGGGCAGTACACCGTGTTTGGCGAGGTTGTTGAGGGTTTCGACGTTACCGACCTCATTCAGTGGGCAGCTCGCGACGAGCACGATCGCCCATTCGACGACATTCGCATCGTTAAGGCCACTGTGGTGAAGTGAGGCATACAACCCCATAGGGATAAGTCCCCCACCCTATGCATAATCTATAAATATGCAAAGTATTTATGCATATCCATTTCATTTCGCCCCTTTGTTTTATACTTTTATTTAGGCTTTACTCACTATTTATGTAATCAGACATTACAAAATTAGAAGAGTAAAGCCTTTTTTGTTTCATTTCGTTGGTATAATAAAATAAATATTCTTATATTTGCCAATGAATTTTAATGCATACGCATTTGGCACAATTTTAGTACGTAATGCATACATGCATTACCATATATATTAGAACTGATTTCATCAAAAACATATTATAAAAACTAAACCTATCTCCTTAAATAAACAGAAAACTTTAATCCTTAATCAATATGAAAAAAATTACTTCGTATTTCATGCTTGCTGCAGCCTCGTGGATGCTTTCTATCCCAGCTTCAGCATTCGATGTAGACACAACACCTACACAAGCCTCTGAACTTACTAATGGTTATTATGTGCTGAAGACCCACGGACGTGGCGTTACGGGTTATTTGCACCATAATGCAAGCGATACAGGGCGTCCCTTCCGTCAGACTCCTAACTACGACCCTGCAACTTCTACAGATTTAACCTATGTATTCAAACTCGTTAAAGATGAAAACACAGGTTACTTTACCTTGCAATGCGTAGGTACGAATGGTTATATGCCTCATGATAAAGACAGAGGGCAGAACTTCAAAAATGCTACAACCGAAGGAAATGCAGGCCATTTTTATTATACTGAAATTCCTTCTGACGCACAAGGCGAAGTCCTTGATAATGGCATTTTGCTTTACGACACAGGACTTGAAGGTAAATATAGCGACCATTGCTTTATACACTTCAACAATGACGGCAATGAATCAAATGCGTCATTATGGGACGGCGGTGGTGTGACAACAGCCAACCACACAGTTGTAGAATTTGCGTTCTACAAAGTGAACGATGTTATAGATGTTACTTACAACTTACCAGACCATACAACATCGAAAGCGAGTGCATTAGTAGGAACAGAAGCTACTATTCCAAGCCGTCCTGCCAACATGTCGTTCTACTACAACTTGTCAATCACCAACGAGGACAAGATAATAAGCGAAACCAACAACGCATTCACGGTTGCTTACACTAAAGGCGACAACATTCCTTTCACTTTCTCAACCGACGATAGTGAAACATGGTACACCATGAACGTTCGTCAAGCTGGCTACTACCTTGTAGCTAATAGCAGCAACGACAACGTAGCATCGCGCACCACCCCATCGACCGACCAAATATTGAATGGCGATGCCGACTGGAAGTTTGTTGAAAGCAACTATGGCGTAAAGGTGGCTAATAAGCTCACTGGCAAATACCTCAAGGCTGTAGAGAGCAACAATAAAACTACCTTTGTCACTAAGGACGAAGCAACAGAGTTTGTAGCTATTCAAAATGGTTCGGGCTTTAGCCTTAAACTCCCTGGGACAAGTTATTGCATTGGCGACCACTGTTCATCAAACTTGGGCACTTGGGCTCATAGTAACTCTACTACCGATGGTGGCTCACGCTTTGTTGTAGCAGACGTATTGAAGTCATTACAAAGTAGCATTGGCTCACAAGTAGCAACTGCACAAACAGCAGCCGACGAATCGTTGCTCGGACACTACTATAGTGCTACCGAGGTTGCTAAGATTGCAGCTGACGCCGCAAGTGCCACAACTATTGAGAACTACAAGGCTATTAACCAAGCTCTAAATGCCTTGACCAATACACCAAGTTCTACAACTCCCGACATCAATGCTTACTACCAAATCATCAGTAGTAATAGCATCAACAAAGCCTACATCTCTACCGAAAGCGTTACTGTAGGCAAAGATGGTAAGGCAACCGAAGCTAAAACACTTAATCGTACAACTAAGAACGATGCTATCGTGCCACAACTTTGGAAGTTTGAACCCAATGGCGAAGGTGGTTACAAGGTTATCAATGCCAACACAGGCCGCGGACTTAGCGCTATTTCTGAGGTAAAAGTAGGCGTTACAGATGTTGATACAGCTTCGGCAGGTGCCATCACTTTCCAACAACTCGACTCTAAGGTTGATTTCATCCTCAAGAGCGGTGACCACCGCCTCAACGCTTTCCAAGGCGACCAAAACACCATCGTAGCCGACTATCAGGGCAACCACGATGCTGACAAAGGTAGCTGGTGGAAAATTAAGAAGGTAACTACCATCCCCGTAGCTATTGGCGAAAGCAACTACGCTACAGTAGGTTTCCCATTTGCAGTAACTATCCCCGAGGGTGTTAAAGCATTTATCGGTACTTCTACTGACAACGGATCACTTGAACTCACCGAAATCGAAGGTGGCATTATCCCTGCCAACACAGGTGCAATTATCTACCACGAAGGTGCAACTACTGCCAACTTCGAAATCTCTACTAGCGATAAGACTATCTCTGGCAACAAACTCTCTGCTACTACCGCTAAGCGCGAAGGCTTTGAAGCTAACGACACTTACGTACTTGCAAAGAACAGCGATGGTCAAGCTGCACTCTTGAAGAGCGAACTCACCACTGTTCCTGCTAACAAGGCATTCCTTGCTGCAACAGAGGTTGCTTCGGCCGAGGGTAATGCACTTGCTTTCCACTTTGGTGGCACTACTACTAGCGTAAATAGCGCAGTTGTTGGTAAGACTGAAAGCACTCAATACTTCGACCTCCAAGGCCGTCGCGTGCTCTACCCATCTAACGGCATCTTCGTTACTAACAATGGTAAGAAGGTTTTCATAAAGTAAAAAATACATAAGAGTTTGGTTGCATGGACGATGCAACTATCATCACCATTGCAACCAAACCTTATTTTACATTCAATAAGCATATAACATATACTCATTACATAAAAAACGAACACACCATGAAGAAAACATATTCTAAGCCCTCATCAACCATTATCAACTTTACCAGCGAAGGCATGATGGCTCAAAGCCTTGCCATTGGTGGCGATAGCACTGTTACAAGCGAAGACCAAGTACTCTCAAATGGTCAAGGTTGGAGTTCAGACAATTGGACTGCCGACGACGAGGATTAAAAAAAGCGTTTTTATACTTTTAAAGATTTATATAACAACAATGCGTCTTATGACTCTCTACATTAAGCAGAGTCATAAGACGCACTTTTTTAGTTGGTTATATTGCAAAATTTACAAAAGATGGCATTAAAGGTAAGCCCCTCTATATCTAATGTTTATCGCTTAATCTTAACCTTTCCACCTTGAATGTAAAGTCCTTTTTCAGGTGCATGGTCAAGGCGTATACCCTCTAATGAATAGATTGCATCATCACAAGCATTCTCATTGTCTATAACAACATTGTTAATAGCAGTGTTTACGCCAAAATATGTGTCCATAAGCGCATATTGTTGTGCATACCAATTTTCAATATAGCTAATTTCTTTTGCAAGGTCCTCTACATACAAGGGCTTAGTTGTCTGCGTTTTATAATGACTTACCATGCGTTGCCATGCGCCACTATTAACAAACAAATCGCGGTAAGTCTCAAGTCTATGGTTGATGCTATCTTTTGACAAAGCACCATTGCGTAGCACCTCCCAACGCGCCTTGAGCATCTGCTTATACTCTGCTTGTCCTTGGCAAATGCTAAAGGGATAGAAGCCTCCATTCTTTACAATATCGCGCGGTACCCATTCGGTATATCCCTTGCCATCGTAGGCTGTACCATTATATTTACCACCAAGTGCAACATCAAGATCCCAAGGCGAAACAATACATTTACGACGTGCAGCTTCGGTAGGATCAGCATCATCAATGTCCTTCTGCATGTTGCGTATAGAAAAGAAATGGTTTTTATTGCCCCAATTATCTTGAATACCAAAAGCCATAACATGAAGCTGATAGTCTACCAAATTGTCAAGAAAGAAATATTTCTTGACATCTGCATAGCTATTATGGTTGTCGTAAAGGTCGATAAGTGGTTGCCAAGCCTCCTGACAAAGATGGTCGTCGGGCTCTTTAAGTTCCCAAGCATTGTGCCACGAAATAGTTGCGGCAGACCAATCATCGGTAAAGTTACGGTTGTTTTGGTCAGCAATGTCCTCTGTTCCGCTTTTATAAAGCACACCACGAACACGCCCTTTAACCTCGTCATACTTTTTAAGTTGCAGCAACTTGCGATTAATCATGTCGCTCAAGCAATAAATGCCTTTATACTCATCATTGATATATACCTCAATGAAACGTCCGCTTGTACCGCTACGTGCGCCAAAATCGGTATTGTATGGCAAATGCGAATAGGCATTCCATACATCCATTGCCACGCGATTGCGCATACAGATGCGGTCTATAGCCATTGCATCAAGTATCCATTTTGATATTGAACGTATGCCAAGTAGCATAGAGTCTTGCGAAGACGAATAATCGTCTGTGCGCAACTTCATATTGAGCGATGGTTTCATTAAGTACTGTCTTGCCGTAGCACCACGCGTACGAAACTTTGCCTTGAGAGCCACCACATGTCCACTCTCGTCGGTAAGTTGCATAGTGCCGTTGGTATAATCCATTTCCTTAGTTATTGCCCCATCTATGGTGATTTTCATCACAGGTAGAAAAGTTGCAGGTTCCTTCTCGTTAGTTCAGCAGCATGCGCATTAGAAGGGGTAATTCCATTGCACAGATAAGCTGCAATAATGCTTAAAGCAAAGTGTTTTAATTTCATTTTATGTAACTCTTATTTGTGTGATAAGTATGTGTTATATATTTTAAAAAAGGAGTAATATACATCTCACGCATTCTTTCGCATCTGCGTTCAGCACTATCAACAAATACCTTTAAATAATGCCTTGCCCACTGTTCTTTAGTTCCACTCCATGACTGGTCTAAATCGCAAACATGGAATTGTATTTGCATAGCTGCAGTCCAATTAATGTATAACTCCTCTGGATGTGCCTTAAACAAAGCTGCATGATGAGCATTTATGCATTCAAGTTTGTTTTTATGCTCTATCCAATCAACCTCTACATAGTCTATGTTGATATTATCATACTCTTCATTATCAATCATGTTTGCACACATCTTTGCCAATTTATAAGCAGATATAATGTTAGGAGGCATAGCCGTTTTACTCATATTTCGCGTCTTGACATCTATGATATCATAAAAGCCATTTTGATAAAACACTATGTCTGCCGTATCATTTTGCTTCTCCTCAAAGATGTTTTGTGGACTCCACTCTTTCGTAGCCTTGTCACCACGACTGAACAAGAATAAAGCTGTTGGCGAATTAAATAAAGCATATCGTTGCTCAACTGTTATATACTTGGGATGCTTCAAGAAAATGTCGTTTAAATACTCATATTGCTTGAAAATGCATTTGGGATATTTGTCTTTTAATATATGGTATACACATTTTTCAAATGGTTCACCGGCAGCGTGTCCTGACAACGTTCCATTGGTCACTTTGTTAGGTCTATCCACTTTTATGTGTTTCATTGAAGAAACAATAAAAGAAAAGTCAATGTTGTTCATAAAACAAAGTATCGAAAAGGTTATTAATTATTCTTATATGATAATCATTAGAATCATCTAAGTATTTTCTAACTTCATCGGTTATATTGTGATGTATTTGAACTTCTTGACTATTGTCCCAATTGATAGGTCTATAGGGAATGCTTGCAATTGGAGCCTCTGAAAATTCAACGATTGCACCTTTTACTATGCCGTTTAAGCCTAACCAATTAAATACCCGTTCGTTGTTTAAGTAAGCTAGAAGATACTCAATTGATTCTTTGCACACTTTCTTTTTAAATATAGCAGTTACATCTTGGGTAGGGTAACAGTCAGACGAAGCGTAGCAAAAACGAAAGAAGTTCTTATTTGATATACGTTCTTTGCAAGGTACAAAAATTCTTGCATCTTTACATTCAAATAGTTTTTGGTTACGAGGAAATACAAATTCCCAATAGGGTATGTCCTTATTATAGCTATATCTATTATTTAGTTTATCTATAAAAGGCTCAAAGTGTGCTGCAAAGTGTGGATACTTTGTTGCAAACATTTCTTCGTTTATGTTTTCTTGTACAAATATATATTTGGTAACATCTTTATTTTTGTATGGACATAGATTTTTAGCCTTCATCACAGTGATAAGATGATTCTTTTCATCTTCATTTAAGTTGTCTGTTTCTTCTATTTGAAAAGCTGCATCTAAACCCGATACCATACCATTACCGATTTCGCAGAAATCGCCTATTCGATATATACTTGTGGAAAAAAAATCTGTAGCAGGTTTGGTACATGCCGCTTCAAACTTAGCCAAGTTGTCTTGAATATCACTTGAAGCTAAGATCCAACGGCTGTTTTCTTGAAAGTGTGGTATATCTTCAACATCAAAGCAGCTTCTGTCTGCTAATTCTTTAGCAGTAGGAAGACCTTTGAGTTTGTTGTAGTTATAAAATCTAATTGTGCCTTTTTTCTGTCTACTCTTTATAAATTTGAATATAATGAATGATGCTGTTACATTTTCAAATAAAGGTGCTTCTTTAAAATGATATATTTCAGTGAAATGCCCATGCTGACACATATAATTCCTTAATGTGGCAGAATGAGTGGTATTAAGCCAATATTCAGTACAAATAAATATTAACTCTCCACCTTCGTTTAAATGTTCAATGCTTTTTAAAATAAAGATAAACAGATAGTCACAGAGACTGTTGAAATATTTATTCCATAAAGAACATTTTTCCAATTCAAATTTTAATTCTGGTTCAATGTTTTTCCAACGTATATATGGAGGATTACCAATAACTACATCATATTTCTCTGATGTGGGGACAGATAAGAAGCTTTTGTATATTACAAAATTATGATTTGTTTTTAATGTACTATCTATTTCATATGCAGATAGGTTTATAAAATGTTGCTCTTGTAGACTATCTAAGAAAACCCCTTTACCACAAGATGGTTCAAGCACATCACAATCCTTAGTATGTGAAATTAAAGACACCATAAAGTCTGCAATAAGCTTGATAGTAAAATATTGTCCATATTTGTTTTTCTCTGCCATCTATAACTAATTTAATGATTTTGATAAAGTGAAGTTTGCCAATACTTTTTAAGCTTAATACCATCTCTCGTCAATTAGCAAACGGCTGCTCAGGATATACAAGCAACACGTTTCTGGATGAGAAATAGCGCTCTATTTGGTCGGGCAGATGGTCCATATAAGCATGATGAGAGATGGTGCCGCGACGCGCACATACAAATATCATCAAGTGGTCTTGACGAGAGTTGTGTGCAAGAGTTATGAGGTTGTTCCACAAGCTATACTCGGTGCAAAGCATAGGCATGCCCTTTTGCTCCTTGGCATAATAGCGCTCTATAGCCGTGAGTGTTTCGCCCGACGAATAGGCACTAATGCCACAAGTGAGTTGCTGCGCCAAAAGTGCTACGCGGTTAAGCCAATGACTAAAACCTTGCTCAAACTCAGCTTTGGGAGGTACTAACAACTGGATATGCTGCACTGTGTTGAGCGGAATGGTAGAGCGGTAAATGAATATCTGACGATCGATAGCTGCAAGTAAATCGGTGCCCAATTTGCCATAAAAAGAGTCGGAAATACGTACTTTATGGTGCAAGCCAAGCACAAGGTCGCTCACGGCACGCTCTTTCATAGTGTGCGATATGCCACTTACAACATTGACCGACCAACGTTGGTAGGGCTGTATGCGCAAATTGGTAGCCGAAGCCATCTTGACTGCTTTATCAAGTTGTTCTTCGCCTTGCTGACGGGCTGAGGGATTGTTATCGAGCACAACATTGAGCGCCATAATGGGCGCCACAGTGTGAGGCGTGCGAAGCATGAGGGCAAGGCTTACAAGGCCTGGAAGCGAGTCGGGATTGTTGAGGGCAATGAGTATGCGGTCGAGTTTTTCATCGTTTGAGGAAGTACTGTCAGAGGTGGCTGATACAGCAGAAAGCTGCTGTTTAACTGCCATACGACGTGCCGTATTTTCGGTAACAAGCGAACTCACCACACAGGTAACAAGGATTAACACCATAGCACCATTAAGTACATCCTCGCCCAAAAGCCTACTGCCATCGGGCAGAATAATGCCATATCCCACCAACACTACAGCCAATGTTGCAGCGGCACGCGAGCCTGTAAGCCCGAACATGATAAGACGGTCGGAAGACGACATCTTGAATATCTTTTGTGTGAGCGCACTTGCCAACCATTTGCTTGACAAACCTACGGCTACCATTACGCAAGCCACGATGATGGCGCTACCATGCTCTACAAGTGCACCCAAATTGATGAGCATGCCTACTCCTATCAAGAAATAAGGGATAAATAGTGCATTGCCCACAAACTCAATATGGCTCATTAAGGGAGAAGATGGCGGTATCAGCCTATTCAATACAAGACCTACAAGGAACGCCCCCAATATACCCTCCATGCCTACAAGTTCCATCAAACCTGCACCTAAAAAAACTAAGCATAGTACGAATACATACTGCACAACACTCTCATCATATCGTCTAAAGAACCAACGACCAATGCGTGGAAAGGTGTACACAATAACTAAGCCTAACAGCACTACTTTGACAACAAGCCATACCCAATATAGCCCCGTTACATGCTCCTTAAACATACCACCTACTACTGCAAGAACAAGCAGTGTGAGCGTATCGGCAACGATGGTTCCGCCCACGGCTATACTAACGCTTGCAATGCGCGAAAGTCCGTAGCGCAACACTATGGGATAGGCTATGAGCGTGTGCGACGCATACATAGCAGCCATCAGCGTGGCTGCCGCTACTCCATAGCCAAGCAAGGTGTTGGCAGCAAAGCCTAAAGTGAGAGGTATGGCAAAACTGAGCAAGCCCAAAGTAAGAGCACGCCCTTTCATGCGTTGCACATCTTGCAAGTTCATCTCGAGCGAGGCAAGGAACATAATGTAATAAAGTCCAACCTTGCCAAACAACTCAAAACTGCCGTCGCGCTCTAACACCCCAAAGCCATGAGGTCCAATGAGTATGCCTGCGAATATCATGCCCACTATTGAGGGTATACGCAAACGCTCTAGCAGCATCGGGGCAAAAAGAATGATGCCAAGCACTATCAAAAATATCCAAGTAGGGTCTGTTATCAAGGTAAAATGAGATTTAAAAGGGTGAACCACAAGCAGTTAATACTGCATATTGACTGCAAAATTGCAAATTTTTATTCACTTGTATTGTCTATACAATCATAAAAGCCTTTATGTACACCATTTTCAATAAAAAATTGTAATTTTGCAGCAAATACAAAGAGCAAATACCATGCTCTATACTTAAACGAAATCAAACTATATGCAGGAAGTTTTTGTATTATACTTTCTAAAAGGAAGTGGTATACAAATATTCCTTACTTCTATACAAACAATATGAATGTAGCTATCGTTGGTGCCAGTGGTGCCGTGGGCCAAGAATTTCTCCGCGTATTGGCCGAACGCGATTTTCCTATCGACAATCTCTTACTCTTTGGTTCTACACGTAGTGCTGGAACAAAATACACCTTCCGCGGTAAGGAATACACAGTAAAACTCCTTCAGCACAACGACGACTTTAAAGACGTAGACATCGCCTTTACATCAGCTGGTGCAGGCACTTCAAAGGAATTTGCTGCCGATATTACTAAATATGGCGCAGTGATGATTGATAATTCATCTGCATTCCGCATGGACGAAGACGTACCCCTCGTTGTGCCCGAATGCAATGCTGCCGATGCTTTAAATCGTCCACGTGGCATTATTGCCAACCCTAACTGCACCACCATTATGATGGTAGTGGCACTACAAGCTATCGAAAACCTAAGCCATATCCGCCGTGTGCACGTGGCTTCGTACCAAGCTGCAAGCGGTGCTGGACAAGCTGCAATGGACGAACTCGTGGAGCAATACCGCCAAGTATTGGCTAATGAACCTGTAACAGTAAACAAGTTTGCATACCAATTGGCATTCAATGTTATCCCTCAAATTGATGTATTCCAAGATAATGGATACACCAAAGAGGAGATGAAAATGTATAACGAGACACGCAAAATCATGCACTCTGATGTGCTGACCTCTGCTACTTGTGTGCGTGTGCCTTCGCTCCGCTCACACTCTGAAGCTATTTGGGTAGAAACTGAACAACCACTCGAAGTAGAGGACGTAAAGAAAGCTATCTCTGCTGGCGAAGGCCTTGTGCTTATGGACAATCCTGAAAAGAAGGAATACCCCATGCCTCTGTTCCTTGCAGGCAAAGACCCCGTATATGTTGGTCGTATTCGCAAAGACCTTGCTAACCCTAACGGCCTAACCTTCTGGCTTGTTAGCGACCAAATACGTAAAGGAGCTGCACTCAATGCAGTACAGATTGCCGAATACCTCATCAAGGTAAAGGATGTGAAATAAAAACATAATTACATAGAAACAAAACAGAGTTGAGCCAAATGGTTCAACTCTGTTTTGTTTTTTATTTCTGCAGATGCAGGCTCAATCGTTAAGTAGGTGTTCAAAATTAATTTTGAATACCTACTTATTATTTGTTCAATTGCCTAATAATCTCTTCAGCAGTTCTCATCGGTGCTCCTGGCTGCCCTAATATAACCTTTATTTTGGTGTATCCACGCAATTGAGCAAGGCGTTCGGGGGAATTTTGTGGTAAAAGCTTTTGCATGTGTTGAGTAAGTAAGGACACATTCATATCGCTTGCCACAAGTTCGGGCACCACCTCGCTATCAGCAATCAAATTGACCAAAGAAATGTAAGGTACTTTTAAGAAATAAGGACGGACGCGCGATATAAACCACCCTGCCCGCATATAGTAGCACACCACTTGTGGCACACCAAACATAGCCGTCTCAAGAGTGGCTGTGCCGCTTGTAACGAGCGCAAGCGTGGCATGAGACAATAGCTCGTAGGTACGATTACTAACAAAACTTACGCGATTGCTATCAATGAGTGTGTTTGCAACTATTTCACGATAAAAGTTCTCTTCGACCGAGGGAGCCATAGCCACAACTACTCGATAGCTAACAAAAGGAGTGGCTGCTTGAAGCATACGGCTTAAGTTGTCTTTAATCTCTTGTCTACGCGAACCAGGCAACAACGCAATGGTCTTACCATCTGGTTGTGGCTGTCCGTGCAACTGCTGATAAGCAACCACCTCGTCTACCGTTGGATTGCCAACATAGGTGATAGGATAATGGTGCTTTTGTTCAAAGAAAGGAACTTCAAAGGGCAATATAGAGAACAAATGGTCTACATCACGTTGTATGTTGCGAATGCGATGCTCTTTCCATGCCCATATTTTAGGCGATATGTAATAGTAAACAGGACAAATATTATGCTCTTTTACATAATGAGCTATTTTAAGATTAAAGCCCGGATAATCCACTAATATAACTGCATCGGGTTTCCATTCAGCTATTTGTTGTTTGCACTGTCGCATGCCACGAAGAATGGTGCGCAAATGGAGCAACACCTGCACAAAACCCATATACGCCAATTGCTTGTAATGGCACAAGAGCGTGCCACCCACGGCTTGCATTTTCTCGCCTCCATAGTAGCGAAATTCTGCTTGCGGACATACCTTGAGCAACGATTGCATAAGATGAGAGGCGTGAAGGTCGCCACTAGCTTCGCCTGCAATAAGGAAAAAACGCATGTGTATTCTGCTTTTTTAGAACAACGTAAACAATATTAGTGATATCACAACACACCTTTCAGCACATTGATAAACTCATGCGCCGTTACATCAAGTTGCGTAGGAGTAACAGCTACATAGTCGTGGGCCAATGCCCAGTGGTCTGTATCGGTAGCATTAGGCTCAAGGTCTTTGCATTCGCCTGCAAGCCAAAAGTATTCTCCCCCGTATGGATGAACACGCCGTTCCACCTCGTTTTGCCAACGCGCGTGAGCCATACGACAAACCTTGATACCCTTAAACTTCTCTGCCAATGGAAAGTTGATATTTAGGCACGTAAAAGGTGGCATTCCCACAGCTATAGCCTTAAACATAAAATCAATGAGATAAGGTCGCAATGGCTCAAAGTTAGCCTCCATACGATAGTCGCACAAAGAGAAAGCTACCGCAGGATAACCTTGTAAAGCCCCCTCGGTTGCAACTCCCATCGTACCAGAATAGTGGCTATTAACCGAAGAGTTATCCCCATGGTTAATACCTCCAATCACTAGGTCGAACGGACGATCTTTAAACAAGTTTATAGCCATCTTCACACAATCGGTTGGTGTGCCAGAACAAGAGCAAATGGTGAGTCCTTCTTCTTTTTTCAACACCTTATAAGTAAGAGGATGGCTCGATGTTATGGAGCAACTAAATCCTGAACGTGCAGAGTCGGGAGCCATAACCAGTATATCGGCATACGGACGCAATGCATCAATCAAAAAGTTGATGCCCGGAGCATCAACACCATCATCATTTGAAATAAGCAGATATGGACGCATAAAAAAGAAGTCGGGATAAATGTTTTAATAATTATAGAAAAGTGCTGTATTACAATCTGTTTTGTATGCAGTTAATAACAGATATTAAACCTTTTTACAAACTAATTCAGAATAACAGAAGTAAACACAAAGCAAAAGTACGAAAAATAGTTCAGCTATGATTTATTCAACGTTTTTTTCTTAACTTTGCAGCCTAAAGTATAGGGATTTTGAAATAGCCGTATGCTGGTGCAACACACAATCTATCAATTGCTATTCAAAGCATGCCCTTCTATCCCTTAACCTTTAACTCCTTGACAACATGAGCAAAATTATTGCTTTGGCCAACCAGAAAGGTGGTGTGGGCAAAACAACAACTTCAATGAACTTAGCAGCCTCGCTTGCTACCTATGAAAAGAGAGTGCTACTAATTGATGCAGACTCCCAAGCGAATGCATCGTCGGGTCTGGGCGTAGACCTAAGCAAGGTAGATTGTTCCATCTATGAGTGCCTTATTAATGGGGTTGATGTGCACGAGGCCATCTATACTACAGATATTGATAGGCTCGACATCATTCCGTCAAATATCAACCTTGTGGGTGCAGAGGTAGAAATGCTCAATTTTGAGGGACGCGAATATTTGCTAAAGAAACTTCTTAGATCGTTAGACAAAGAATATGATTACATATTAATAGACTGCTCTCCCTCATTGGGACTCATCACAGTAAATGCACTTACTGCAGCAAACTCTGTAATCATACCTGTTCAATGCGAATACTTTGCACTTGAAGGTATATCTAAACTGCTTAACACCATTAAAATTGTAAAGAAGAAACTTAACCCTGAACTTGAAATTGAGGGATTTCTCCTTACAATGTACGATAGCCGTTTGAGATTGGCCAACCAAATATACGACGAGGTGAAGCGACATTTCCAAGAATTAGTCTTTAAAACGGTTATACAACGCAACGTTAAACTCTCTGAAGCACCAAGTCATGGATTGCCTGCAATTCTGTATGATGCAGACTCTACTGGGGCAAAAAATCATCTTGCCTTAGCTAAAGAAATCATAAAGAAAAACGAATAATCATGTGGTGAGAGTATATTGCTCAAGGCAAAAACCTTGAAACATATATCCACTGTCCACAACAACAAAACATATAATAATTTAGAATTTAGTCTTAATCCTTAACAACATGGCAAGTCACAAAAAATTCCCTGCGCTCGGTCGCGGTCTCGATGCACTCATCTCTACAGAGGAAGAAGTTCACACCAGTGGTTCTTCAAGCATCAATGAAGTGCCTGTTTTTAAAGTAAAAGCTAATCCCAATCAGCCACGCCGTGAATTCTCGCCCGAATCATTGCAAGAACTCGCCGACAGCATACGCCAAATAGGTATTATCCAACCCATTACCCTGCGACAAATGGAGGATGATACATACCAAATCATTGCTGGCGAACGCCGTTGGCGTGCTGCACAAATGGCAGGCCTTACCACCATTCCCGCATATATTCGCACCGCCGACGATGAGAACATGATGCAAATGGCATTGGTAGAGAACATTCAGCGTGAAGACCTCAATGCAATCGAAATTGCTCTTGCCTACCAAAACCTTATTGAGCAATACAACCTTACACAAGATAAACTCTCTGAGAAGGTGGGCAAAAACAGAGCTACTATAGCCAATTACCTACGTTTGCTTAAGTTGCCTGCACAAGTACAAGTAGCCTTGCAAAACAAAGAAGTAGACCAAGGACACGCACGTGCGTTGCTTGCTCTTAACAAACCTTCTCTGCAGGTAAAGCTCTTTAACGAGATAAAAGAAAAAGGCTACTCTGTGCGCCAAGTAGAGGAAATGGTTAAAGCCCTCAACAATGGCGAAACCTTGCAAAGCGGCCGACACACACTAAAAAACAAAGGTGTGAAACGCTTGCCTGAAGAGTACAACGAACTGCGCAACCGCTTGTCTGAACGCTTCAGTACAAAGGTGCAAATGACTTGCTCGCAACAAGGTAAAGGCAAAATATCCATACCTTTTGCCTCGGAAGAGGAATTGGAACATATTATTGCATTGTTGGATAAAATTTAATTGGTTTATAGTATGGCTAGCACACATAAGATAATAAAGTTAATTTTTCTATTTGCATTAGCTTTCATACTTCCTCATCATGCAATAGCGCAAATAGGCGCATATAAAATTATATATAGCAATGCATCTACGCACTGTTACGTTACAGCTGTAAGCATTAATGATTCAACCATCAGATACAAAATAAGTGAAAAATCAGATCGTAAAATTTGGAGACTGACAGATCGTAGTGAAGTACAATCATTAGGGCTACTTACTCTAAAAAAAACTATAAAAGTATTTACAAGTGCTTTAGATTTATTTAATAATAATAAACTCGGAGCTACTATAAAACTTAAAAAGAACATTGTACTTACATATAGAAAAGAATTTGGCACTAAGTTCGTACAAATCGAAAATGAATTGATTGGGGCAACTATTAATATAAACAGAAAGACTGCCGAAGGTGCTCTAAAAGCCTTAAAAGACCAAGAAGAAGAGGAGGAAGAAGAATATTATTAAACTTAAGTATCATAAAGTGAATCGCATCTGTATCATCACTATCAGTTTTTTCCTCATAAATTTGCATATAGCTGCAAATACAAGGAAAGTCGAAGTCCCCACCAGGGCTTCGGCTTTGGCTGTTTTAGTTGATAATCAATGCAAGGCATTCAGCCATAACATAAATTGTTCTGAAACGTACACTGAAGCAGACACGGCTAAGACGTTTGACGAACTTGCACGCGAGTTGCAAAAAGAGGAGAACGAACGCATGTCAGACCCAGACTCTGTTATCACTACGCCTATCGACTCTGCTCGGCTCAAGCAAATTAGCGATTCGTTGATGGCCAAACCTTTGGCTAAGCCTACGCAAAAACCAAGGTTTATACCCAATCCAACACGAGCCTTGTGGCTTTCGCTTGTGCTTCCTGGCGCCGGACAGATATATAATCGCAAATATTGGAAACTGCCTTTTATCTATGGAGGTTTCTTGGGATGCGCTTATGCATTGATGTGGAATCAGATGATGTATCGCGACTACTCGCAAGCTTATCTCGACATCATGGACGACGACCCTAACACCAAATCCTACTTAGAAATGCTCCCTCCACGTTATGACATAACGGGACGCGAAGACCAGTTTAAAACCATATTTAAGCGCAAAAAGGACTATTACAGACGTTATCGCGACCTCAGTGCATTTTGCTTTGTTGGTGTGTATTTGCTATCGGTAATAGACGCCTATGTTGATGCACAACTCTCTGTGTTTGACATCTCAAACGACCTTTCGCTTAAAGTACAACCAGCCGTTATAGGCACACAAAACATGCTTGGCTCTGCCAATCGCGCAGCCTATGGTGTGGGGTGTAGCTTAAATTTTTAAATAGACATTTAAAGAAACTTTTTAAATGCCTATACTCTTCTAAAAGACATCAAGTAGATGCGGCACAATGCGGTGCAACATCGAGCAAAAGATATTAAATATTTAATGAAACGATTAAAAACCATCTTCTTGGCATTAGCTGCAGGCTTTATGACAGCAGTGGCACAAACGCCTAAGAACGAAATTACAGTACACGACGACAAAAACGGACGAGATGAAGTGATTGACCTACCAGAGGGTATGTCTGTAAACAGCGATTCACTTATCAACGAGTGGATGGCTAAAAAATATCTATATCCAGACACCACTTGCGTTAATCCTAACTACAACCCTACCTTCACAACCGAGGAATACCAAGAGCGCCTACGTCGCATGCCCGTGGTTATGGAGATGCCTTACAATGGTGTGGTGCAGAAGTTTATTGACCAATATAGTGGTCGCTTGCGCCGTACGGTGTCGTATGCCTTAGGAGCAGGAAACTTTTACATCCCTATCTTTGAAGAGGCACTCGACTATTATGGTTTACCATTAGAGCTTAAATACTTACCCGTCATTGAGTCTGCACTTGAGCCTAAAGCCAAAAGTCCCGCTGGTGCAGTGGGCTTGTGGCAGTTTATGCTTGCCACAGGCAAACGCTACGACTTGCGCGTAAATAGCTTGATAGACGAGCGTCAAGACCCCTACAAAAGTTCGTGGGCAGCAGCACGCTATCTACGCGACCTTTACAAAGTTTTCAAGGATTGGAGTCTTGTAATAGCCGCTTACAACTGCGGTCCAACAACGGTTAATAAGGCAATCCATCGTGCTGGTGGAACACGCGATTATTGGACCATCTACCCCTATCTTCCAAGCGAAACCCGTGGCTATGTTCCAGCTTTTATTGCTGCCAACTACATTATGAACTACTACTGCGAGCACAATATTTGCCCCATGAAGACACGCATACCAGTCACAACAGACACCGTGACCATACAGCGCGATTTACACATGGACCAAATTGCTGCACTCTGCAATATTGACAAAGAAGCTATTAAAGCTCTTAATCCGCAGTACAAAACAGACCTCATACCAGGTTCAAGTGGCCCAATGACCTTGTGTCTGCCTACCGACCTTCTAACTGCATTTATTGACTTAAAGGACTCTGTTTATAACTATCGCGCAGACGAACTTATGACACGTCGTTCTACGGTTGAAGTAAACGAAAAGTTAGACAATCGCAGTGTGGCATCACGCCGCCGTGCTTCGCGCTCTTCGGCAAACAAAGACAACGCTACAAACGATAGCGACAACACTGAAACAAAGAAGCAATCAAGTTCTAAATCTTATACAAGCACCAAGAGTAGCAAGTCGTCGTCTTCAAATAAGTCTAAAAATAAAAAAGACAAATCGTCTTCACGCTCTTCAAAAAATAGCAAGTCTAAGAGCAAAAAAGAGCAGCAAAGCAAAACCACGAAAGTGCGTAAAGGCGATACCTTGAGCGAGATAGCAGAACGCAATGGTACAACTGTTAGCAAGCTAAAGAAACTCAACAAGATAAAAGGAAATAAGATTACAGCGGGCGATAAGATAAAAGTGAAATAGCCCCATACATGCATTATAGCCCTACTAAACAAAAAGGCATCATACACAATCTGCAAAGATTGTCATGATGCCTTTTTTGTAGTATTTATGCCATACAAGCAATTATCTTATAGCACTGAGCATATTAGCCAAACCATCGGCAGCTTGCTGCAAAGGCTTTGCCACCATACCCTTCATAAAGAAGTTTACCTCTGCCCCAACAGTAACGCGCATTTTGCTTTCTACTTCGCCATGGGGGAGCAATTGTATCCAAACATAGAGTTGCACTGGCGAACCCTCTGAGGCAAACTTAATGCATTTAGGCTCGTCACGTTCTACCACGCGTAGAGTAATTTGTCCCATAGGCGAACTGATATGGATAGCGTCTGTCTCAAAGGACAATCCTTCAGCATATTTCGTCAATTCTTCCATTTTGTCGGCAGGTACTTGTTGGCTTATTTGCGCTTGCACGGCAGGGTCGCTTAGACGTTCTTTGATAGCAGAAAGATTGTTAAGGTCTGAAAATCTGCTATATATAACAGTTTGCTGTTGTGGAATAATTTTTACTTCGCTTTCAAATTTTGATAAAGACATAATGTTTTAAAATAGTATTTATGCTATTATAGAATTAACATATCAGCAAGCGCTTTTTACAACACTTGCTGATATGTTTTTATTTGTTCAAATTTACATTTTCAATAACTAACAACGCCCATTTTAATACCATTCACCTCCGTCGTCATCACCTGTATCAGTATTATTGGACTTGTTTATATTTTCAAGTTGTTCGGGCGTGAGTTCGTCCTCATAGCGTTGCTTAACGGGTGGAGCATCAACAGGTTGGCTATCGGGTATTTTGATCGGAGCAAACGTTTTATCAAAGAATTTTTGATAGTCGTTAATACTAAATGCTGTGCCAATGAGGTCAAGGTTATGTTTGGAAATAAGCAGCACCCGACACTTATTTAAGAAGGCATGCATACTTGCCGATTTAAACACTCTTTGCGCATAAGCATGCACCTCGTCGTAAGAGTTAAAACCTTCCACTCTGAACTGGCTCAACCCATTATCATTCGTTACCGACATATCAAAGCCCCTTACCACAAAGGTTGTAAAGTTGAAATGTGCCATTTCGTAAAGCAGCTGGTTGGCTTGTATAGAATCGGTAGGATATGCCATTACAAACACAAATGGTGCGTTGCGCTCGCTGTCAAATTGTTGCGACTGAGCGGCTTGTTCTGCCTCATTGTCAGCCACGGCTGTACGTCTATCCCAAAGCGAACCCAGGTCAAAGGTGCCTGTGCCCACTTTGCGCCCAGCCTCAAGTCCCTTCACTATCATACCCGCCAAATTGCTCACATCACTGTCGGGATATTTCTCTACCAATTGGCGCAACTCTGTTATGAGTTCCTTGGTCGATGCAGTGCTAAGGCGCGATAGTGCATGAACCAATATAAACTTAGGTCTGTTCAACCCATCGGGATAATCCTTGGTCGAAACCTCAAAATTATGTTCTACCACACCAATATTACGCTGCCTATAAGCCTGATAAGTAGCGGTGTAGAGCGAGTCTTCTATAGCCTTACCATACCGAGCTTTATATTCAAAGTCAGGATCGTTGATAATAGGTGTCATGGCATAATCGGCAAAGTGGTTGGCCATATACTTACGCGCTTGGTCGGCCTTATCCTTTTTTCCCCACCGCGAGTAGAGCAAGAAGAGCTGATAGTAAGCATCAGCCATCTTCTCGTACTTCGGGTAGTTATTTGTAAGGCGTTCAAGCGTACTCGCAGCCAAAGCAAAATCCTCTAAATCATCCTTTTCGATAACGCCTGCATTATACAAGCCATCCATAATAATTGCATCTGAAGCCGCTTTTGCCTCATCTGTAAACGGAATTTGCTGCAAGTAGTATTCGCGCGTATGTGGGTCGGCTTTTACAGAGTCACTCTCTGTTGTTTCGTCTTGATTATCTGTCATGTTGTTGAGCGAGTCGCGCACAGCTTGTAGCGAATCGTCGGCTGCATAGTCAAAACCTTCTTGCTCATCAAGTTTGATAACCGTGTGATTAGAGCGTCGCCAATTGTCCTCATTTTTGCGCTTACCCCAACGACGCACAAAGTCTTGCTTGCCTTGTGCCACTACCATGGGATTATAAAAGTACCAAGTGCCATTGTTGGCCGCTTGCGTAGTGTTGGTCTTTGAGTTATTCTTTGAATTTGTGTTAGCACTACCATTTTGGTTGTTCTCCTCGCTACGCGCTTGTGCGGCAGAGTCGCGGCGAGCCTTGCGTTCTTCAGCCTCCTTTTTCTTTAGTGCATTAATTACACGGTCTATAGCTGCATTGCGGTCGGCTTCGTTCATACGAGCCAATGCTTGCAAGCTATCTTGCATAAACACTGCCGAAGTAAAAGGCACCAACTTGTCAAGCACCGTAGAACGGTGCTTTATCTCTTCGTAGTCGGCACGCGTTTTATCTATCAAGCCAATGGCTTCGGTGTAGCACTTCTGTGCGTTTTCAAATCTATGGCGTGCCCAATATATCTCGCCAAGACGTAGTAGCAACACCCCTTTCTCTATGCCGTTGCGGGTGCTCTTTGCCCTACCCTTTTCATAAGCCTTAACGGCCTCTGTGGTATCGGTCTGTGCCATATAGATGTTGCCCAATGCATAGTACACTTGGTCAAGATATTCCTTGTTGTTGTCTGAGCGGGCCATGCGTCGTAGCTTGCCAATCATCTTTTTGCCCATGCCGCGTTGTCCTGCCAGCACCTCGGTTTGTAGTATTTGTGCATTAAACGATAGTTCAAAAGGAGGACTCTTACGCATACACTTCTTCAGCGCCTTGTATGCAGCTTCGCTATGGCCTAAATGAGCATTAACCTGCCCCAGCAAAAAGTAAAGGCGTGCTTGTCGAAAGCTACCTTTGGCATGTCGTGCAGCACGTGTTAAGTAAGGCAAAGCCTCTTCAAAGCGTTCTTGTTTAAGCAGCAAGTCGGCCTGTGTGGCATCGGCCTCGCGTAGCGTTTGCTTGCTCACAGAGTCACGACTCATGCGTTTCAGTGCATCCTCGGCATCGTAGTACCACTTTACTTGCGTGTAACAACGTGCCAACCATTGACGCGCAGCAGCAGCCACCACTGGCTCGGCTGCATATAAGCGAGATATGTACGAAAACGTAGCAGCAGCTTCCAAAAACTCACCCTTTTCAAACTGTGCTTCGCCCATCATGAGCCAAGCATTCTTAAGAAAAGGGTTATACTCTTTTCGCTGCAAATATGCCTTCATTTTGGGCGACTTGCGCTTATTAGCATTCACCACGGGGCGTCGTTTGATGCTGTGCAGTGATATAGCTTTTTGGCATTTTGTAATGGCGGTTTCGTAGTTGGCTTTACCCGTCGTACGCGACGACTCCACACCAACCAAAAACACTGGGAGCAGTTCTGTATAGTTATCTTTGTGCGCACTTATCTTAGCCTTCTCGCCCTCTTTAAAGGCTTCAGAACCATTAAAATAAATATTGTAACGTGAGGTAAACGACTGCCAAAAACGCGAAGTAGCCGTATTCTTTTTGGCAGAACACGACGACAAAATAAGCAGCATCATCAACACTGAACTCGCTATGTAGGCTATGCGTTTAGTCACTTTGCTTTTTAGTATGAAATCTTATTATATTAACACCATTTTCTTGATTTTATTGCCCTTGCCAGCAAATATACCACGATGCTCACCAATATGATAGAGGCTCCTCCTGGCACATCCCAATAGTACGAAAGCAGCAAACCACCCACGCAACCTATGTAGGCAAACAATGCCGAAAGCCATATCATGCGATTGTAGGTTTTAACAAACAATGCCGCCGTCATTTGTGGCACACTCAGCAACGAAATAACCATCACGATGCCCACCATGTGTAGGCACCCCACTATGGTCAAAGCAGTGAGTACCATAAGCGTGTTTTCAATAGCACTTACGGGCAAACCTTGAGTTTTGGCAAAATCTCTGTCGCACGCTATGCTCATTATAGGGCGGTTCAAAACGAGGTAGAACCCCACCGCCACTACCGTAAGTACGCTCAACACCACGAGGTCGGTATGCGAAATGCTGAGTATATCGCCAAATAAATAGGAGGGCAAATCGGTCATAAAGCCAGGCGAAAGATAGGCAAACAAGATGCCAAGCGCCATGCCAAACGTCCAAAGCATAGCAATAGCAGAGTCCTCGCGAATGGTGCGCTTTCCGCTCAACCATTTAATGCCAAAACCCGACAATGAGGCAAACACAGCAGCTCCTAACAATGGCGAAAAACCAAAATAAGCCCCCATGCCCACACCGCCCAACGAGGCATGTGCCATGCCGCCACCTGCTATCACCATGCGACGCGTCACCATGTAAGTGCCTATAACGGCACAAAGCACCGATGCCAACAATGCACCTATCAATGCGTTTTGAAAAAAACTATATGATAAAATCAATTTGTTCTGAAATAATAAGGAGTTTTAATACAACACTGGGGTATGTTATCCTACAAACAACATGGCCTCATCCTTCAGTTCGTCGGGCAGATTGATGCCACGCAGTTGTAACGAGTGCAACCACGCAGACACCTCATCCTCGCGCATGGTGGTCATCACCTCTTCAAACTGTTCGGTTTCTTCGGCCGTATATTGGTCGGAGGCGCGCCCCTTGTAAGCATCAAGTTCTTCGTCGTCAAAATACTCTATAGGTTTGCCAAAGGCTGACAACAACTGGTCTTTTTCGCACACTGCATGTTTGCCACAGCACCCATCGGGTCGGCGTTGCTTGATGTGAGGCATTTCGGTTATTTCGCCCTTGTCAAGCTTATTTTTTAGTTGTTTGTTACGAATAATGCCCGCTATCAGCGCCACAATGCCAAGAGCCAAAAGCGAAAGTAGGAGTACAAGCATAAAAGTTATAAAAGGATAATTCTTAAAATCAAGTCAATTGATCACTGCAGAATATGCCATTATTCTGCAAGGCTTTCAAGGTCGTTCCAATAGTTAGGATAGCTTTTGCTCACCACCTCAGCATTGGCTATCTCCACCTTGTTGTTGCACACCATTGCAAGCGGAGCAAAAGCCATGGCCATACGATGGTCGTGATAGGTGGCAATAGGTTCATCGTTGTATTGCAACGACTTATTGGCATACTGATATATATATAACGCCTCATCGCCTTCAATGCCAAGTGACACACCAAACTTTGCAAGCTCGTTTTGCAATGCCGCCATGCGGTCGGTTTCTTTAATGCGCAATGAACGCAGTCCGTCAAAGTAGAAAGGCTGGCACAAAGCCGCACAAGTTACTACTAACGTCTGCGCCAGGTCGGGCTGATTAACAAGGTTGCATTCATACACCTCGTCTTTGCTCTGCCTTAGCTTTTCATTCTTTCGTATGATAGCACAATGGTGTTGCTCATCAAAGGTGGTCATTACGCCCAAAGGCTCAAAAAGTTGTTGCACAGATTGGTCGCCCTGCAAACTCTCTTTTTCAAGCCAAGGCAACACGATGCATGCATCGGGGTCGGCACTAAGAGCCACCATTTCGTACCAGTAAGAGGCTGCGCTCCAATCGCTCTCTATCGTATAGTGCATTCCGGGAGTATAGGGTTTGTGTTCCACGTGCAAAGCCGCCTCCGAGGTCCACTTTACGTCGGCTCCAAACAGCTTCATCATCTCTACCGTCATGTTGATGTAGGGGCGCGATATGATGTCGCCCACAAGCTCAAGCGTCAATCCATTGTCCATCGTAGGTGCCACCATGAGCAGTGCCGATATATACTGCGAGCTCACGTTGGCAGGCAGTTGCAACGTGCCACCAAGCAGTTTCTTGCCCTTGATGTGTAATGGTGGAAAACCCTCATTCTCTACATAACTAATGTCCGCCCCCAAACTGCGCAAGGCATCAACCAACACACCGATGGGGCGTTGGCGCATTCGCTCTGTACCCGTAACTACGTGTTCCTCGCCTTGGCAAGTGGCAAAATAGGCGGTAAGAAAGCGCATAGCCGTGCCTGCCGCCATAATGTTGGCTGTGTAGGGACGCTCATTAAGGTTTTTCCACATCACCTGGGTATCGTCGCAGTCCGACCTACGCTCCACCTCTGCTCCTTCGCCACTCATGGCACAAAGCAATAGTGCACGATTGCTGATACTTTTTGACGAAGGCAACTGTATGGTGGCCTGTAGCTTTGGGGGGTAATGGGGAATATAGTTCATTCTTTGCAGATGTCTGTTTGGTATATTATATATATAAGTAGGTGTTCAAAATTATTTATATAAATGGATTTTTTATTTTTACATTTGAAGCACTTTCTGTGGCGCATCTTAAATGTTTGCTTTCAGTCACATAGC
>ERZ808240.1376-NODE-1376-length-30551-cov-15.551056_pt1 | contig 30551 bp, 25 predicted proteins | sample MGYA00521084_ERZ808240 | MGnify/ENA primary metagenome ERZ808240 (study PRJEB31516, sample SAMN03275571) | gut metagenome | biome: mammalia-associated habitat; material: feces | host: Papio cynocephalus | place: Kenya | collected 2012-08-06 ... | reverse complement strand
TGTGTTGTAGGGGATTGTGAAAATCAAGGGGAAAACAAAGTGTCAAAGACCCGAGCCGGGATGAATGCGCATCTGGCGAAACCGCTGGATATCGAGAAAGTGAAGAGAACAATTCAAAGAGAAATTGAGCGGTATGAAGGAAATATTTCCTAAAATGGATACAAACCTTGATTTACATCGTAAAATGTGGTATGATAAAGAGAAATTTGACTATTTTTATCAAAAAAATAAACAGGAGGCACTTTTTATGTTTAAAATTGTGGAAAAGAAGTCCCTGAACCCTACTGTAACCAAAATGGTAGTAGAAGCTCCCTTGATCGCGAAAAAAGCGGAGCCGGGACAGTTTATCATCTTTCGTGCGAAAGAGGACAGCGAAAGAATTCCTTTGACGATTTCTGATTTTGACCGTGAGGCCGGAACAATTACTATTATTTATCAGATCGTCGGTGGTTCTACGATGGAACTTGATACATTGAATGAAGGGGAATACATTCATGACTTTGTTGGACCACTTGGCGTGCCAACACATACCGAAGGACTGAAAAAAGTAGCCGTAGTAGGTGGTGGAGTTGGTTGTGCAATCGCATATCCGGTTGCTAAAAAATTACACGAAATGGGCGCAGAAGTTCATTCTATCGTGGGATTTCGTAATAAAGATCTGGTTATTCTTGAGGATGAGTTCAAGGGTGCCAGTGACAAATATGTTATGATGACAGATGACGGAAGTTACGGAGAAAAAGGTCTTGTAACAGACGCACTTGAAAAATTGATTCAGGAAGGCAACCAGTACGACGAAGTGATCGCGATCGGACCATTGATCATGATGAAATTTGTCTGCCTGACTACGAAAAAATATGACATTAAGACGATGGTCAGCATGAACCCGATTATGATCGACGGTACGGGAATGTGTGGCGGATGTCGTCTGACTGTCGGCGGAGAGACAAAATTTGCCTGCGTAGATGGACCGGACTTTGACGGACATCAGGTTGATTTTGATGAGGCAATGCACCGCGGAACCATGTACAAAGAATTCGAGACACATGCCCGCGAAGCAGCTTGCAACTTATTAAAAAAGGAGGCAAAGTAAATGGCTGAACGTAATATGGATATGAAAAAATGTCCGATGCCTGTACAGGACCCGGACGTTCGTAATAAAAACTTTGATGAAGTAGCACTTGGCTACACCTATGAGATGGCAGTAAACGAGGCAAGAAGATGTCTCAACTGTCCGAAAAAACCTTGCCAGAGCGCATGCCCGGTACAGATTGATATTCCGGCATTTATTGAGCGCGTAGCAAATGAAGACATGGACGGCGCATTTGAAATCCTGTCCAAGTCAACTTCTCTTCCTGCGGTATGTGGACGTGTGTGCCCACAGGAAAACCAGTGCGAAGGAAAATGTGTCCGTGGTATCAAAGGCGAAGCAGTTGGTATCGGACGTTTGGAGCGTTTTGTGGCAGATTACCACAGAGAACACTGCACAGATACACCGGAAATGCCGGAGCAGAATGGTCATAAAGTGGCCGTTATCGGAGCCGGTCCAAGTGGACTTACCGTAGCCGGAGACCTGGCTAAGATGGGTTACAAAGTAACGATTTACGAAGCACTTCATCTTGCCGGCGGCGTACTTGTTTATGGTATTCCGGAATTCCGTCTTCCAAAAGCAATCGTACAGAAAGAGATCGACAACTTGAAAGCTATCGGTGTTGATGTAGAGACAAACATGGTAATCGGAAAAGTCCTTACGATCGACGAATTGTTTGAGATGGGCAACGAAGCCGTTTACGTAGGTTCCGGAGCCGGACTTCCGAGATTTATGAACATTCCGGGAGAAAGTTTGAAGGGGGTTTACTCCGCAAACGAGTTCCTGACACGTATTAACCTGATGAAGGCTTATAAAGAAGGAAGCAAGACCCCGATCCAGCACGCAAAGAAAGTTGCTGTCGTTGGTGGTGGTAACGTAGCGATGGATGCGGCAAGAAGTGCAAAACGTCTTGGCGCAGAAGAAGTTTACATCGTATACCGCCGTGGTATGGAAGAACTTCCTGCAAGAAAAGAAGAAGTAGAGCATGCAGAAGAAGAGGGAATCATCTTCAAGACGCTTCATAATCCGGTAGAGATCCTTGGTGATGAGGATGGCTTGGTATCCGGTATGAAATGTGTTGAGATGGAACTCGGTGAACCGGATGAAAGCGGCCGCCGCCGTCCGATCGTAAAAGAGGGAAGTGAATTTGTCCTTGACGTAGATTCCGTAATCATGTCAATCGGTACAAGTCCAAACCCATTGATCCGTTCTACGACACCTGGTCTGGATGCAAACAACCGCGGATGTCTGATCACCAAAGACGAAAAAGGTGAGACGACACGTGAAGGTGTGTACGCCGGTGGAGATGCCGTAACAGGTGCAGCTACCGTAATCCTTGCCATGGGAGCAGGTAAAGAGGCGGCAAAGGCAATCGACGAGTACATTAAAAGTAAATAATAAAGTTTCATACAATGCGATAGAAAAGAGAGGAAATCCGCACAAAGGATTCCTCTCTTTTTGCTTGCAATAAGCGAAAAAAATGAGTATACTAGAATTAGAATAATGAGCGGTAAAAAGCGTATGCAAGAAATGGAAGGTGCTTATGAAAAAAAGATCAAAATTACGAGCGTCAATGCTGCGGGCGACATTGCTCCCGGTATTGATATTTGGAATATGTATTATTATTTGCAGTGTCCGCCAGACAGAGAGTTCAATATACCAGGAAGTGGAGTCCGGTCTTGAAAATGTGGCGCAGATGACAATGTATCTGTATGAGGAGACCTACCCTGGCGACTATGCTTATGACAGTGCTTCAAAAACATTGTACAAAGGCGGAAAAAAGGTAGAGGGAGCGTTGAAATTTTTCGAACATTATAAAGAATGTTCCGGGACGGATATTACAATATTTTACAAAGATCTTCGCGTCATAACGACGATTAAAGATGAAAATGGAGAGCCCATTGTAGGGACACGAATCAACAGTGTGATAAAAAAGGAAGTTTATGATGGCCAAAGGGCTCATTTTTATACGAAATCAACGATCGGAAACGAAAACTATTTTTCGTATTATTGTCCGCTTTTTGACGAAAATGACCAGTGTGTAGGCATGGTATTTGCCGGAAAAGCCTCGGATTATGTAAATAGCATCGTATGGAAGAGCATTTTGCCAATCTTATTGCTGGTGCTTTTATCGATGATCATTTTAATTTTTGTTATCTGGAATTATGCGGATCATCTCAATCGGGCATTCCGGCAGCTGCAGCGTTTCCTTGGAAACGTGGAAGAGGGCGATTTTGCGGTGGAACTCAGTGAATCGCTGACAAAGAGAAAAGACGAGATCGGGCAGATGGCAGGAACGGCAGTCCGTATGCAGCGGTCGCTCCGGGATCTGGTGCAGAGAGATTCCCTGACAGGGTTGTATAATCGTCATTATGGCGAAATTTGGATGAAACACGTAAAAGACGAGGCAAAGGAGACCGGAGAGCCCTTTTCTATCGCTATTGCAGACATTGATTTTTTCAAAAAGTTTAATGATTGTTATGGACACGACTGTGGCGATATGGTACTTCGCAAAGTGTCGGAACTTTTGCAGACACAGGTAGGCCGGCAAGGCTATGTGTCGCGCTGGGGCGGTGAGGAATTTTTGATCATATTTAAGTGCTTCACACTGGAAGAATCTGTAAATTTTGCGAAGCAGCTTATGGAGAAATTACACCGTACGGAACTGCGTTATCATAATGACTGCTTTCATGTTACGCTGACGATCGGAGTGGCGGCAGGAGATAGCGAAAAGAGTATTGAATCTATGGTAAAATGTGCGGACTGTGCGCTTTATGCCGGAAAAGAGGGCGGCAGAGACCAGGTGGTCTGCCAGAGTGAAGAGCCGGTTGAAAGTGATGAAAAAATATGATAAAATATACAAGAACATGTTAGCTGACCAAAAGAGAGGATGATTAGTGATGAAACGAGTAGCCTTTTTGACAAGCGGCGGTGACTGCCAGGCATTGAATGCGACGATGCGCGGTGTGGCAAAAGCACTTTATGCTGCGGACAAAGACATTGAGATATATGGAATTTTGGAAGGTTATAAAGGATTGATCTACGGAAATTACCGAAAAATGGAACCTTCTGATTTTTCCGGGATTCTGACATTGGGAGGAACGATCCTTGGATCTTCCCGACAGCCATTTAAACACATGAGGAAACCCGATGCCAACGGTTTGGACAAGGTTGAGGCAATGAAGAAGACGTATCGTGATCTCAAACTGGACTGCCTTGTGATCCTTGGGGGAAATGGAACGCAGAAAACGGCCAATCTTCTCAGCGAAGAAGGATTGAATGTCATGGGACTTCCGAAGACGATCGACAATGATATTTACGGAACCGATATGACATTTGGTTTTCAGAGTGCTGTAGATATCGCGACAGAATGCATTGACTGCATTCATACGACGGCATACTCCCATGGACGTGTATTTATCGTCGAAGTAATGGGACATAAAGTCGGATGGCTTACGCTTCATGCCGGGATTGCCGGTGGGGCAGACGTCATTCTTCTTCCGGAGATTCCTTACGATATCGATTCGGTCATTGCGGCGATTGAAAAACGAACAAACGAAGGCAAACGTTTTTCCATTCTTGCGGTAGCAGAAGGTGCTATCTCAAAAGAAGATGCGGCACTTACGAAAAAAGAATATAAGCAGAAATTGAAAAATAATCCTTATCCGAGTGTTTCCTATAAGATCGGAGCTGAGATTGAAGAGCGCACCGGTCAGGAAATCCGTATTACGGTTCCCGGACACACACAGCGCGGCGGAAGCCCATGTGCGTATGACCGTGTAATTTCTACTCGTCTGGGGGCAGCAGCCGCTTCTCTCATGCTGGAGGGAAAATTTGGTTATATGGTCGGATTTCATGGAGACGAGATTGTGCCGGTTCCGCTTTCCGAAGTGGCGGGCAAATTAAAAATGGTAGACCCAAATTCTTCCATTATCAAAGAGGCCAAAAGTCTTGGTATCTGCTTTGGTGATTAAGGAGAAGAACGGAGGAAACTATGTCTTATCAGGCATTATATCGTAAATTCAGACCGGATAATTTTGAAGATGTCAAGGGACAGGACCATATCGTCACGACCTTGAAAAATCAGATTAAATCCGATCATATCGGTCATGCGTATCTTTTTTGCGGGACACGCGGAACCGGTAAAACGACCGTGGCGAAAATCTTTGCCAAAGCGGTAAATTGTGAAAACCCGGGAGAAAAAGGACCTTGCGGCGAGTGTGCTATGTGCCGCTCCATCGCAGAGGGATCTTCGATGAACGTGATCGAGATGGATGCCGCATCCAACAATAAAGTGGATGACATCCGTCAAGTCATTGAAGAAGTCCAGTATTCTCCGGCAAATGGAAAATATAAAGTATATATTATCGACGAGGTGCATATGCTGACGACAAGTGCATTCAATGCGCTTTTAAAAACGCTGGAAGAGCCCCCGTCATATCTGATCTTTATCCTTGCGACGACAGAAGTGCATAAGATCCCGCTGACGATCCTTTCGCGCTGTCAGCGCTATGATTTTAAGAGGATTTCGGTGCAGACGATCGCAGACCGTTTGAAAGAACTTTTGGATAAAGAGGGAATGGAGGCAGAAGAAAAGGCGCTTTTGTATATCGCCAAGCTGGCAGATGGCGCACTGCGAGACGGATTGAGTCTTTTGGAGCAGTGTATTTCCTTTTATTTTGGCGAGAAACTGACTTATGAAAAAGTATTGAAAGTGCTTGGCGCAGTCGATACGGAAGTTTATGCAGACTTTGTGAAAATTTTAGCAAACGACGATGTGGCAGGCATGATCTCCATGCTGGATGACGTGATCGCTGCCGGAAAAGATCTGACCCGCTTTTGCGATGAACTGATCTGGTATCTGCGTAACCTGTTGATGGCGAAAACGACGGAACATCCGGAAAAGATTGTGGATATGTCTGAGGAAAACTGCCGGACATTGATCGAAGTGAGCAAACTGCTGGAAACGGAGATGATCTTCCGTTATATCCGTGTCCTTTCGGATGTGGAAAACCAGATGAAATATGCATCGCAAAAACGTGTGCTGTTTGAAATTGCACTGTTAAAACTTGGAAAACCAGAGATGGAAAAAGACTATGATTCGCTCGTAAACCGGGTGCACAATCTGGAACATCAGCTGGAAAAAGGCGTGGTTGTGCAGGCTTCGGAAGCACCGGCAGGAACGCCGAAAGTAGTGGAAAAACCGGCGCCGAAACTGCGGGCAAGCGCTGTGCCGCAGGAAGTAAAGCAGCTTGTCGGAAACTGGCAGCAGGTGCTGAATCAGCTGGATCCGGTGTCGAAAGCCATGCTCGATATGGTGACGCTTACCGTAAATGACAATGGAAATCTTGTCATTGCATTTGCGAAGGAAACCGGTTATTCGTATTTTGCATCGCAGGAGGCCAATCAGAAAGCGGTGGCCGATGCGGCAGCAGAGGTACTTGACAAAACGGTGACAATTGAGTATAAATATGTAGAAAGTCAGCGTGAGTATGACGCATTGCCTGAACTTCGGGGAATGTTTGATGGAAATGACATTGTTATAGAAACAGTAGAATAAAATGAAAAGAGAGGTATAAACAATGGCTAGACGTGGAGGATTTCAGGGAGGAATGCCTGGAAATATGAACAATTTGATGAAGCAGGCGCAGAAAATGCAGCGTCAGATGGAAGAGCAGCAGAAGGAAATGGAAGAAAAAGAATTTGAGGCGACAGCAGGCGGCGGAGCCGTTACGGTAAAAGTTTCCGGTAAAAAAGAAGTGTTGTCCGTCAAATTGTCAGAAGAAGTAGTGGATCCGGATGACATTGAGATGTTAGAGGATCTGATCGTGGCAGCGACCAACGAGGCATTGCGCATGATGGAAGCCGATAGTGCCAAAGCGATGGAAGCATTGACCGGTGGATTAAATCTTGGCGGAGGATTTCCATTTTAATGAATACGTATTCGGATTCCATCAACCATCTGATCGAGGAACTGGCGGCATTGCCGAGCATCGGTGCGAAGTCGGCACAGAGACTCGCATTTCATATTCTCAATATGCCACAGGAACGCGTGGAAAATCTGGCGGGAGCGATTACAGCAGCAAAGAAAAATGTGCGCTACTGCAAAAAATGTTTTACTTTGACGGATCAGGAAATCTGCCCGATCTGTTCGGATCCGAAGCGTGATCAGAAGACGATCATGGTTGTGGAGGATACAAGAGATCTGGCAGCTTATGAAAAAACGGGACAGTATAATGGACTATACCATGTGCTGCAGGGTGCGATCAATCCGAGCCTTGGCATTACGCCGGCAGACATCCGGCTGAAAGAGCTGATGCAGCGGCTTCAGACGGAGGACGTTGAGGAAGTGATCATTGCGACCAATTCTTCCCTGGAAGGGGAAGCCACCGCGATGTATATCAGCAAACTGTTAAAGCCGGTCGGTATCAAGGTGACGCGTATCGCAAGCGGCGTTCCCGTCGGCGGAGACCTCGAGTATATCGATGAAGTTACGTTATTTCGCGCGCTGCAGGGGAGAACGGAATTGTGATATCCCCGGTGTGCAGAGACAGCGGCGGAGGCCGCTCGCGATAAAGGAGGCAAGCTCTAAGACCAGACTAAGGCGTGTGGTCTGGAGCAGCATCTGCCCTCCAAAGCCCGAAAGATTGACGATGCCGGTGATACACAGATCGCCGACGGCAGGCAGTTTTTTTGCGACACCGACGCCGGGCGCAAGGGAGCCCTCTCCTAACGTGATATAGCCGATGTGTTCGGCGACGCCAAGGGAGGCATCAATAGCGATAATAAAAGGGTTTTTATGATTTAATTCAATAAATGTTAAAGCATCTTCCAGATTTTTGGCATGTACCGGATTTTTCAATGTGCCATAAAGGTGGAAGTTTTTTTGTATACGCGCGAGCTGATGCCCTACCATAGGACCGAGGGAATCGCCGGTGGCGCGGTCAGATCCGATGCACAGGATCACAATATCGCGGTCAGTCAGGTCCACTTTTTCCAAAAGGGAGGACAGCGTTTTTGTAAAATGACGAAGGGCGAGCGGATCGCCAGGATTAAAATAATGTGTCAATCCAATTTCTCCTTTCCATACAGCAGAATGCTCTGTCGATTCTGCCGGTACTAAGAAGTATGAACCAAGCGCAAAGAAACTATGCGGCAGAACGTGCAGGATAAAAAAGGAAATATGAAAAAAAGAAAGCAATGTGTCGAAGAAGAACGAACGGTTTTTTGCCAAATGACAATTTATGACAAAAAAGAAGCCGCACAATCCTTATAATGAAAGTAACATGTAAGGAAAGTGAGGTTTTATCATGGATTGGAAAACACCAAAAAGTGTGAGGCAGATAGGGGATGTAAAGGGAAGATGTAAAATTTATGTAGAAGATTATGTGATTACATTTGCAAAAAGACTTGTGAAAGAAGCAGAGGGAGGCGAGGCAGCAGGCGTGCTTTTGGGGCACCGTATGTTCCGTTCGCACGAGAAACTGTTTCAGATATCGGGGATGGTTGTGATCCACGATTTTGCAGAGCGGAAGGGAGACAGTTTTTCTTCTGAAATGTGGACCGACATTTACACCGATATGAAAGAGAATTTTTCGGGCGTGGATGTCGTCGGCTGGTTTTATACCGGCGCGAAAGCGGAAAAAGGGAAGGCACAGGAAGAACTGCTGGAGCTGCACCGGAGAAATTTTTCCGATGGGGACAAGCTTCTGATTTGCAGCCCGCCGCAGGAATGGCAGGAGACGTGCTATCAATATGAAAACAGCATGCTGGTGCCGCAGACCGGCTATTATGTATATTATGAGAAAAATCCGGAAATGCGCCGTTATATGATGGAAGAGGCAAACCGTTTTGTACATATTGTCGAGCAGGAGGACGACCGTGTCCTGCGCAATATCCGCGGTGTGATTCAGGAAAAGGAAGAAAAGAAAAAAGGACGGGAGCTGGGCGAACGGCGTGGATACGGTTTCGCGGGTCTTGTCCTCATCCTCGGAATCCTTTTTGCCGCCGCAGCCTGGAACAATAAAACGACGCTTTCGCATCTCAATGAACAGCTGACGGGCATTAAAAATCAGATACAAAAGGAGTTAAATACGGACACGACGATGGAAACAATTGGAAATGGAGTTGTGACACCTCCGGCGGTTGCCACGGAGGTTCCGACGCAGGCACCGGCAGAAGATCCGGCTCAGGTACCGGCAGCCAATGTCTCGCCAGCAGGGGTAGAGTAAATGTATGAAGATAGTGTGGCGAATATAATTAGTAGATATTTGCCATGCTTTCTTATTATTTGTATTATATATATTGCATAAATAAAGTTGTATATTATAATAAGTAAAATGGATGTAAAAAAGTGGAAAAATATAAGAGGAACTATTGACAATTTAATGAAAATATGATACTATTTATAAAAAAGAAAAGAGAGGTATTTTCAACATAATTATGCGTAATGGTTTTGCTGGGTTTTTCTGTGACAGCTTATGCAGCTTCGCAAGTTAGAGGTTTTGACTATGAATTTAAGCATCAACTTTCAGTTAGCGGCACGTATAAAGCAAACAGGTCAACAGCACATTTTTATATTTTTACATCAAAAAATGATGGGAAAGATACATATTTTACAATAAAGCAATATAAATACAAAGTTCTTGGTACTAATACATATCAGCGTCAAGCAAACATATCATGTCAGAGCGGAACGGCAGGTTCGTGCTATTTGAATACAACAAGTGGAACAAAGTATACATATGAATTTTGGAAACCAACTGCTGTAGGATATGTTAAAGGATCAGGAAGATTGACCTACTAAATGTCCTATGGGGGAGAGATGTTATGATTGAATCAAGGTTTATTATGTTCTTTTTTATATTTATTGTAATATGTTTTATTGGCATTGGAGCGATAAATTTAGAATTAAAAGATAGAAAGTATTTATCATTTTTAACATGCTTGTTATCTTTGATGATTATAGTAGGTGCTTGTTTTTTTCCTTTTCCGTACCAAGATGAATTATTAGAATCAATGATATCTGGTAAAGAAGGGCTTGTTAATAATTTTATTCCATTTAGAACAATATTAACAATGATTAAAGACACTATAATGTATGATTCGTATGGAATAATTTGCTATCAGTTTTTTGGCAACATAATACTGTTTATGCCATTAGGCTTTTCACTTTGTTTCTATTTAGAAGAAAATCGAAAGTTTTTAAAAATGTTAGGATGTGTTGTGTTGGTGACGGTTTTAACTGAAATGGGACAAGGAGTTCTTAATAGTTTGATTCAAGTTAATTATAGAAGTGTGGACGTTGATGATGTGCTGCTAAATACTTTTGGCGGTGTTTTAGGGTTTGAGTTTGCGTCATTTGTGGTTCCGGTATTAAAACGAATCTTTGGTAAGAAAAAGAAATGAGTTGTTTTGGACTTTAAAAAGAATTGTGCGCTATATTTGCAAATGTAGATGGTACAATTCTTTTTTAGTTCTTAAGGATTGCCTTGATGAATATAAAGCAAGTTAATTATAAATTATATGAGACATAAAATTAATTGCATATGTGGGACGCTTACTGGTATTCTGGCAGCCTGCCCGCGAATTGCTGCGTTGCTGACGCAACTTTCGCAATTCTTTCCTTATTCGGATTTCGCAGATTTACGAGGTAAATCGCTGCATCCTCATAAGGGGCGGATCCCTAGTAACAGCCCCACACCATGCAAGCATATGTGGGACGCTTACCGGTATCCTGGCAGAATATATAACAAATTGTTATAAATGGATTGCGATAAACTCGTTGAAATCTGTAAATGGTTATGATATACTTTCTTTATCAGAAAGTGTTTTAACACAGAAATGAGGCACAGTGTGGAAAAGGAAAAAAAGCGCAGAAAAATTCTGCTGTTTGGGTCCATTGCAGCCGCTGTGGTCGTAGCATTGACAGCGATTGTTATCATTTCTTATTATTATATGAACCGTTCTTTTTCGGGATATGACGTGGAGCGCGAGATCACGAGAGAGGACAGTAATAATGTGGAATATCTTTCGTATCATGGAAAGTTATTGAAATACAGCAGGGATGGAATCTCGGCATTGGATAAAACTGGTAACATTCTTTGGAATGGCGGATACGAGATGCAGCAGCCACAGGTTGATATTTGCGAAGATTATGTTACCGTTGCAGATATTGGAAGTAAAACCTGTATTGTATATGATGGGACAAATCCCGGCAAGGAAATTGAGACGACACTGCCGATCGGCCGTGCAAAAGTGTCAGCCGATGGGAAAGTGGCAGTTTTGCTCCATGATGACGACAGTGATGTGATCAATATATACGATCCGTTTAGTGCGGGAGAACAGCTTTTGGTAGAAATCCCAAGCAATGTACTGGACGACGGATATGCGATGGATTTTGATCTGGCACCCGATGGAGAGAGCATTGTTATCTCCTACCTGGTCGCCGCCAATGGAACGATGGAAAACAAGGTTTGCTTTTACAATTTTACGGAAGTGGGACAAGACCAGAATACATTGGTTGGTGGAAAATCTTTCGAACAGAAGATGATTTCCCAGATCAAATATTTGGACAGCGACCGCGTTGTAATCTTTACGGAAGACGGTTTTACGATTTTTAAAGATATGAAAAAACCGGGGATTCAGGCGGAAGTTACCTTGAAAGAAGCGATAAAGAGTATCGCCGTGGACGATGAAAATATTCTGATCGTTACCGGTGTCGCCGGCAATATCGACGATCAGGTCGTTCATCTGTATACGCTGCAGGGCAAAGAAAAGATGACCAAGCAGGTGACGATACAGTATTCTCAGGTGGAAATGACAAGAAATGAAATCTTGTTTACGGGAAACCAAAATTGTTTCTTATTAAGAAAGAATGGAACGGTGAAGTTTTCCTTTGATTTTGGAAAGAATTACGATTATTTCTTCCCGACGACGAGGGAAAACCAATATTTTTTCCTCGATGAAACAACGATACGGATAGTCAAACTGTCCGGCTGATAAAAGACATAACCTGATGTGTTCTTATGCCGGAAGTTTCTATAAAAACAACTGGTATAAGATACCAAGAAGGGGGATAAGATGTCAGTAGAAATGATAGGACAAATTTTAGAATGGGTTTTGCTGGCGATTATTTTGATCAGCGCATTGATTGGATCCAACCGAGGTTTCCTGCTTAGCGTATTTGCTATGGTCAAAAATCTGATTACTGTCATTGCCGCAGCAGCAAGCGCACCGACTGTCGTGTCGCGCCTGCCAAAATCGTGGCCGGTCAGAGAAGCGATTGGTTATGGGATTGCTCTGGTCATATGGATGCTTGTGTTTGGAATCATTGCCCGCCTGATCCGCATCGCGGATGATCTGCCGATCGTAAGTACAGTAAATCGTCTGCTCGGCTTGATCTTTGGAGCTGTATCCGGACTTTTCATCGTGTGGACAATTTTGGCCATTCTCGGTGGTGTACAGGAATATTCCTGGGCAGTTCAGATCGTAAAAGCAGCAAAAGCCAATTCTGTCGTCATGTGGCTGCAAAGTTACAGCCCGATCATGATCATATTGCAGATGATGGATTTTCCGGTGATTTAGAATTTTTATTGTAGGTTGATTTAACGCGAGACTATACCTTCTCTCTTCGGCGCCGCTTGCGCTTAGGAGAACACACGTAGCAGTGCGTGAGGGCTGTGATACGCCCTCTACGCGCTGACGGTGTTCTAAACGCCTGTGAGAGAAAGTATAGTCTCGTTTAAAATTCCACAATAATACTACTATAATAAAAAAGAGGGAACTAATTCATAAAAATAATTCTTTTTAGTGTGGTTTGATACAAGACGAGATGCGTGTTTTACATGAGGTGATTCCTATGGATCACAACTAAAATGTTTTTAAATAATTTTTATTGTAGTTTCATTAAAAATGAGATCCGTGTTTAACATGAGGTGTTTAGAACACCGTCAGTGTGCAGAGGGCGTATTTCAGCCCTCGCATACTGTTACGTGTGTTCTTCTAAGCGCAAGCGGCACCGAATGGGAAATACGGATCTTATTTTTGATAAAATTCTACAGCGAAAAAAATTTTTTAAAAACCCCCTTGACAAACCCTTGCAAGGGTGTTATCTTTATCTTAGTCAATGATTAGCACTCGTACTTGATGAGTGCTAACAAGACAAAAAGGGAGTGGTGATATGGAACTGGATGAAAGAAAACAAAAGATTTTGGAGGCCATTATTCACAACTATATGGAAAGTGGTGAACCGGTTGGCTCCCGAACCGTATCCAAGTTTACTGACTTAAATTTAAGTTCTGCGACGATCCGCAATGAGATGGCAGATCTCGAGGAGATGGGGTACATTTTACAGCCTCACACGTCAGCAGGAAGAATCCCTTCGGACAAAGCGTATCGGCTTTATGTAGATACGGTGCTTCGTAACAAAGAAAAAGAAGTGGACGATGCGAAAGGGATTTTGATCGAAAAGGCAGACAAGATCGATCTTCTTTTACAGCAGGTAGCAAAATTGCTTGCGGACAATACCAATTACACGACGATGGTTTCCAAACCTCGTTATGAACACAAGAAGATTAAATTCATACAATTGAACCAGATATCCGATTCCCAGATCCTTGTGATCGTAGTTTTGGATAACAATCATGTAAACAACAAATTTATCAATCTGGCAGCGCCGATTGAGGACAATGTTCTGGCTCAGTTGAATTTTATGATCAATGCCGCACTCAATGGACTGGATGTCACAGAGATCAATATGGCGATCATGCAGCAGATCAAAGAAAAAGCCGGTGAATACGGCGAACTTGCTTCAAGCATTTTAGACTGCATCGGTGAAGCACTGAGTGACGAAGAAACGTCGGAGGTATATACTTCCGGTGCGACGAACATTTTAAAATATCCGGAATTGAGTGATAAGGAAAAGATGGTAGATCTCCTTTCCACGTTCGAAGAAAAACAGAGACTGGAAGCTTGGGTCAATGACGAGGCGACCGATCCGGAAGAACATGGAATTCAGGTATATATCGGCGAAGAATCGCCGGTGGCATCCATGCGTGACTGTTCCGTGGTTACGGCAACATACCAGATCAAAGAAGGTGTGTATGGAAAGATAGGAATTGTCGGACCAAAACGTATGGATTATGAAAAAGTTGTTGGCACATTGGAAAGCTGCATGCAGCAGCTGGATGATATATTTAAATCCAAGACATAGTGACAAAGCAGAGTTGATGGAGAAAGGCGGTACAAAATGGCAGAAGAGACAAAGAAAGCCGAGCAGGCGGAAGTGCCTGAAACCGAAAAAGAGACTGCAGCTGAGGAAACACAGGCGCAGCAAGAAACCGTAGAGGAAACGCCGGCAAAGGCGGAAGAAAAAAAGGAAAAGAAAAAATCCAAAAAGAAAGATAAGAAGGACGAAAAGATTGAAGAGTTAAATGACAGACTTCTCCGTAACATGGCAGAGTTTGAAAACTTCAGAAATCGTTCTGAAAAAGAAAAAGCAGCAAAATTTGACATGGGTGCCAAAAATGTTGTGGAAAAAGTTCTTCCTATCGTAGATAATTTTGAACGAGGCTTGGCAGCAGTTCCGGAAGAGGAAAAAGACAATGCCTTCGTAAAAGGAATGGAAGCAGTATACAAACAGTTTACTACGGTACTTGAAGAAATTGGAGTTACTCCGATCGAAGCCGTCGGAAAAGAATTTGATCCAAATCTTCACAATGCGGTAATGCATGACGAAGACGAGACCAAAGAGGCAAACATCATTTCTGAAGAATTTCAGAAAGGCTATATGTATAAAGACAGCGTCGTGAGACACAGTATGGTTAAGGTAGTAAACTAACAGAATTTATTTTGGAGGTAATTATTATGAGTAAAATTATTGGAATTGACTTAGGAACAACAAACAGCTGTGTAGCTGTTATGGAAGGTGGAAAACCAGTCGTTATCGCAAATGCAGAAGGTGCACGTACAACACCGTCTGTTGTAGCATTTACAAAAAATGGAGAGCGTTTGATCGGTGAACCTGCAAAACGTCAGGCAGTAACCAATGCAGATAATACAATTTCTTCCATTAAAAGACATATGGGTACCGATTATCGTGCCGATATCGAAGGAAAGAAATATTCTCCACAGGAAATTTCCGCAATGATCCTTCAGAAATTGAAAGGCGATGCAGAGAATTATCTTGGTGGCGAAAAAGTAACAGAAGCCGTTATCACAGTACCGGCTTACTTCAACGATGCACAGCGTCAGGCAACCAAAGATGCCGGTAAGATCGCAGGTCTTGATGTAAAACGTATCATCAACGAGCCTACAGCAGCCGCACTTGCTTATGGTCTTGACAATGAAGGCGAGCAGAAGATCATGGTATACGACCTTGGTGGTGGTACATTCGATGTATCTATTATCGAGATCGGTGACGGTGTCATCGAAGTATTGTCAACATCCGGAGATAACCGTCTTGGTGGTGATGACTTTGATAACAAACTCTGCGATTACATGGTCAGCGAATTTAAGAAAGCAGAAGGCATCGACCTTTCCGGTGATAAGATGGCAATGCAGCGTTTGAAAGAAGCTGCCGAGAAAGCAAAGAAAGAGCTTTCTTCCGCAACAACGACAAACATCAACCTTCCATTTATCACAGCAACACAGGAAGGACCAAAACATTTTGATATGAACCTGACACGCGCAAAATTCGATGAATTGACAGCAGATTTGGTAGAGAGAACCGCTACTCCTGTAAACAATGCATTGAAAGATGCCGGAATTACTGCTTCCGAACTTAGCAAAGTTCTTTTGGTTGGTGGTTCCACACGTATCCCGGCCGTACAGGACAAAGTAAAACAGTTGACAGGACATGAGCCAAACAAATCTTTGAACCCAGATGAGTGTGTAGCATTAGGTGCTTCGATCCAGGGTGGTAAACTTGCCGGAGATACCGGTGCCGGTGATATCCTTCTTCTGGATGTTACCCCACTTTCCCTTGCCATCGAGACAATGGGCGGTGTAGCTACCAAACTGATCGAAAGAAATACAACCATTCCTACGAAGAAGAGCCAGATCTTCTCTACCGCAGCCGATAATCAGACAGCAGTAGACATCAACGTAGTACAGGGTGAAAGACAGTTTGCCCGTGACAATAAATCTCTTGGACAGTTCCGTCTGGATGGCATTCCACCGGCAATGCGTGGAGTACCACAGATCGAAGTTACCTTTGATATCGATGCCAATGGTATCGTAAATGTATCTGCAAAAGACCTTGGAACAGGAAAAGAGCAGCACATTACCATCACAGCAGGATCTAACCTGTCCGATGATGATATCGATAAAGCAGTCAAAGAAGCCGCTGAGTTTGAAGCTCAGGATAAGAAACGCAAAGAGGGTATTGATACCCGCAACGAAGCAGACAGCATGGTATTCCAGACAGAGAAAGCTCTCAATGAAGTGGGTGACAAAGTAGATGCTTCGGAGAAAGAAAAAGTTCAGGCTGAGATTGACAAAGTAAAAGCAATTCTTGAGAGAACACAGCCAGAGTCTATGACAGATGCTGATATCGAAGAATTGAAAGCAGCAAAAGAATCCTTGATGACAAACTCACAGCAGGTATTTGCTAAGATGTATGAGCAGGCACAGCAGGCAGCTGGCGGCGCTCAGGGTGCAGCTGGTCCGGACATGGGAGCAGCAGGACAGCAGACAGCAGATAACGGCGGAGACGACGTTGTCGATGGAGATTTCAGAGAACTGTAATCAACCTTGATAGATTCCGATGTTACGGCTCGTACTCTGGTGCGGGTCGTACTGTCGGTTATAACGAAGAGTGAGTGAATGGAGGATAAAAATGGCTGATAAGCGTGATTATTATGAGGTATTAGGGGTAGACCGCAATGCCGATGATGCTACCCTGAAACGTGCCTATAGAAAATTGGCAAAAAAATATCACCCTGATACAAATCCCGGAGATAAAGATGCCGAAGCCAAATTTAAAGAAGCATCCGAAGCGTATGCCGTATTGAGCGACCCGGACAAGAGACGTCAGTATGATCAATTTGGTCACTCTGCGTTTGAAAACGGTGGTGGCGGAGCCGGCGGATTCGACTTTTCCGGTATGGATATGGGAGATATTTTTGGAGATATCTTTGGCGACTTCTTTGGTGGCGGAGCCAGAAGACGCGATCCCAATGCACCGACAAGAGGTGCAAACATCCGCGCGCAGGTCCGCATAACATTGGAAGAGGCCTGCTTTGGTGTAGAAAAAGAACTGGAACTGACATTGAAAGACGAATGCCAGACTTGTCATGGAACCGGAGCCAAACCGGGAACCTCACCGGAAACCTGTGCTACTTGCGGTGGTAAAGGTCAGGTGGTGACATCCCAGAAATCCTTATTTGGTATGGTACAAAATGTATCCACATGTCCGCATTGTCATGGTACCGGAAAAGTGGTCAAGGACAAATGTTCCGACTGCCACGGAACCGGTTACATTGCAAGCAAAAAGAAGATCCAGGTTTCGATCCCAGCCGGAATCGACCATGGACAGAGTGTACGTATCCGCGGAAAGGGCGAGCCGGGCACCAACGGCGGAGCACGCGGCGACCTTCTCGTAGAAGTATATGTACAGCCACATGAAGAATTTGAACGCCATGACTACGACCTGTATTCCGAAGTGAAGATTTCTTATCCGAAAGCCGTACTCGGTGGCGAAGTAACGGTAAAAACCATCGACGGAGAAGTGGCATGTACGATCAAACCGGGTACCCAGACCGGAACCCGTATGCGCCTTCGTGGCAAAGGAGTGCCTTCCCTGCGTAACAAAAAACTGCGTGGTAACCATTATGTGGACTTCGTTGTTGATGTTCCGACATCCGTTACGAAAGAGCAGAAAAAACTGTTGCAGCAGTTGGAAGAAACCTTCGACGGAAAACCAGGGAAAAAATCCAAAAGAAAATAAAAAGGAAAGAAAAGATGCGCCGGTAGAAGTAGTCTGCCGGCGCTTTTTCATGAAAATAATACATATCTCCCCTTTACATCCCCTCCCGAAAGTGCTATGATATAAATACTATATGTTGTGCCAAGATAAAAATAAAACACTATATATTTGCAAATATCAGGAAATGCAGTGGATCCCCTGATATTCTTTACGATAAAAGGAAACCACCAACGTGCAACAGAAAGAAAAGATAGGAGATGACAGGCACAGATGGGTAGTGTATGGGTAATAAAGCGAAATGGTGAAGAAGTTGAGTTTGATGCGGAAAAGATCAGCAATGCGATCCAAAAAGCCAATCATGAAGTGACGGATGATAAGAAATTGACACTTTTGCAGATTGCGGATGTGACAAGAAAAGTGGTAGAACGAATCGAAAAAGCACCGCATGCCGTCAATGTAGAGAGGATTCAGGATTTGGTAGAAATTGCCATTATGGAAGAGGGCGGCTATGAAATTGCACAGAAATATGTACGTTACCGCTATCAGCGTGAGATCGCCAGAAAAGCAAATACGACGGATGCGGAAATTCTGTCGCTCATTGAGTGCAGCAACGAAGAAGTCAATCAGGAAAATTCCAACAAAGATGCCAGCATCAATTCGACGCAGCGTGATTATATGGCAGGTCAGGTCAGCAAGGACCTTACGATGCGCCTGTTGCTGCCGAAAGAAATTGTAGATGCACATAACGAAGGAATCATCCATTTTCACGATTCCGATTATTATGCACAAAAAGAACATAACTGTGACCTGATCAATCTCGAGGACATGCTTCAAAATGGAACGGTCATCAGCGAGACAATGATCGAAAAACCGCATTCTTTCTATACCGCGTGCAATGTCACGACGCAGATCGTAGCGCAGGTGGCAAGCAACCAGTACGGCGGCCAGTCATTTTCCCTTGCGCATTTGGCGCCGTTTGTGGATATCAGCCGAAAGAAAATATATAAAGAAGTAGAAGCCGAATTTGAAGAAAATGATTTCGAAAAAGACGATGAAAAGATAAAGAAAATTACGGAAAAACGGCTTTTGGATGAGATCAAGCGAGGAATTCAGACCATTCAGTATCAGCTCATTACGCTGATGACGTGTAATGGACAGGCACCGTTTGTCACGATGTTTATGTACCTGGATGAGGTGGAAGGCCAGACGCGCTATGACCTTTCCCTACTTATCCGCGAGGTGCTGACACAGCGGATCCAGGGGGTAAAAAACGAAAAAGGTGTCTGGATCACGCCGGCATTTCCGAAGCTGATCTATGTGCTCGACGAGGACAATATTTCAGAAGATTCCCCGTATTATTCTTTGACGAAACTTGCCGCCGAATGTACGGCAAAACGTATGGTTCCGGATTACATTTCGGCGAAAGTCATGCGTGAATTAAAGCAGGGAGATGTGTACACCTGCATGGGCTGCCGTTCCTTTTTGACGGTAGAAGACAGCCAGCGGAATCCGGATGGCAGCCATAAATATTATGGAAGATTTAACCAGGGCGTTGTCACTATAAATTTGGTTGACGTGGCTTGTTCATCGTATGGAGATATGGATAAGTTTTGGAAAATATTGGATGAAAGACTGGAACTTTGCCACCGTGCCCTGCGCTGCCGCCATGAGCGTCTTCTTGGCACCGTTTCGGATGTGGCACCGATCTTGTGGCAGCATGGAGCTCTTGCCCGCCTGAAAAAAGGAGAGACGATCGACAAGCTATTGTATAATGGCTATTCGACCATTTCCCTCGGGTATGCCGGATTGTACGAAATGTGCGTGCGAATGACCGGAGAGAGCCACACGGCAAAAGAGGGACACGATTTTGCACTGGCAGTCATGCAGAAATTAAACGACAAATGTGCTGAATGGAAAGCTGCCGAAAATATCAGCTATTCGGTTTACGGCACGCCGATGGAATCAACGACCTACAAATTTGCCAAATGCTTGCAAAAGCGCTTTGGCCGGATTGAAGGCGTGACGGATAAAAACTACATTACCAATAGTTACCATATTCATGTGACCGAGCCGATCAACGCATTTGATAAATTGACGTTTGAATCGGAATTTCAGAAACTGTCGCCCGGCGGTGCCATCAGTTATGTGGAAGTGCCGAATATGCAGCACAACATACCGGCGGTACTTGCGGTAATGCGGCATATTTACGAAAATATCATGTACGCGGAACTCAATACGAAAAGCGATTTCTGCGAGGCATGCGGATACGACGGCGAGATCCAGATAAAAACCGATGAAAAAGGAAAACTTGTCTGGGAATGCCCAAATTGTGGAAACCGTGACACTGACACCCTCTTCGTTGCCCGCCGCACCTGTGGCTACATTGGGACCCAGTTTTGGAACCAGGGCAGAACTCAGGAAATTAAAGACCGGGTATTACACCTGTAACATTCCTCAAAAAAACTTCTTGCACTATCCACTATAATCCATTATTATAGAAGATATCAACACACTAACAGGAGGGCTTTATGGAAAAGAAAAAACGAGGGAGTTTTACAGGGACACTGGGATTTGTACTGGCGGCAGCAGGGAGTGCCGTTGGTCTTGGAAATATTTGGAGATTTCCGTACCTTGCAGCGAAAAATCATGGTGGTGTATTTATCATCTGCTACATCGTATTGGCATTAACATTTGGATTTGCTCTGCTTACGACAGAGATCGCGATTGGGCGAAAGACCAAACAGAGTCCGCTTACCGCGTATGCAGCCATTCATCCGAAATGGGGAAAACTAGGTGTACTTGCCTGTTTGGTACCGACGATCATTTTGCCGTATTATTGCGTGATCGGTGGATGGGTTGTCAAATATTTTACTGTATTTGCGACAGCCAAAGCGCATAATGCAGCACAGGACAATTTCTTTACCGGATTTATTACATCGCAGTATGCTCCGATTTTCTTTATGATCATATTCTTAGGAGCGACAGCGGCAGTCGTACTTTGCGGCGTGGATAAAGGAATTGAAAAAGCCAGTAAATTTATCATGCCGGTCTTATTGGTACTTATTATTGGAATTTCTATTTATTCGCTGACGATAAAATTTACAGATGCGAATGGGGTTACAAGAACCGGACTTGACGGTTTGAAAGTATATCTTGTTCCGGATGTCAGCGGAATGACATTGAAAGACTGGGTTGTTATCATTATGGATGCGATGGGCCAGTTGTTTTTCTCCATCAGTGTAGCGATGGGAATTATGGTAGCATATGGTTCTTATGTGCCAAAAGATGTGAATTTGATGAAATCCATCAACCAGATAGAGATTTTTGATACCGCAGTGGCGCTTCTCGCGGGTCTGATGATCGTACCGGCAATTTATGTGTTTATGGGAATCGAAGGAATGTCCGGCGGACCGGGACTGATGTTTGTTTCCCTTCCGAAAGTATTTGACCAGATGGGCGGTGTCGGCATCGCCATTGGTATCGCCTTTTTCCTGATGGTGCTTTTTGCGGCAGTAACATCTTCTGTGTCCGTCATGGAAGCCATCGTGTCAAGTATGATGGACAAGTTCCATTGGTCGAGAAAAAAAGGCGGAATCATTGTAACCATTTATGCGTTTATCGGTGGAATCATTGTCTGCCTTGGTTACAACTTGTTTTACTTTGAACTGCCGCTGCCAAATGGAAGCATAGCACAGATTTTAGATATTATGGACTATATCAGTAACAATATTCTGATGCCGTCCGTAGCCGTACTTACTTGTATTTTGGTCGGCTGGGTTGTAAAACCGGATGTCATCATTAACGAAGTAACGTGCAATGGAGAATATAAATTTAACAGAAAGGGATTGTATATCGTCATGATTCGTTTCGTGGCACCGGTTCTGTTATTATTCCTGCTGCTTCAGTCATTGGGAATTATAAATATTTAATAACGAAAGGAGCATTTCTCCTGCGCAATCGGTAGGAAAGATGCTCCTTTTTGAAAAGGGGGGAGGATAAGTATTTTAACTTTATCTTTGGTTATAGTAAGAGTATAACCGGAAGAAAAGAAATTATACAAATTGGGAAAGGAAAATTGATATGAATATAGAAGTTCAGGAAACCGCAGATCGTTTATTGAATCGGATCGGCGTATCGACGTGCAGTTTTACGACAGTAAAAGCGGCAAAAAGAACATTGGAAGAAGAAGGTGCCTGCGTGCTTTCCATGCAGACACCGCATTGGAATCTGGAGCCGGGCAAGACCTATCTTGTGACGCAGTCCGATTCCAGTTTATTTGCATTTTCTATCGGCAGCCAATTTTTGGCAGAAGAGGCGGCAGAGACAGACCAGATGCTTCGCCTGGCTGCGGCGCACACAGACCATCCCTGCCTTTATATCAAAAGCAATCCGGAAATAGACAGCAAAGGATATGGCAAGTTAAATGTCGAGGTGTACGGTGGTGCCATTTTAAATACATGGATGGATCGTGCCCTTTCCGTGGCAGGAAAAGTAGTTATCAAATCCGACAACGTATTTGAGCCGGAGGTGCGTATCGTAGATATGAAACGTCCGCTTTTTACGATTCCAAATCTTGCCATTCATCTGAACCGCGAGGTCAATAAAGGTGTGGAATTAAATCGTCAGAATGACCTTGAACCGCTGGCGTTTGTCGATGGAACCGAAGTAGAAAAAGATTTCTTCCTTTCCCTGCTTGCGAGAGAACTGAAAGTATCCGCAAGCGAGATATTAGATTATGAATTATATTTGTACAATTGCGATGCCGGAGATGTTTTTGGCATTCAGGAAGATATGATCTCTGCCCCGCGGCTGGACAACATTACTTCAGTGGAAGCCTGCCTGCAGGGACTTTTAAATCAAAAACGGGAAAAGGGGATCAATGTCATTGCCTTGTTTGACAACGAAGAGATTGGAAGCCGCACGAAACAGGGGGCGGACAGCGAATTTTTGTACCGCTTATTAAAGAAAATGTATCGTTGTCTCGGAGTGACCGAAGAAAAGGCAGAGACGGCGGTTTTTGGTGGCTTTGCCCTGTCGCTTGATGTCGCACACGGATTTCATCCGAATAAGCCGGAAAAATCCGATCCGACCAATCCGAATCCGCTCGGAAAAGGCGTCGTGATCAAACGTTCCAGCGCGCAGAATTATGTAACAGACAGTGAAGCGGTGGCGACCGCAATGATGATTTTCGAAAATGAGGGCATTCCGTATCAGAAATTTGCCAGCCGTTCGGACGTTTCCCAGGGAGGCACACTCGGATCGATCGCTTCCAAATATCTGCCGATGAAAATGGTAGACATGGGAGTGCCGATTCTTGCGATGCATTCTGCCCGTGAACTGATGGCGGCAGCAGACCAGTATTATCTGGAAGAATTTGTCACTGCGTTTTTTGAACAATAATACACAGGAGGAAAAGAGATGTATTTATTAGGATCCCATGTGGGAATGAGTGGAAAAGATATGATGCTTGGCTCCGTGAAAACCGCCCTTTCTTATGGCGCAAATACCTTTATGCTGTACACCGGAGCCCCTCAAAATACAAGAAGAAAGAAAATTGAAGAATTAAATATTCCGGCAGCCAGAGAACTGATGAAAGAAAACGGAATCGAGACATTTGTCGTACATGCCCCATATATTATCAATCTGGCAAATACCGTAAAACCGGAGACGTTTCAGATCGCGACGGATTTTCTTGCGGTAGAATTAGAGAGAACCGAAGCGATGGGATCCGAGACGCTCGTTCTCCATCCGGGTTCCCATGTGGGTGCGGGCGAAGAAGCCGGTATCGCGCAGATCATTAAAGGACTGGATATGGTAATGAAGCCGGATATGAAAGTGAAGATCGCTCTGGAGACAATGGCAGGAAAAGGCAGCGAGATCGGGCGTTCCTTCGAAGAACTTAAAGCGATTTATGATGGCGTGCGGTATCCGGAAAACCTCCGTGTGTGCTTTGACACCTGTCATGTAAATGATGCGGGATACGATATCGTCAATCATTACGAAGAAGTTTTGGAAAAATTTGACAGTATCCTTGGACTGGATCAGATTGCAGTATTTCATATTAATGACAGCAAAAACCCGCTCGGAGCGCACAAAGACCGTCATGAAAATGTGGGACTTGGTACGATCGGATTTGATACTCTGTACCGTTTTGTCTCGGACGAGAGATTTGCCAATGTGCCGAAAATACTGGAAACGCCATGGATCAAACCGGAAGACGATCCGAAAAATCCGATTCCACCATACAAAGAAGAAATTGAGATGTTGCAGAGTGGAGTGATGAAACCGTTGACAATTTCATGATTTCCCACTAAAATAGAAAGATAGGAAGTTAAAATTGAAGGAGGCTCTTACAAATGGCAAAGAAACCATATTATTTGACAACCGCCATTGCTTACACATCGGGAAAACCTCATATTGGAAATACGTATGAAGTTGTACTCGCCGATGCAATCGTGCGATATAAAAGAAATCAAGGTTATGATGTGCGGTTCCAGACCGGAACGGACGAACATGGCCAGAAAATAGAATTGAAGGCAGAAGAAGCAGGCATTACGCCAAAAGAATTTGTTGACAATGTTTCTTCGGAGATCAAACGTATCTGGGATCTGATGAACACCTCTTACGACCGCTTTATCCGCACAACGGATGAAGATCATGAAAAACAGGTTCAGAAGATCTTTAAGAAATTGTACGAGCAGGGAGATATTTACAAAGGACATTACGAAGGAATGTACTGTACTCCTTGTGAATCTTTCTTCACACCGTCACAGCTTGTCGATGGCAAATGCCCGGACTGCGGACGCGAGTGCCAGCCGGCGAAAGAAGAAGCGTATTTCTTGAAATTAAGCAAATATCAGGACCGCCTGATCGAACATATTAACACACATCCGGAATTTATCCAGCCGGAGTCACGTAAAAACGAAATGATGAACAATTTCCTTTTGCCGGGACTTCAGGATCTCTGCGTTTCCAGAACGAGTTTCAAATGGGGCATTCCGGTAGACTTTGATCCGGGTCACATCGTATATGTATGGGTCGATGCGCTGAGTAACTACATTACCGGACTTGGTTACGATCAGGACGGAAACAGCGATGAAATGTTTGATAAATACTGGCCGGCAGATCTTCATCTGATCGGAAAAGATATTTTGCGTTTCCATACGATTTATTGGCCGATCATGCTCATGGCACTCGGACTTCCTCTGCCAAAACAGGTATTTGGACATCCTTGGCTGCTTCAGGGCGACGGCAAAATGAGTAAAAGTAAGGGAAATGTACTGTATGCCGATGATCTCGTAGACGAGTTTGGTGTCGATGCCGTACGCTATTTCGTTCTTCATGAGATGCCATTTGAAAATGATGGTGTAATAACCTGGGAATTAATGGTAGAACGCATGAATTCCGACCTTGCCAATACATTGGGAAATCTTGTAAATCGTACGATTTCCATGTCCAATAAATATTTTGACGGCGTGGTAAAAGATGCCGGAGTTTCCGAGCCGGTAGATGACGAATTGAAGGCAGTGATCAATGCGGCACCGGGTAAAGTGACAGAAAAAATGGACAAACTTCGTGTGGCAGATGCGATCACGGAAATCTTTACCCTGTTTAAACGCTGCAATAAATATATCGACGAGACGATGCCTTGGGCACTTGCCAAAGAGGAAGAAAAGAAACCTCGTCTGGCTACCGTTTTGTACAATCTGATGGATGGTATTCGTGTCGGAGCGACTCTTTTGGATTCCTTTATGCCGGAAACCAGTGAGAAGATTCTTGCGCAGATCAATGCACCAAAGGGCGAGCTGGAGACGCTGAAAGCAGGAGATTATCCAAACGACACCAAAGTGGTTGAGAAACCGGAGATTCTGTTTGCGCGAATTGATGAAGAAGAATTCATGAAAAAAATTCATGAAAAAGAGGCGGCTCAGGCAGCAGAAGCAGAAAAAGCTGAGGCACCGGAAGATGTCATTGATATCGAAACAAAACCGGAGATCACATTTGATGACTTCACGAAAATGCAATTCCAGGTAGGCGAGATCATTGCCTGCGAGGGAGTGAAAAAGTCGAGAAAACTTTTGTGCTCCCAGGTTCGTATCGGAAGCGAAGTAAAACAGATCGTATCCGGAATCAAAGCCTATTATAGTGCAGAAGAGATGGTCGGTAAAAAAGTCATGGTTCTTGTAAACCTCAAACCGGCAAAACTGGCAGGCGTATTGTCAGAAGGAATGCTTCTCTGCGCAGAAGATGCAGACGGAAATCTGGCTCTTATGACGCCGGAAAAACCGATGCCGGCAGGAGCCGAGATCTGTTAATAGAATACAAAGAAAATGGAGATAAAAGGCAACAGAGGAATTCTCTTCTGTTGTCTTTTCTAAGAATAATATGATATTTGATACACATAGTCATTACGATGACAGAGCATTTGATGAAGACCGGGAAAGCCTTCTTGGTTCATTGGAAGAAAATGGAATTGGCAATATTGTGTGCGTGGGTGCTGACATGAAAAGCAGCAAAGCGGCGATGGAACTGGCACACAGCTATGAGTTCGCCTATGCGGCGGTCGGGGTGCATCCTTCGGACACCGCACCCCTCACAGAAGCCGATATGGAAGGGCTGGAACAGGCTTCTCGCGACGAAAAGGTTGTTGCCATCGGGGAGATCGGTCTTGATTATCACTGGGAAGAGCCGGAGCCGGAAATTCAGAAAAAATGGTTCCGTCGCCAGATTGAACTGGCAAAAAAAGTAAATTTGCCGATTATATACCACAGCCGTGAAGCGGCGAAAGATACGATGGATATGATATTGGAAACTCATGCGGCAGACTGTGGCGGCGTGATCCATTGCTATTCGTATGCCAAAGAGATGGCAAAAGAATACGTCGATATGGGATTTTATATCGGAGTCGGCGGTGTGATCACATTTAAAAATGGACGGCGCTTGAAAGAGACGGTAGAAGCCATCCCGCTTTCACGTATTGTACTGGAGACGGACTGCCCATACCTTTCACCGGAACCAAACCGCGGCAAACGAAACGATTCCACAAACTTAATTTATGTGGTGCGCGAAATTGCCGGAATCAAAGGAATTTCTGAGCAGGAAGTAATCGAAGAAACGGAAAAAAATGCCAGAAGTTTATATCGTCTGGATGGAAAAAACAGGAGGTGAATATGGAAAAATTAAGCAATCCTAAAGAGACCATACAAGTGCTTCAAAAACATGAATTTCAATTTAAGAAAAAATTTGGACAAAACTTTTTGATCGATCCTCATGTGCTCGATAAAATTGTCGATGCGGCACAGATTACAAAGGACGATTTTGTGCTGGAGATCGGACCGGGAATCGGTACATTGACGCAGTATCTCTGTGAAAATGCAAGACAGGTGCTTGCGGTAGAGATCGATGACAAACTGATCCCTATTCTCAAGGAAACATTGCAGCCTTACGACAATGTAGAAGTGCTGCATGGCGATATTTTAAAACAGGATATTCAGCAGATCGCAGACACTTACAATGACGGCAAGCCGATCAAAGTAGTGGCAAATCTGCCATATTACATTACCACGCCGATCATTATGGAATTATTTGAAAGCCATGTTCCGCTGGCAAATGTTACCGTCATGGTGCAGAAAGAAGTGGCAGACCGTATGAAAGCAGAACCGGGGACAAAAGATTATGGAGCACTGTCTCTCGCGGTTCAATATTATGCCAAACCATACATCGCAGCCTTTGTGCCACCGAACTGTTTTATGCCGCGGCCAAATGTCGGCAGTGCGGTCATACGACTTGACTGCCTTGCGAGAGTGCCGGTCGAAGTGCACAATGAAAAATTGATGTTCCGCCTGATCCGCGCTTCGTTTAACCAGCGCCGGAAAACCCTGCAAAATGGAATTGCAAACAGCGCAGAACTGTCTTTTACGAAAGAGCAGGCAGCACGTGCGATTGAACAGGCGGGATTTGATGTAAGAATCCGCGGCGAAAAACTGGGATTGGAAGAATTTGCCAGATTGGCGGACGAATTGGAAAGGATGACAGAAAATGGATGAAGAAAAATTGACAATGGCAGATTTTGAAGATGAAATCAATGCCTCTTTTGTAAAATTCCGCCCGGGACAGGCGATAAAAGGAACCGTTGTGGCAATCGACGAAGACGAGATCGCGCTTGATCTGCAATCGTACTCCCGCGGAATCATTCCGAAAGAAGAATGGAGCAATGACCCGGATTTTCACGCAATGGATGAAATTCGGATCGGCGACACATTGACCGTGATCGTTTTGTACGAAGATGAATCGGGACAGACAATCACCTCTCTTCGCCAGGCGAAAGAAGTGGCGGCGTGGGAAACGTTACAGGATGCCTTGGAAAATCACACCATCTTCGAAGTAAAGATCAAAGAAGTAGTGCCTTCCGGTGTAATTACGTATCTCGAGGGAATCCGTGCGTTTATCCCGGCTTCCAAACTGGCGGCGCAATACGTCGAGGATCTGGAGTCTTACGTCGGCAAAAAAGTGCAGGTACAGGTGATCACGGCAGACGAGGAAGAAAACCGTCTTGTGCTTTCAGCAAAAGAAGTGGCGAAAGAACGTCTTGCACAGGAAAATGCAGCCAAATTAAATGCACTGCAGAAAGGTTTTATTACCGAGGGCACGATCACGCGTATCGAATCTTACGGATGCTTTGTCGAATTTGGAGACGGACTTACCGGGCTGGTGCATATTTCACAGATCTGCAATAAATTTTTGAAGTCGCCAAAAGAAGTGGTCAAACTTGGCATGAAAGTAAAAGTGAAAGTGTTGTCTGTCGAAGACGGAAAAATTCGCTTGAGCATGAAAGAAGCAGAGGACATCGCGCCGGAAGTGGAAGAAGCAGTCAACGATCCGGAAGAAACCTCGATGGAATACACCGATGAGGAAGCGACGACATCGCTGGCAGGTCTGCTGAAAGGAATCCAGTTAGACGATTGACACGCGGGAAAAAGTACGTTATACTAATTCCTATACGAAAGGCAGGTGAATGATATGAAAAAGCTGAACAATAGCAGAAAACGACACACTGGAATCCGTTACACCTATCATTCACATTATCGTGCTTTATGCAGCCGGCATATATAATATGAGGATAAATACAAGTGTTTCTGGTTTCAGGAACACTTTTTTTTTATGCGAAAAATTTCTGAGCAAAGAAAAGGTTTACAAAATAAATAACCGGCTGCAGGAAAGCAGGTAAATATGAAAATTATTTCTATAAGAAAGAATCCGCAATGGGCGGAAAAGGCAAAGACGTATTGTAAGGAAAAATGGAGTGATGTATATGGCCCATTTGAAGCGGCATTAGATCAATGTCTGCAAAAAGAAAATGGACTGCCGGAAACATGGCTTATGCTGGGAGGTATGCAGCAAGATGAGATCAAAGGGTTTTATCAGTTATGTGACACAGAGCCGATGGAAAATGAGACAAAACGAAGTCCATGGCTGACAGTGTTGTTTGTAGAACCCGCTTTGCGTGGCTGGCATTACGGCGAACTGCTGATGAACCATGCCAGGTATGAGGCGGGGCACCTCGGATATGACAAATTGTATCTTGCCACGGATCATATCGCATTTTATGAAAAATACGGATTTCGTGAGATCGGTCTGGAGCGGTTCGCGTGCGGACGTCCGACGAAAATCTATGAGGCAGATACTTTCGGGGAAGTGCAGGTGACTGTTTATGACGAGAAAAACCGGCCAAGTGATGAGACATACTTGAAGGTTGCGGCGTATAAAGGCGCATACACGTCAGGCGAGAATGGAGCATTGGCGCTGCATTTTGAAAAATACTTTGCACCGCCGGACACTTTTACAAAGAAGTGGTTTACCATTCTGGCATTTCGCGGGGATGAATTGATTGGCAGAGTCAACTTTATTCGAAGTTCTACGGATGTTCGCCATTGGTATCTTGGCGATTTGAGTGTGAAATCCACAGAACGAAGAAAAAGAATCGCCAGCCGCATACTGCAAAGAGGAATCGACCGAATCCGGCAAAATGGAAATGGTGACGAGTATATTTGTGCCTATATTGAGGAAGACAATACCGCATCGATTTGTCTCCATGCGAAATTGGGATTTGCAGACACAGGAAAATGTCTGCCCTTTGAGGATTTTGTGTTTGGAGAAAATGAAACGACATACCAAATGAATTTATAGTTCACCCTGGGGATATCTGCTGGCAGATATCCCTTTCTTATAAAGATACTTTGCAAAAGCGGGGACAATCTGTGTGGAACGGAAAAAGATTATGTGGGAAAATGTCGAATTTTCGAGGGTTAGAACAAATACTGAAAAAAACTCAAAAAATATGAAAAAAAGTGTTGACAAAAGTGCCGCCGTCTGATAATATATATCTTGCTGACGCGGTAAAGACAAAACAGCAAAACAAAAAAAGTTTTAAAAAAGTCTTGACAAAGCAAAAGCGATTTGATATAATGTTTATCGCTGACGCAAACGCGACAGCAAAGAACCTTGATAACTGAACAGTGAAACAACCCTGAAAATTCA
>ERZ808240.1375-NODE-1375-length-30557-cov-5.001311_pt1 | contig 30557 bp, 26 predicted proteins | sample MGYA00521084_ERZ808240 | MGnify/ENA primary metagenome ERZ808240 (study PRJEB31516, sample SAMN03275571) | gut metagenome | biome: mammalia-associated habitat; material: feces | host: Papio cynocephalus | place: Kenya | collected 2012-08-06 ... | reverse complement strand
TGCCGATGCCGAACCATCCGATGCCAAACGGACAGCCAATGCCGGGACGCCCAATGCCGATGCCGAACCGTCCGATGCCAAACGGACAGCCAATGCCAATGCAGATGGGTTCGGATGGCAGGCCGGTAGTGCTGCCGGTTTCAAATCGTCCAACGAATGGTGTGACAACGGTATCACCGATGCCTGAGAAGAAGCCGGAGGCAGCACCGGCATCATCAATGCCGGAGCAGAAAACAGATGCGCCGAAGCCACAGGCACCAGTGCCTTATCTGTTAAGAATATCAACAAATGAAAAAATCTATATAAATAAGCCGGAATTTGCGATCGGAAGATCAGCAACAAAGGCGGATTATACTGTAACTGATAATTCGGATGTCAGCAGAATCCATTGCATTATTGAGAGAAAGAATGGTGTCAGCTATATTAAGGACAATCAGTCAACCAATGGTACATATGTAAATGGAAAAAATATAGCAGGACAGGAAAATGTATTTTTAACAAATAATGCGAAGGTTTCATTGGGAGATGAAGAGTTTGTATATCATATAAGATAGATGTGGGGACAACAGAGCAGGAGAGAAGTATGAAGTATAAAACAGCGTATTATACAGATGTAGGAATAAAGAAGAAAAATAATCAGGATTCTCTGGCAATCAAGATTGCTGAGACCCCGGAGGGACCGGCGGTATTTGCAATTATCTGTGATGGTATGGGAGGACTTGCAAAAGGAGAGCTTGCCAGTAAAGAGGTGATATATGCATACTGTGAATGGTTTGAGAAGGATTTCCCGGAACTGGTGCTTTCAGGTACATTTAACGCATCCATATTGAAACAACAGTGGGATATGATAGCGATCAACGAGAATGAGAAATTAAAAGCATACGGAGAATCACAGGGAATTATGATCGGTACTACCCTGTCTGCGATGTTAATGTATGGAGAATATTACTATATTATCCATGTAGGTGACAGCCGTGTGTATGAATTGACCAAAGAGGTTACACAGCTTACAAAGGATCAGACACTTGTAGCGCGAGAGATAGCTGCCGGAAGGCTGACACCGGAGCAGGCGGAGAGGGATAGCAGAAGAAGTATTTTATTGCAGTGTATCGGTGCATCACCTGTGGTAGAACCTGATTTTATCAGAGGTTATATTGAAGGAAATGCCTGCTACATGTTATGTTCAGACGGATTCCGACATAAGATATCAGAGGATGAGATGCTGGATCGTATCGGACCGGAAGCAGCCATTGATGAAAATTCCATGCATGAAGGCTGCGCTTTCCTTACAGAACTGGATAAGTACAGAAAGGAAACCGATAATATCACGGTGTTGTTAATTAAGACAGAGTAGTGGGGAGATAAGATGACAGAATTAGGTACAGTATTAGATGGAAAATACGAAATACTGAAAAAAGTTGGTCAGGGTGGAATGTCAATTGTTTATCTGGCGATGGATAATCGACTGAATAAGCAGTGGGCAGTCAAGGAGATCAAAAACGACGGTTCCAAAAGTGTTGAGACACTGTTAAAGGGTCTTGAACGAGAGGCAAACATTCTTAAAAATGTAGATCATCCGGTTTTGCCGCGAATCGTTGATATTATAAATGAAAATGGAACGATCTATGTAATTATGGATTTCGTTGAAGGCAAACCTTTGAATGAAGTCCTGAAGGCAGAGGGAGCTCAGAAGCAGTCGGATGTAATTGAGTGGGGACGTGCACTTGCCAGTGCGCTTGATTATCTTCATTCCATGAATCCACCTATCATTTACAGAGATATGAAACCGTCCAATGTTATGTTAAAGCCGGACGGATCTGTAAAGCTGATCGATTTTGGTACAGCAAAGGAATATGTAATAGAGAATAATGCGGATACGACAGCCCTTGGAACAAGAGGATATGCTGCGCCGGAGCAGTTTGGTGATGCGCAGGGACGTGGTATCTATAATACAGATGCAAGAACAGATATTTATAATCTGGGTGCGACATTATATCATTTGGTAACCGGAAAGAATCCATGTGAACCACCATATGAGATCAAGCCGATCAGACAGTGGAATCCGATGCTTTCTTCAGGACTTGAGCAGATCATTATCAAATGCTGTCAGCCAAATCCAAATGACAGATATCAGTCCTGTTCAGAATTGTTATATGCACTTGATCATTATAACGAATTAGATAATGAATACCGCGCAAAAGCAAAGAAGAAACTGATCACATTTTGTACGATGGGTGGATTGTCACTGGCATCTATCGTGTGTGCAGTTATCGGTGGTATAAAAAAGAACGAGATCAAAGAACAGAACTACAGCAATAAGATTTTGGAAGCAGAGGATGCATTGCAGGATAATGATGTAAATGATGCAATCAAGATCTATAAAGATGCGATCGCGTTAGATGAGACATCTTCAGACGCATATCTTGGATTGCTGGATACATATGCTTATTATTACGATGCCACACAGGATGCTGAGAAAGCGACAGCTGAAGGTGTAGAAAGTGGAGCGAAGCTTGGAGTACGATATGTAACCAAGTATATTGATAAAGTTCAGGATGATGTTGTTTATGAGGTGGCGATCCTTTATTATAATGAAATTCAGGATTACAAAGCTGCAATGCAGTATTTTAATCAGGTAAATGATAAAGAGAACTTCCCGGATGAAGTGGCACAGGCATCTTATTATTCTGCTATTTGTGAAAATAAGATCAAGAAGAATTCAAACTTTGCGAACAGCAAAGAGAATCTGTTTAATTTTGAAGAATATAACAGTAATAATCTGGAAGATACCAATACAAGTAAATATGTAAATTATCTGAATATTGCTTCTATATATGTTGATAACCTTGGAAGCGAGACTGATGATATGCCACAGCGGACGATCGCATTGTTACAGGAAGCAAACGAAAAACTGGATGAGAACAGTACAGCATTATCAAATGCATTTCCAGAGGATCGGAGTGTGAAGTATTACACAGCACAGTATGCAAGGATTCTGTATGCGGTATATTCCTATGAAGCGGAAAATGCAGCAGAGAATGACCGGAAAGAATCCTATTATCTGAATGCTGTTGATGCATTAAACCGTTATCTTGCAAGTATCGATATTACAGATGCAGGTATTTCTGATAATACAAAGAAATCTTACGTTAAATATATGAAAGAAGAAGCTGAGACATATGTAGCACTTGCAGTTTCAAGCGGTAAGAAAGATTATTATGATTCAGCTGAAAAGATATATAAGACGGCAGAAGACAGCATGGGTACTGAGGATTTTGCAGCAGATATCTATGTAAGTCATCTGAATTATCTGTATGACAGATATTCGGGAGAATACGGTTCCAATCCAAAGGAGTGGAGAAGTGAGGGAATATCCAAGGTACAGGCGGTTTACAATGCAGGTAAGAAGATCAATATTCTTTCAAGTCGTGGTAACAATGAATGGAACTCGTTAATTGTAAATTCTGCAATAGCCGGAGTGATCGAAGGCACAGCAGCAAGTAAGTGAGAGTGAGGGTGATAACAATGAATGAAACCATATGTAATATTATGTTATTCGGTGGTATAGCTCTCGCAGTCGTATTTGCAGTTATTGCAGTTATCCTGTTTGTGAAGTTAGATATACCAAAAGTGATCGGTGATCTGTCAGGAAGCACAGCGAGAAAACAGATCAAAGAGATTCGTGAAAAAGGATATGAGAGTGTTCAGGGAAGTGGTGCTTCAAAGAAAGATGCGATCAAGTCCAAGGATAGTACCGGTAAAATTGAAGTACGAGATATCAAACAGAAAACATCCCGTTCAGAAGAACTTGAAAAGAAGGGAAATGAGAGATATCAAAAGGCGGTCAACGAGCTTAAGAAAGAACAGAAGAACCGGGTGGATGAATTCGAACGGGAGACCGATATTTTACAGGAACCGGATGATTATGAGAAAGAGACTGATATCTTAACTGAAGCGGAGGATTACGAGAGAGAGACCGATGTCTTAACCGAATCAGAGGATTACGAGAGAGAAACGGATGTATTATCAACCGATGAAGATTACGATGAGGCAACTGATGTATTGACATTGGAAGATACAGAGGAAGCAACCAATGTTCTGACATCGGATGAAGAAGCAACGAACGTTCTTTTAAATGAGGCAGTTCATGGAACGAAGCCGGAAGTAAAAGATCGTGCAGGTTTCAGGATAGTAACAGATATCGTCGTAGTACATACAGATGAATCAATATAAGGAGGGAATGACCAATATGAAAAAGAATAAGTATTTACATCGATTGATCGCGTTGGTCATGACGGCTGTTATGCTGTTGTCGCTGGTGGCGATAGATAACAGATTTGGAATATCCGCGAAAGATGAACTCTCAAAAGAGGTCATTGATCTGGAAGATTATATTCCAAAGAAAGTAAAGTATCAAGAAGCAAAAGACGGCAGTGTCAAGGTTGACAGTGTCAAAGAGATCGAAGTCGCAGTTCCGTTAGAATCAGCAGTTACATTTAAGGGTGACTATCTGATGGAAGCACTTGATACTGAGGATGAAGATCAGAAGATAGCAACTTCCTGTGATGCAGATGAGAAAGATGCACCAAAGAAAGCTTCTAAGATCAAAAAGGTAAAGGTTGAAACTGAGGACGATGAGTACCGGTTCGCTGTATATAAGACAACGAAAGAAGATGGTGTATATAACTTCGCCGGTATTATTACAGTATATGCTGAAGACGGTAATGATCCTGTTCCGGCAGTGCCGACGCCAACAATTCAGGCATCCGTAACAGAGAGTGATGCTCTGATCGCTAAGACAGGTTATTATTATGCAAAGCCGGGTTCATCTGTCAGTATTAAACTGGCAATTGACGATGGTACAGATGATACATATATCCGTCAGGAATCAGAAGATCCTGCTGATATCACAAAGGTAGCTTATACTGTTGATGGTGGTGCAGAGACGATCATAGATGCAGATGACGATGGTAATTATGCAGTAACAGTTAATGAAGCCGGAACTTATGAATTCACGGTTACAAACCGTGGTGGAGAATCTGGTGCAGCATCTATAAAGATTCTTTATCCAACTACAGTTCAGATCACAGATGTAACAGCCAGTGAGAACACAACTGTAAAGAAGGCAGGAGACAAGATACAGGAACTTCTGAATAAGGTAGACGCTTCGATCAAAGTAACTGTCTCTGCAAAGGAGACCGTAGATGGAAGTCTTATGCCGCTGACCCTGAAATACAGACTGGCAAATGGTGCTGTATGGGGAGACTGGCAGAAAGCAGATATGGCAGAGGATGCAGATGCAGGCTGCTATAAAGCAAGTGTATCAATTCCGAAGTCTTCAGCAACCGGAGAAGATTATAAGGTTGCGATCAGTGTATCTGATTCGGACTATACAGAAGTTTCTACATATACATTTGATGAGAACGGTGCGATCGTATTTATCGATGATGATGAACCGGATATTGTAAATGGTACCGTAAATATATATCAGGGAATATCTGTATCCGCATCTACAAGTCTTGGTTCATACAGCTATGATCCTGATATATGGTACAGCAGATTTGCAGTTAAGAATATAAAGGCAGAAGAAAACCATTCACCGATCGATGCTGTTACAGCAGCATTTGACAGCGCAGCATTTGATGAGAGTACAGAAGTATCAGCAAATGGGAACAAATATATTTATACATATGCTGATTGGGATAGTGATACAGCTGCTGTAGCGGATGGTACACATGTGCTCTCTTATACAGCAACAAATCGTATGGAGTTGACAGGCAGCAAAAATGTTATATTTAATCTGGATGCTACCGCTCCTGTTCTAACAGTAACAAGTGCAGTCAAGAATGCAGCTGTGGCGAAGGATGATGAGTATGTAGTAAGTGGTGCTGCAGGAGAGACATTGACTGTTACAGCTACAGATCCGGGAAGTGATGCCGGAACAGGAAGTGGCGTAGCAAGTACAAAGGTTACAGTAAATGGAAGTGAGAAAGCGTTAGCGGCAGACAACACCCTGACACTTGCAGATGCAGGTGTATATGATGTTGTTGTGACTGTAACAGATAAAGCTGGAAATAAAGCGACACAGAAGTTTACAGTTATCGTAGATAATGAAACTCTTGTAGATGAAATCACAGCAAATGCAGATGGCATACCGCTGGATCTCTCTGATCTTGTATATACAGGTGGGAATAATGTTACCGTAACATATAAGGTTACAGGACTTGACCTTGATCAGAATGACGTGATCAGCAATGTAGTAAGAAGGGAGCCGGATGCAGCAGGTGCGGCAGGTGAACAGGTTATTCCGACGATCAGTAAGAGTGGTTTCGGTGTAAATACAACCCTTACAGTTAGTTACATATTAGATAAAGAAGGAATCTATTCATTCAATATCAAGACAAAGCATCATTATATAGATCTTGAGAATGATGCAAATACAACAGAAAAGAGCTGCACGATCGCGTACGATAAGAGTGCTCCTTCTGTTACAACGATGGAATTTGTAGACTATGAATCCTGTATCGATAATGTATATTATTATTCAAAAACTACAGTTCCAAAGATCAAGATAGCTGCAAAGGACAGCTTCGCGATCAAGAGTTATAAGATAACAGATCAGAACGAACAGGAGATTATACCTGTTGTTAATATATCAGGAGGTTCGAAAAAAGAGTTAGAACAGACACTTGTACCGGACAAAGATATTCTTCAGGAGAATCAGTTATATACGATCACATTCTATATTGAAGATATGGCTGGAAACGGTATATCAAAGAAAACCTCGGATGATGGTATTCCATATCAGTTTGAGATCGACAGCATCAACCCGAATCCTGTTACGATCGACAACATGGCAAATGACGGAAGTCTGAATCTTAAGAGCTATTGGAATGGTTCAGCCGTTACGGTAAGTGCATCAGCGGTGGATAACCATTATATTACATCATTTAATGCAGAAGCGACCTGTGATGGAAAGGCAGTTGCTGAGCAGGAGCAGCAGGTAACAGCAAGTGAGAATGCATCAACAGCATTTACATATAGTAAAGCCGGTACATATGTAGTAACAGTATATGCATATGATGAAGCCGGAAATGTAAATACAGCGACCTGTCATTTTGTGATCGATGAAAAGCCTGCTGATATCAGCTTTACCGGCATTCCTGACAATGGAATATACAGAAATGATTCAAAACATCCGATCACGATCAATGTAAAAGATGATTATGGAATCAGTGCTGATAAGGTAAAGATCACTGAATATTATGAAACCTATGACGGCACAAAAGGACAGTTAACTGTTCTTTCAGAAAATACAGATATTAAGACAACAAAGGCAACTGTTAATTCCTGTGAGGTTATTGACGGTAAGCCGATGAAGTATTATTTCTATGTGGAAACAACAGATAATTCAGGTAATGTTTCAAGCACGACAAGCAAGACTTTCTATTATGATGATATGAACCCTGAGCTGTCAGTAACGCCTGATATTGTATCAGAGGAAAAAGATTATTATTACAATAATAAGGTGACATTCAAGGCAGCTGTAAAAGAACAGTTTGCACTTGGAACAGTGGTATATCTTCTGAATACAGAGGATTATGATCTTGCAACAAAGGCTTCTGATTATAAGAAGAAAGCGATCAAGACATTTACACTTGGAGATCTGTGTGAGAAGACATTTGAATTCTCGGCAAGTAAGGCAGGCTTCTATGACTGGACAGTTGTCGCAGTGGATGGAGCTGGCAATGAAGATGCAGTAACCGAGATGCAGTTCACGATCGACAAGGAAAGACCGGAGACAGAGATCGATGGTGTATCGGAAGATGGTTTATCGACAGGTACAGAGGTTACGATCACCATTACAGATAACGAGGCACTCGATAAGGATGACTTCACTGTTATCCAGCATTATAAATACTATAATGGTACAAAGTATAAGAAGAAGACCGTCAAAGTAAAGCAGACCAGCGAAAATGAACTGACTGCAACTGCTAACTGTGATGAGATGGATGGCAAGGCATGTTCATATTATTTCACAGTAATCGGCAAAGATAAGGCTGGAAATGAAGTGATCTACGATCAGGATGCATCCAGATTCAAGGTCGATGGAACAGCACCGGAGATTACGATCACACCTTATCCGGATGAAAATGACGGATATTATAACAAGGGTGTAAGATTCAAGCTCAATGTAAAAGAGCAGTTTGAAAAGAAGCATAAAATAACAGTTTCTGATAAGAATAAATCTGTGAATGGAGATGCGGACGATGTATTTGTCTTAAATGGTACAGATGGTACATTTGAGGTTAAGAGGAATGCAGAAGGTATCTACAACCTGAGAATCAAAGCAGAGGATGCATTTGGAAACCTCGCAGAGGATAAGGTCAGCTTCGTTGTTGATAAGTCAGCTCCAACGATCGGTATAGCGACCGTAAGTAAGCTGAATAACGGAAATGTAGCCTTAAATGTGAATATTGCAGATAACTACAAGGGAAAAGAATACATTGTACATGTAACAAGGAAGGATGCTTCGGGAGCGGTTGTATATAATAAAGATTACAGAAAAGAAATCTGGAAATCTACTTCCGCAAAGCCGGATCTTGTATTTACCGATGAAGGTGATTATGAGATTTCTGTATCAGCAGAAGATAAAGCCGGAAATAAGAAGATCGCAGAAAATGTAACTTTCCGTATCGATAAGACGGCACCGGTTCTGTCTATTACAGGTGTTGCAGATTCTCAGACAACGGATTGTACAGCAACTCTTTCCGTAAATGAGGCATTTCCATTCTCTTATGATGGTTCTTCACTTGGCAGTACTGACATTACGGCAACCATCACAAAGAAGACAGATGGAGCAGGAACAACAAATGTAGCCACTCTGAATACAGGTAATTTCTCAGGTGGTAATCCACATACAGCGACATATTCCTTTACAGAAGACGGTGAGTATACGATCACATTTAATGCAAAGGATATGGCTGGCAATACAGCGGCTGCCGTAACGAAGACATTTAAGGTGGATAAGAATGCACCTGAGTTGTCCGTAACAGCAGTAAACAGCAAGAGATCAAATATAAGTGAATACCAGATCGTCGGTGGTGCTTCTGATGATTCAAAAGACTATGTAGACATGAATCTGGAGGTAAAAGAGACATTCTTTGCAACAAATAAAGTATCGATCACGGTTCATAAGGATGGCAAGGATGTATCATCCAGCTACTTTAAGAATTTCAGAAGCAGTTCTGAAGTCAGCAGAGGCAGTCAGCGGTTTGAAGATGATGGTGTCTATACGGTTGAGATCTCTGCACAGGATGCGATCGGTAATAAGGCAAAAGATTACAGCATGGCATTTACGGTAGATAATACGCCGCCGTCAATTGAGGATACAGAGAAGATGGCAGGCTTTGCAGCCCGCAGAAATGAGAATGGAGATCTGTTGCTGAACAGCAACGATTTCTCCGATATCAAAGATAAGGGCTATGATGCATTCTGGACCGTAAATGATACTTCTGTATTTACAGCAAATGTTAAGCTGGATGGAATTGACTTCGTTGATTTCTCCGATCTGACAGATGGATATCATACGATGACGATCGAAGTAACAGATGAAGTCGGACATAAGACTACGAATACATTTGACTTCACTTATGACGGAACTGCACCTCGAATCATTATCAGTGGTGTAGATGATAAGAGTGTTGTAAGAAATCCATTTACAATGTCGATCGGACTGGAAGATCCGGATGATACGATCACAGAGATCGTAATCAATGGAAATACTGTTGATCCGACACTGTATAAGGATACAAATTCATATGATTTCCAGGTGGCTGATTATGGAAAATATGAAGTGAAGGTAACAGCAACAGATGCAGCCGGTAATGTATCATCAACCTTTGATGATGAGACAGGAGAAGTATTCTCCTTCCAGTTAAGACAGAAGCTTTCGCCGATTGTTATCATCCTGATCGTTCTTGCAATTCTTATTCTTGCAGGAATTATAATCTGGATCATACTCAGAAAGCGTAAGAAAGCACAGCAGTAAAAGATATAGAAAGAAAGGGACCACGCCCGAACAGGCGTGGTCTTTCAATGAGGTGACATGTATGGCATTAAAAGCAGTAGCATTTGATATGGATGGAGTCCTGATCGATTCCGAGAAAGTATACAGAATGTGCTGGCTGAAAAACGGATTGTCCATCGGAATCCCGGAGGATGAGATGTCGAAGATCTGTGACAGGCTGGCAGGCGGAACAAAGAAGACAAATGCGCATGTGATGAAGGAAAAGATGGGAGAAGATTTTGATTATCTGACCTTCAGACAGCGTACGGTTGATATGTTTGAGAACTATCTGAATGAGCATGGTATCGAATTAAAGCATGGCGTGATCGAGACATTAAAGACTTTAAAGGCAAGAGGGATCAAGATGGCAGTTGCGACCTCGACAGACCGGGAACGGGCAGAGGATAAGCTGGTTCGAAGCGGGCTGCTTCCGTATTTTGATGATGTGATCTGTGGGGATGATATCGAGCGTGGAAAACCATACCCGGATATCTATCTGAAAGCCTGCGAGAAGCTTGGTACGAAGCCGGAGGAGACAGTCGGCGTGGAGGATTCCATTAACGGTGTGACAGCTTCCCATGATGCAGGATTGTATACCCTTATGGTGATCGATCTGATCCAGCCGGATGAGGAGACGAAGAAGAAAGCAGACCGTATCAGCAACGATATATTTGAACTGACGGAATTATTTGAAGACCGATGAAGCAGTTTGACTTCGAAAATGATATTTGAGAATGATTGATATATCAGAATAGAGAATGATCTATGGAATGAAAGAAAACCTTCTGGCATATAGTAGTGTCAGGAGGTTTTTCTATGATTACAGGACAGAAAATTTTCAGCCTGTTAAAGGCACTGGCGGTATCTTACATAATAACGGCGATCCTGCTGCTTATAACGGCACTCCTTATGTACAAGCTGGGACTGGGTGAGACAGCCATTCATCTGAGTATTATTATCATTCATGGTATCTCTGTATTCCTTGGCGGTTTCCTTACCGGGAAGATGGTGAAGGAGCAAAAGTACATCTGGGGATTGATGCTCGGAGTGTGTTATGTACTGGTGATCGGCATTGTTTCCTTCATTATGAATGGAACGATCCATATCTCTGCCGGAGGCACACTTACGAATGTGATCCTGTGTCTGGCAGCCGGAATGCTTGGTGGAATGCTGGGTTAGAGACAAGTTTTTCGTAAAAATACTTTGACTTTAAAGCATGTTGTGTTATAATTTCGCTATATGACATAAAAAGGAGAAGTGTACCTATGAAGAGAATAAAGACACTCACAAACAGAACAATGAAGAATACAATGGTTAAGGGCGGATGCGGCGAATGCCAGACATCATGTCAGTCAGCTTGTAAGACATCATGCACAGTTGGAAATCAGAGCTGTGAGAATGCTGAGAACAAGTAAGAGATCATTGTAGACAGACAACCACAAAGGGGACCGTCAAACAAATGACAGTCCTCTTTCGTTGCGTGTCAGAAAATTAATTCACAAGATGGGAGAATTTGTATGGTACATCAGTACAAGAGTAATGGATATAATATCGTACTTGATGTATGTAGTGGGTCTGTTCACGTAGTGGATGACCTTGTGTATGATATTATTGCAAATTACGAAAATCATACAAAAGAGCAGGTGATAGAATTACTGCCATCCTATGACAAGGATGAAGTATCGGAAGCCTATGACGAGGTAACCGGCCTGGTAGAAGACGGAACACTATTTACAGAAGACATATTCAAAGATTATATCATTGATTTTAAAAAGAGAAAAACAGTGGTAAAGGCTCTGTGTATCAATATTGCACATGACTGTAATCTTGCATGCAGATACTGCTTTGCAGGAGAAGGTGAGTACAAGGGCGACAGAGGTCTGATGCCACTTGACATAGCAAAGAAATCTCTGGATTTCCTCGTTGCCAATTCCGGTAACCGTGTGAATCTTGAGGTTGACTTCTTCGGCGGCGAGCCACTAATGAACTGGGATGTTGTAAAAGAGACCGTTCGATATGGAAGAAGCCTGGAGAAAACGCATAATAAGAAATTCCGTTTCACACTGACAACAAACGGTGTGCTGCTAAATGATGAGGTAATGGAATTTGCCAATAAAGAGATGGCAAATGTCGTATTATCCATCGACGGAAGAAAAGAGATCCATGATTACATGCGCCCGACCAGAAATGGAAAAGGAAGCTATGATCTGTTACTTCCAAAGTTTCAGGAATTTGCGAAGAAGCGTGCCGGAAAGAGCTATTATGTAAGAGGCACTTATACGCATAACAATCTGGATTTTTCAAAGGATGTATTGCACATGGCAGATCTTGGATTTGACCAGATCTCCATTGAACCGGTTGTATCTCTGCCGGACGAGCCTTATGCGATAAAGGAGGAGGATATCCCATATCTGTTAGATCAGTATGATATCCTTGCAAAAGAGATGATCAAGAGACATAAAGAAGGAAGGGGATTCAATTTCTTCCACTTTATGATAGATTTGACAGGGGGACCATGTGTGGCCAAACGTCTGTCGGGGTGTGGTTCAGGTACAGAATATCTGTCAGTTACACCATGGGGCGATCTCTATCCGTGCCATCAGTTTGTTGGTGAGGATGGGTTCTGCATCGGAAATGTAAATGAAGGTATTACGAAGCCGGAACTTGTTGATGAGTTTAAGCTCTGCAATGTCTATGCAAAGGACAAGTGTAAGGATTGCTTTGCAAGATTCTATTGCAGCGGTGGCTGTGCGGCGAACTCATATAAATTCCATGGAAATATATTTGATGCGTATGATATCGGATGTGAGCTTCAGAAGAAGCGTATCGAATGTGCGATCATGATCAAAGCCGCATTAGCAGATGAAGAAGAAAATCAATAAGGAGGACAAAGGTAAACAAGATGAAGAAAGCAAGAAAAAAAGCCATATGGGTATTAGTCCTGTTTCTGCTTGTACTTGCGGGTTCCATCTACGTTGCATTGTTTGGTGTAGGCGACAGAGGAAAAGCAAAGTATATCAGCCTTGGACTTGATCTGAAGGGTGGCTTAAGCGTAACGTATGAGATTCAGGATGAGGATTACAGTGATGCAGATGTTCAGGATACGATCTATAAGCTGCAGAAACGTATTGATTCCCATACAACAGAGCATAACGTATATTCAGAGGGAAATGGCAAGATCACTGCTGAGATTCCGGGTGTAACAGATGCGGATGCAATTCTGGAAGACCTGAGTATCGAAGGTAAGTTAGAGTTCTTAGATCCTGAGAATTATGAATTATGGTCACAGGGTAAAGATTATACTCCGGCTCTTACCGGTGATGATATTAAGGGTGCAGATGCCAGAATCAATTCAACTGAAACCGGTGATGATAATGAGGTACAGTTATCTTTCACAACAGATGGTGCTAAGAAATTTGCAGATGTAACATCAGCAAATGTAGGAAAGATCGTCTACATTGTATATGATGGAGAAGTTGTAAGTGCACCAACTGTACAGCAGGCAATTACAGATGGAAATGCTGTAATCAACAGCATCTCAACATATGAAGAAGCAGACAGCCTTGCTACTACGATCCGTATCGGTGCATTGCCATTGACACTGAAGCAGGTACGTTCTAACATCGTTGGAGCAACTCTTGGTTCAGAAGCAGTATCAACAACGATCAAAGCAGGTATCATTGGTATTATCTGTATCTTCATTATCATGATCTGCGTATTCAGAATTCCAGGTTTGATCGCATCATTATCACTGACACTTTATACATTTATGATCTTACTTGTTATGAACCTGTTCAATGTTACACTTACACTTCCGGGTCTTGCAGGTATCATCCTTTCCGTAGGTATGGCGGTCGATGCGAACGTCGTTATCTTTACACGTATTAAAGAAGAACTGGCAACAGGCGCTTCTGTTAAGCAGTCTGTAAAAGCCGGATTCCATAACGCGTTATCAGCGATCATCGATGGTAACGTAACAACCCTGATCGCAGCACTTGTGCTTGGTATCTTCGGAACCGGTACGATCAAGGGATTTGCGATCACGCTGGCAATCGGTATTGTATTATCCGTATTCACAGCACTTGTTGTTTCGCAGCTTGTGTTAAACGCACTTGTTACACTTGGCGTAAATGATGTGAAATTCTTTGGCAAGGCAAAAGAGCCTGGTAAGGTCAACTTCGTAAAGGGTGGTAAATATTGTATTATTGTTTCTGTCCTTGTCATCGTGATCGGCTTCTGTTTCATGCCAATCTTTGCAAAGACAAAGGGAAGCGCATTGAACTTAAGTATTGATTTTGCAGGTGGTACTTCTATCACAGCAGAATTTGACAAAGCATATTCATTATCTGAGGCAGAGCAGGATATCGTTCCTGTTATCGCTGAGGCAGCAGGCATCAGTGAGGCTGATATCTCAGTACAGACAGTCTCCGGTACAAATGAGATCGTATTCAAGACCACAGAGCTTACAACTCAGGGTGATGATTCGCAGTTGACAAAGGTAACAGATGCACTCAGTGAGAAGCTCGGTGCAACAGTAACAAATTCCGATAATATCAGTGGTTCAGCCAGCAGCGACATGACAAGGGATGCATTCCTTTCTGTAGCACTTGCAGCTGTTCTGATGCTGATCTACATTGTAATCCGTTTCAAGGATGTGAAGTTTGGTGTGAGTGCGGTATTAGCCCTCTGCCACGATGTAGCTATGGTATTTGTTCTGTACATTTTACTTCGGTTATCCGTTGGTAATACCTGTATCGCATGTATGCTGACGATCTTCGGTTACTCGATCAATGCGACGATCATCGTATTCGACCGTATCCGTGAGAACATTGCAAATGCAGGAACAAAGAAAGATTACAAGCAGATCGTTAACTTAAGTATTAACCAGACGATCACCAGAAATATCTATACATCCTTAACAACATTTGTTACGATCTTCGTATTATATGTAATGGGTGTAGCAGCGATCAAAGAGTTCGCATTTACTCTGATGGCTGGTGTCGTAATCGGTGCTTATTCTTCTATCTGTGTAACAGGCCCACTGTGGTACTACTTCAAGACCGGTTTTGGTAAGAAGAAGGATGCTGCAAATGGCAAGAATAACAAGAAAACAGTAGAGAAGAAGAAAACAGCAAAGGCGCAGTAATTAGCTGTCATTGATAGAATGAAAGACAGACAAGTATGTAGGATTTACATATTTGTCTGTCTTTTTGTTGTGTTACTGGAAAATTTACATCATGTATTATTAAATTTAATATGTAATGACAATGTATTGACATACGATAAAAGCTGTGATATGTATGTTGAAGCAAAGAAGGTGTATGATATGAATACAAATTTAAATGTTGCAATGGCATCAAAGGATTCGACCTTTCAGGTGAGAATGAATTCTGAGATAAAGAGAGCCGTTGAAGATATTTATGCAAAAACAGGTATGACACTGACAGATGCTTTTAATACATTTATTCAACAGTCCTTGAATGTCGAAGGTTTGCCATTTATCGTGACTACGAACAGTAAGGAGGCGTTAAAGGAACAGGCGTTGGCTATGATAATGCTTGATTTGAAACGTGCAGAAGCTCGTGCGGATGCGGAAGGCTGGATTGATGCAGATGATCTTGAGAAAGAATTGGGGGTGCGTGATTGAAACGATTTGAAGCGGTTATATTTGATATGGATGGGGTTATATTCGACTCAGAGCTGCTGGTTATAAAGTGTTGGCAGGTCGTTGCAGATAAATATGGAATCAAAAATATAGAAGACACCTGTCACAAATGTCTGGGGCTGAATAAAGATGCGACAAAAGAACTGATGCTTGGGGTGTATGGAGCAGATTTCCCTTATGATGAATACAAGGCAGAGATGTCGGCACTGTTCCATGAGCAGGCGGCGGGAGGAAAGCTTCCGATGAAACCGGGAGTTACCAGCCTGCTGCAGACATTAAAGAAGAATGGAAGAAAGGTTGCACTGGCATCATCTACCAGAAAGGTAGTTGTTGAACAGGAACTTCGGGATGCGGGTATCCTTCCGTATTTCGATCGGGTAATCTGCGGAGATATGGTAAAACGGAGCAAGCCGGAACCGGATATCTATCTGGAAGCATGCAGACAGATCCATGTGATGCCGGAGCAGGCATACGCCATAGAGGATTCCTATAATGGTATTCGATCTGCATATGCAGCGGGATTGCATCCGATTATGGTGCCGGATCTTGCACCGGTAACGGAAGAGATGCAGGAGTTGTCGGATATTATTCTGGATTCGTTGACGGAAGTAGAGAAATATCTGTTTTTATTTTACAGCCTCCACCCCTCTTTTCCGGTATTGAGAGGGTGAGAAGCCCTTCTGTTTTCGAAACAATCGGCTGAAATATAACTGATCATCATATCCTACGATCTTGGCTATTTCATTTATGGAATAGTTCGTCTGTTCTAAGAGAAGCTGGGCGTTGTTAATCCGGCGGGATACGATGAACTGCATCGGGGTCATGCCTGTGTATTTCTTAAAATTCCGTATGAACCAACTGACACTCATTCCTCTTGATTCAGCATATTGTTCTATGCTGATGCCTTTATTGTAGTTTTCATTAAAGTAAGAAACAGCGTAGTCCATTTCACGATCCAGATATTCATTTTTCAGGATGTGTTCGCGTGACAGATCTCGTTTGAATACGATTAAAAGGCGTGACAGCAGTAAAGCCAGCATTTCTTCATAATCATCCTGACAACGCTGCAGTTCCAGAATGATCTGTTTAAATATATGTTCATATTCCAGAGAAGAACCGACAGGAAATACTTTCTGGTTATCTTTAAATCCATATTTTCTCAGGAGATTCTTCACATCGGAGCCGGTGAAATGAATCCAGAAAACCTCTGTTTTGTCTGCACCATAATATTCATATTTCTGTAGTTCCTTCGGACGGTAGAGCACCATATTGCCGGCAGGAACGATCGTCTCATTCTCCGCCTTATCAAAATGAAAATGTCCAAGCCCGGATGCGATATAGATGATCTGGTAGTCCTGCCTGCCCTTAGGACGGTAGGTAGGCATCTTCGGGTCGTTGTTTAAGCGGTAGATTCCGCAGCTTCCGACGATGAGCGGTCTGCGCTTGTCTTTGAAATCAAGATAGTAATGGTTCAGATATCCGGTATTTATATACATGATGAAGAGCTCCTTTATATGCAGCACTGTAATATAAGATAATTTATTACTATTGTATCATTTTATCCATATTCCGTCCATTCCAGTTCATAGATAGAAATGCAGTTAAAATGTATGATAAATACAGACAAAACGAAACAATAGGATAATATTTGCAAATAATATCAGAGACATAAGAACAGTCGAAAACAAAAAAGTACATATAATGGAGGGTGACTTATGATAGTGCCGCGTTATTATGAGAATTTGAATGTATTACATGAAAATACACAGCCTGCAAGGGCATATTATGTACCGGCTTCCTGCAGGATGGATGATCTGGTTGAGCACAGAGAACAGTCAGGCCGGTTACAGTTATTAAATGGAAAATGAAAATTCCAATATTTTAAAAGCATTTATGATGTGAAGGATGCTTTTTATGAAGTGGGATATGACACCGGAGCATTTGACGAGATTGAGGTTCCGGGTGTTTGGCAGATGGCAGGATATGACACACATCAGTATACAAATATCCGCTATCCATTTCCATTTGACCCACCATATGTCCCACAGGATATACCGTGTGGAGCTTATGTGCATACCTTTTCTTATGCAAAGGATGTGGATGCAGCAAAGGCATTTTTGAATTTTGAAGGGGTGGATAGCTGCTTCTATGTGTGGATAAATGGGGCATATGTCGGATACAGTCAGGTATCCCATATGACCAGTGAGTTTGATGTGACAGACATTTTAAAAGAGGGAGAAAATACGATCGCTGATTATATCGCTGTCAGAACGATAGAGATAAAAGATAAATTTATTTATTTCAATGGCCAGAAGATCAAATTCCGTGGAGTCAACCGGCACGATTCTGATCCGGTAACCGGCTTTACAGTGGATGTGGAGAAGATAAAAAAGGATCTTACCCTTATGAAACAGCACAACTTCAATGCGATCCGTTCCGGCCATTATCCAAATGCACCGTATTTTTATCAGATGTGTGACAAGTATGGATTTTTGGTATGTGACGAGGCGGATATAGAGGCACATGGCCCATATAATGTTATATCGCAAAGTGGATACTGACTATAACCGGTTCAAAAAGTGGAATGAGAAGATTGCAGACAATCCGGACTGCTCGAATACAAAAATGTCTACCGCCCGGTCAGAGTTCAGTCATTTGATCAGGAGAGCGGAACGCTTACCCTCCATAACTATATAGATTTTGATGATATTCAGGATTTGGTGGATATCTGTTATGAGGTAACTCAGGATGGGCTGAGTGTTCAGAAGGGCAAGGTCGAGGGTGCTTCGGCTGCTCCTCACAGTGATTGCACCGTGGGGCTTGATATTGATGTTCCTGCGACAGGCAGGGTATATTTGAAACTCTCTTATCAGTTAAAGAAAGAGCTTCCGTTAGTTCCTGCGGGTCATGTATTGGGTTTTGATGAACTTCTGCTTGAGAATAAAGATGGAAGAAGGCGCATTATGATGAGGCATACACAAGAGCATATAGTGAACAGATCCTTCAGAACAAATTCGGGGTAATGATCATGTGTCATGCAGGTGTGGTAGCTCCAACCGTTCAAAAGCTGATCGATCTAGAGATCATGTGGAAAATAGATGGTGCAGGCGGAATTACTGCGGGAATAACAGCAGTAAAAGATGAGGAAATCCCGGATCTTCCAAGATTTGGTATAAGAATGTTTCTGGATAAGAAGCTTTCTGAGGCTGCTTATTATGGCATGGGGACACAGGAAAGCTACCGTGACAAGCACAGGGCTGCCAGCCACGGCTTGTTCAGAAGTTCTGTACAGGAGCTTCATGAGGACTATATCATGCCGCAGGAGAATGGAAGCCACTATGATTGTGATTATGTGGAACTGTCAAATCTGCGTTATGGAATGGCTGTTGCAGCAGAACATACATTTTCATTTAATGCCTCTTATTATACTCAGGAAGTGCTTACGCAGGCAAAGCACAATTATGAGCTTACGGAAGCCGACAGTACGGTGCTCTTGTATTGATTATGCACAGAACGGAATCGGTTCGAACAGTTGTGGCCCGGTTGTTCTGGATGAATACAGGTTCTGTGAAAATGAGTTCCGGTTTGATTTCACACTGATACCGTTTGTGAGGGGTTAATTAGGAGGAAAAGAAGGAGTTCACAGATTTTTCACAAAAATTATTAGCACTCACTATTGACGAGTGCTAATATAAGTGGTATAACATAATCAGAACGAAGGAGAGAACATCAGATAGAGACTGATGGAGGTTTCAGAGTTCCAGAAAAATAACAATTACGTGTTCTGATAATGGTCAGAACACAAAAGAATAAAATGTATGTATTTGAATGGAGGAATGACTTATGTTGATGCCTAGTATTTTTGGAGAAAATTTATTTGATGACTTTTTTGATGGTTTTGCACGTCCTTATAAAGTAACAACAGGCTATACACAGCCTGCAAATGTTATGAAGACAGATGTAAAAGAGACCGAAGGTTCATTTGAAGTAGATATTGATATGCCTGGTTACAAGAAGGAAGATGTAAAGGCAGAACTGAAGGATGGTTACCTGACCATCACAGGTACAATGAAGAAAGAGACAGACGATGAGGATAAGAAAGGTAAATATGTCCGTCGTGAAAGATATTGTGGTTCTTGCAGCCGTAGCTTCTATGTTGGTAAGGCAGTTGAAAAGGAAGACGTCAAAGCTAAGTTTGAAGATGGCGTTTTAAAGATCAGCGTACCAAAGAAAGAAGAGAAGCCAAAGGTTGAGGAAAGTAAATATATCTCAATTGAAGGATAATTACTTTACTTCCCGAATGGAAATTATCAAAGATAATCATTTTGTTTCCTTCTGATAGAAATGTCAGATATGAATAATTATAAATGGGGCTGTTGCTTTACGGAGAATCATTCGTAGAGCAGCAGCCCTTTTTAGTTTTTGCAGCGTACAGGAAAGATATCACAAGCAATCGTTGCAGGAGCTGGAATGTATCAAAACAAGCTATTTTTCTTAAAATAGGAAAATTGTTACAGATAGACAGCAAAAAACACGGAAAAATGTTACAAAATGGATGCCGAAAATGTGGAAAAATGTTACAGAGGTAATTTGCGTATAAAATGTACAAGGAAATTGCTGGAAATAATAATGTATGTTATACTAGCATTGCGCTGGAACACGGCGCAACTATAAAACACAAAGGGGAAAACCTATGCCAATCAGAATAATGGGAATCGGAAGTTTTTTGCCGGAGAAAAATGTGTCGAATACAGACCTTGAGAAATATGTAGATACTTCGGACGAGTGGATCTCCAGCCGTACCGGAATTAAGAATAGAAGAATCGCAGTACATGAAACAACTGCTGGAATGGCAGCAGAGGCTGCAAAGAAAGCATTGGAGATGGCGGGAAAAGAAGCAATTGATGTAGAACTGATCGTGCTTGCAACAGTAACACCGGATTATTATACACCGAGTGCCGCATGTCAGGTTCAGGCGGAACTTGGCGCAGACAATGCTATTGCATTTGATGTAAATGCTGCATGTTCAGGATTTGTATTTGCACTCAATGTAGCAAAAATGTACATCGAGACAGGATTTGTTAAGAATGCTCTGGTAATTGGAGCGGAAACATTATCCAAGATCCTCGACTGGAACGACCGTGGAACCTGTGTGCTGTTTGGTGATGGTGCAGGTGCGGCGTATCTGGAAGAATCTGATAAGGGAATTATCAGTGTAGTACAAGGTTCTATCGGTAAGAAGGGAATGGTTTTGAACTGTGAGAGCAGACGTACACACAATATATTTACGGAAGATGAGATCGAACATGATTACCTTCATATGGATGGACAGGAAGTATACAAATTCGCTGTCAGACAGTGCCCGAGGTGCCTGATCGAAGCTTTGGAAAAGGCAGGTATGACAGCCGAAGATATTGATTATTTTGTCCTTCATCAGGCAAATGTCCGTATCATCGAATCAGTAGCAAAGCGTTTGAAGACTCCGATCGAGAAGTTCCCGATGACACTTGGATATACCGGAAATATGAGTGCTGCCAGTGTACCTGTCATGCTAGACAGTTTAGTGCGTGATGGCGGCTTAAAACGTGGCGACAAGGTTGCAATGTCAGCATTTGGCGCTGGCTTAACCTATGGCGCAATCGTGCTTGAGTGGTAGAAAACAATAAAAGTTTGCGCAGGCGCTATGACAAATAGAAGCCCTGTACAATGACTCGCTGTGATTTCTATAAACTGCATATATCTGATTCGCAAATATTCCTGTGCAGAGATATATGTTGTCACAGAGTATATATGCTCACAATAGAATAAGCCCCCTGCTATGACATCAGTGAGGATTTCGTGATGGATTGCAGATACCAGCAAATGTGGGTGCATGTTTGAGCCGTCAGGCGAGTTTGCACGAGAACATTTGCGAATCAGGTATATGCAATTCATGGAAACCGCAACGTGTCATAGCAGGGGGCTTATTCTATTGTAGGCATTATTTGCTGTGCCAAAAATTTATCGCTCATTAATAGGAACATACTCTTTGATCTTTGCAATGCTGGTATAGGCAGGACGGATGATCTTGTAGGAATTTACAAGCTCCTCCATGCGGTGTGCGCTCCAGCCGACCACTCGTGCGATCGCAAATAACGGAGTAAACATTTCAGCAGGGATCTTTAACATCTTGTAGAGAAGTCCGCTGTAATAATCAATATTGATACAAACACCTTTATAGATCTTGCGTTCTTCAGCAATGATCTTAGGTGCGATGCGCTCGATCATCTCATAAAGGGCATATTCTTCATCCATACCCTTTTCAGTTGCCAGAAGCTTTACATATTTCTTGAATTCCAGAGCACGGGGATCGGATATAGAATAAAATGGATGTCCCATACCATATACGATACCGGTCTTGTCATATGCTTCCCGGTTGACGATCTTACGGATATATTCGCCAACTTCTTCCTCATCCGTGATATCAGATACATTATCACGAATATTCTTCATCATACCCATAACCTGATAATCACCGCCCCCATTTAAAGGGCCTTTTAAAGAACAGAGAGCAGCAGCTATAGTTGCATATGTATCAGAACCGGAAGAGGTTACAACACGGGTTGTAAAGGTTGAGTTACTTCCGCCACCATGTTCCATATGAAGCACCAGTGCAAGATCCAGTACACGGGCTTCCAGACGGGTGTATTTCCGGTTGGAACGCAGGGTACTTAAGATATTTTCTGCAAAGGATAATTCAGGAAACGGCTTGTGGATATAACAACTCTTGCCAAGTTCGTAGTGGCGGTAACCCTGATAGGAATAAACGGCCAGACGAGGGAACATACTGATCAGCTGAATACACTGCTGTAATACATTTTCCAGAGAGTTATCCCCCATCTTCTTATCATACGAACCAAGAGCGAGTGTACTTTTTGTCATATTTGCAATAATATCGGCGGTAGGGCTTTTCATGATTACATCCTGGATGAAATGATGTGGCAGGTCATAACTGATATTTAACACCTGCTTGAAGCTCTGAAGCTCCTTTTCATCCGGCAGAACGCCAAATAACAGAAGATAAGTACATTCTTCAAAACCAAAACGATTATCAAGGAAAAAACCTTTGATCAGATCATGAATTTCATAGCCACGATAATACAGCTCTCCGGCACATGGAATACGATTACCATTTTCGTCTGTTGTAAATGATTTGCTGAGAGATATATTTGTGATTCCGGCATTGATACCGATACCATTTAAATCACGAAGACTACGTTTTACACCATATTTTTCATATAAGGCGTCATCGATACTGTTGTTCTTGATACACATATCCAGATGGCTCTTTGTGAAAGGACCGATATTATTAATTGACATTTCAATTTCCTCCTGTGAATAGGATAATACTAAAAGTCATTATCGCATTTTTTTATAGAGAATGCAATGAAATAATTGTAGCAAGGCAGCATATGCTTTGGTATAATTAGTATGGTTACAAAAATGGAGAGGACATAAAACGGAGGACGTACATGAAAAAAGGGGTATTGATGTATAAAAGAAAAGGAACGGCATGGTAATGGGAGAAAAAAAGCGAGTTTCAAATGCAGCAGGAAAGAAGAAAGTAAATAATACAAAAAACGGCAGGCGTCCATCCACGGGTAGAAAAAGGCGGAGAGGTATGACGCCAAATCAATTTATATTGATAATGGCAGTAATTGTCGGAATCATTCTGGTAATTGCAGTCAGTAAGATCATGCAGAACCGTTATATGAAGGTAACAAAGACAGACAGCGAATATACACTTGGAACACCATTTGACATCAAGAACTATGTGCAGCCGGTGAATGACAAAGCGACAATAGAATGTGATGAAACTGATTTCCAGCCGGATAAGGTAGGCCCTTATAAAGTGAAATATACAGTAAGATGCGGCAAGTTAAAGAAGCACAATACAGTTACGATAGAGGTAGTGGATCATGATTTTCCTGAAATAACAGGACCTGAGAAACTTGGTGTGCTCAAAGGAGAATCGGTCGATCTACTGAAATATTATGATGTAAATGATTCTGAACCAAATCTGGCAGACAAACTTACGATCGATCAGGAGATAGATACCAGTGAAGGCGGATATACGGATTATACTCTCCGTGTGATTGACTGGGGAAATAATTCAGCATCCAGGACGATCACGATCGGAGTATTTGATTTTACAGATAATCAGAAAGCTGTGGCATTGGCAGTAAGGGAATATAACCGGGAATATAGCAGTGCCGTGTCCGAAGGCGGTGTATATTATATGTCAAAAGATGATGACACTGCTTATGTATTGATAGGAAGTGATAATGTATATGAAGTGGGTACGGATAACAGCTGTGACAGAATAGATGCAGACAAGGATCTGATTCAGTCAATCCAGAATAGTGGCACATGGATGGAGATAGGCGGTTATTCCTACTTTAATTATAATATACAGGAATAATTTTTAATGACAAAGATAGCTATAGTATTCTTTTGAAGGGATAACGTATGGATAACACAGAGATTTTTTTAGACAAATATAAAGAACTTGAGAATGCAGCGATCAATGAATTTAAGCTTCCGCCGGATGGCTCGGCAGTTGCAAAGCTGGAAAAGAGAAGTGAATTTAAGGATATTCGTTTTGAATTGAATTATTGTCGTGAGGTTCGTAATCTGCTACAGCATAACCAACGTCTGGATGATGAATTTGCCGTACAGCCGGGAAAGAAGATGATCGAGCTTTTAGATATGGTTCTGGATCGCATCAAAAATCCTGTAAGGTGTATGGATATTGCAGTACCATTTAATAATCTGGTATGGCGTTCGCTGGATGATCCGGTTATGCCAGTTATTCGGATCATGAATGACAGAAATATTTCTCATGTGCCGATCTTAAAAGACAAAAGAGTGGTGGGAGACTTCAGTGATAACTGTATCTTCCCTTATCTGCTGGGTGATATAAACTGCCACATCGATGAAAAAACCCGGTTTCGGGATCTACAGGAGTATATCGAATTAGATAAACACCCATCAGAACGTTTCCGATTTGTCGCTTATGATGAAAAGGTATCCAACATAAAAAAATACTATGAAGAAAGCAGAAGAGATCATGAACGGATCGGACTGATCTTCTTAACAGAGACAGGACATCCGGATGAACGCCTGCTGGGAATCCTGACTTCATGGCTGATCATAGGTAATTAAAAAGATATCAGGAGCACAGGGCTACAGCCCCAACCAGCCTGATGGTATATTGACGTACTACAATTTCTATTCAATGTGTATTGCCGGTAAATACTTTTGTGCAAACTCGTCCTTCGGACTCAAACATGCACCCGTATCTACCGGCAATATGCATTTCATAACGAAATTTTCGTTAATGTCAATATACTATCAGGCTGGTTGAGGCTGTAGCCCCGCGCTCCTGATATCTTTTTTTATATTATGACAATGGTGGACGACGAAGTTCATTGTCCAACTCAGATTGGTCGATTGCAATTGTCTTTGTATTCTTGATCTTTTCCACACGTCTCTTCTGGTGGCGTTTATGGATATGCTTGATCAGGGTGATGAACAATAATAAGACGACACCGATACTGATCAGAACAACGGATAAACCATAACGATCCAAAATCTTATCAAAGAGATTGTAATTATCTTCCTGCCAGATATTCTCCTGTTCCAGGGTTGACTGGATACTGTCTATACTGTGCATTGTTCCTTCGCAGGTTGGGATTCCCGGCAGCCAGTCAGATGCCGGTGTCAGATCTTTTGCCTGATCACTCGTAATATTGAAATAATCATAGATCAAAACATTTTTACCTGATGTTGTTTCAGGGTCGTCATAAGCAAGATCTACGATGTACCAGCCATCGTCCAGACATACCATGTTCCATGCGTGGGAATTATATGTTTCCGTATTCTTGTCTTCGTCAGAAGATTCCGTAACATTTCCCTCTACATAGATACATTTAACACCAAGATAATCCATAACGGATTTGAAAGCTTTGGCATATCCAAATGAAGTGGCACTTTTGTGTTTGGAATTAAATACTCCGTCTACACTGTAGCTCCATGCATCTCCGGTATGGGAAGCTTCGCTTTCTGTATCAAAATAAGTATCATCAATGATCGCATTATGGATCAGATATTCTTTCTGGTAATCAGGAAGATTTTTGTCTAAATTATCTGCATAATTGGAGATAACAATATTTGCATTGTTCCGAACGATCTCTCTGGCATTTCCATTTGCATAATCATCATAGCAGATGATCTGTACTTCATAACAGACCGAACCGCCATCTAAGGATTTTGCATTGTAGTTAAAATCAGGTGACATCCAGAAGTACATTGGGTTATCTGCAAGGACTGCATTTACAACACTCTGCATACCGGATGCGCCAATTACTTCCCAGTTTTTGCTGGTTACATTGATCGTAAATGCTTTATAATAATGAGTTTCGCCCGATTCACGGTACTCTGCGTTCTGATTGGATTCATGGAAAGCAGAAGCGGCTTCCTGTAACTGATCGTATACATTTTTATATGCATCATTGTCAAACCTGTTATAATAATACTTCGTTGTATCAATGTCTGCATAGACACTGTTTTCTTCTGTAACATCATCCGTTGTATCTTCCGCGGCAAATGCGGTCATATTTGATGATACAAGGATAATAGTCATCAGAAATAGTAGTAATTTCTTTCTCATAAACACACCCCGATTCATATCTTTTACATTGAAAAGATTATAAACTTATACTTTGTTATTTTACCACAGAGTGGAAACTATTACCAGCAAAAAACACTTTTCTGTAAGCCTGCCCAATAGATTTCGTGATAACACTTGAAAAGGGAATAAAAAATGTGTAATATTGACTGAAACATAGAGCAAAAATAATGAATGTAGTATAGAAGGAGTATTGATATGGGAGTAGCAAATTGTGATTTGTGCGCACATTATGTATATGATGAAGAAGACGATTTTTCAGAATGCATGGTGAATATGGATGAAGATGATTATGCCAGATTTATAACCAGTTCATATGAAAGTTGTCCTTATTTCCAGTTGGATGATGAATACAAAGTAGTTCGGAAACAGATGTAAGAAAAGCACACACCGGCTGAAGGAGTATATATAAATATACTTTCAGACAATGTGTGCTTTCTTTATAATAAAAATCAGATGCAGCCTGAAATGGGGGATCGGCGAATCTGTGATTATGCATGATCTTCCGGCTGCTTTTTGAAAGATTCTACCAGATCAGTCAGATAGACATATCGATCCATCAGGTGTTCCAGCTTCATCTCGGCTGCTTCTTTTTCTGCTACCAGATGGTTCAGTTTCGTAAAATCAGTTGCGGCAGCGGCAATCTCACGGTCTAATCCGTCTATCGTTTCTTCGCAGATCATGATATCGTTTTCAATATTGTCATATTCACGTTGCTCGTTAAAGGACAATTTGGTCTTTGCGCGTTTTGGCACAGCTTCTTTTTTGGAAGCATCGGATCTGCCTGTGTTTGAAGACTCATTTTTCTGTGAAGATGTGTTATTTGCTTTACCTGTGATTCCGGTTACAGATTTTGCTGAATTTGCAAATGAGCCATGTTCCAGATAATAATCAGTATAACTTCCTTCAAACTGATTGATATGACCTGTTCCATCATAGACGAACAAACGTCTGACAACACGATCCAGAAAATAACGGTCGTGTGATACAACGATCAGGATGCCCGGGAATGAGTCCAGATAATCTTCCAGAATACATAGGGTCGAGATATCCAGGTCGTTGGTCGGTTCATCTAAGATCAGAACATTCGGAGAACCGGCGAGTACCTTTAACAGATAGAGTCTGCGCTTCTCACCACCGGATAATTTCCCAATCTTCTGATACTGAAGGGTCGAGTCAAATAAAAATTCTTCACAAAGAGTAGAAGCAGGCATATATCCATCAATTGTACGGATGAATTCTGCCGTTTCCTTTACATATTCCAATACACATTTATTATCATCCAAAGGTTCGTTCTCTTGCGAGAAATAACCGATGTTTACGGTTTCTCCTACCTCGATAAAACCACTGTCCGGTTCTAAAATGCCGGTGATCAGTTTCATCAGCGTGGATTTACCACAGCCATTCGGACCGGTAATACCGATCCTGTCATTTCTTAAAAAATTGTATGAAAAATGATCGATCAGTGGATGAGACATTCCCGGAAAACTTTTTGAGATATCGTGTAATTCGATCGTTTTGTTGCCAAGACGCGTAGTAATAGAATTTAAAGTTACGGATTTATCCATCTCGATCGGCTGCTCCGAAGACAGAACCTCAAAGCGCTTGATATGTGCTTTCTGTTTGGTACTTCTGGCTCTTGCACCACGCTGGATCCATGCAAGCTCTTTACGAAGGAGCGTCTGGTGCTTTCTCTGGGTTGCCAGAGCAATATTTTCCCGCCCCGCTTTGAGGGCAAGAAAACCTTCGTAATTTGTTTCATAACGGTAGATATACCCTTTATCGATCTCTGCAATCCGGTTGGTAACGCGGTCAAGGAAATAACGGTCATGCGTGACCATGACCAGCGCACCTTTATAATTGTTCAGATATTCTTCCAGATATTCCGTCATATCATTGTCCAAGTGGTTCGTTGGCTCATCTAAGACCAGAATATCACAGCTGGACAGCAGGGCAGCAGCAAGGGCTACTTTTTTCTTCTGTCCGCCGGACAGGGTAGAAACAGGAATACTGGTATCGTCAAAGCCGAGCTGATCAAGGATGGCTCTGGCATCACCTTCAATACTCCATTTATTTTCTTCTGTGCTGTTAGCAGTTATAACATGTTCATAGATTGTTTCATTGTCATTAAAAGCCGGGCTTTGAGGAAGATAATTGACAACGACATTGTTCCCACGTACTACAAGCCCTGCATCACAGGTATCTAAACCTGCAATCATTTTCAATAAAGTTGATTTTCCGGTTCCGTTGATTCCGATCACACCGATCTTATCCCCACTGTTGATGGAGAAATCAGCACCCTTGAAAAGTACTCTGTCTGTATATGCTTTATGGATATTTTTCATTGTTAATAAGTTCATTTGTATTTTCCAAACCGTTCTTTGTATTTGTTTCTTAATAGAATAGACTGTTGATATCATGTGGCAGTATACCACTACTATACTGGAAACTGCACTTATTTTATGATGGTTTCAAGGCTACGTCAATAAGAGTTTTACGCATACTTACCTCTGTGCGTTTGAAATATGCAAAACAAGCATGAGATAATTAATTTACACAAAAAATATTTCGGCAAATAAAAAAGGATACCCAATCATCGTGACCGGATATCCTTTTTTACGACTGTTCTTATAGTTCCTGTTTGTCGTGTGTTCCTTTTTATTTTCATTATAAATAATTATAAATATAAGTTGCCTTATGCGACTGCTGGTTCAGCAATGAAAGGCTTCAGTGTTGACATATATGAATCGGAAAGTCCGTCATAGAATTTTACGGTTAATTCGTCATTGAGATCCAGGCTGATAACGCCAAGAATAGATTTTGCATCTACCATATAGTTTTTGTTTGAGGCGGATACATCAACATCACCGTGATATCTTCTCATTAATTCTACAAACTGCTTTACCTCATCAACGCTGCTTAATTTTACTTTAATGTCAGTTGATCTAGCCATAAAACTCGCCTCCTTGATTTGTTGAACAATTTATAATCCTTTTTTTCACTAAAGTCAAATTATGAAAGTATGAACAAAAAGCGAAATTATAACCAATTTCTAAAATTTTTTAAAGTAAATAGAAATTTAAGCCTAAAGAAATTCGAAAATCGGCATTTTTGAGTTAAGAATATTCATTTATATGTAGTAAAACTGTACTGGTGTTACAAAATGACATGAAAAATTTGTACAAAATAGGAGAAATTGGTGATTTTGGTGTATATTTTCGGTATAATACAGGTAAATAACAGTTGAGATATACCTGTTTTTGTATAAATAGCTGTAAGAAAATGATAATCAGCTGGAGCAAAAACAGACAGAAACGGAGGTGGCAGTATGATCTATCAGGAAGAATCAGGACGGGAATATCATATAAAGACGAAAAAAAGCGAGATCGGCAAATATGTGATCCTGCCGGGAGACCCGAAACGGTCAGCGAAGATCGCGGCATATCTGGATGATGCGAAGCTGGTTGCGGATAATCGGGAATTTGTGACATATACGGGATATCTGGAAGGCGAAAAAGTCAGTGTAACATCGACAGGTATCGGGGGACCATCGGCGGCAATTGCACTGGAAGAACTGGTACATTGTGGTGCAGATACATTTGTACGGGTTGGAACCTGTGGAGCAATGCAGTTAGATATTATGGGAGGAGATATCGTGGTGGCAACCGGTGCTGTACGGATGGAGGGTACATCAAAGGAATATGCGCCGATTGAATATCCGGCGGTTGCAAGTTATCCGGTCATTCAGGCACTTGCAAAAGCCTGCAAGACGACCGGAGTCCGACATCATATCGGAGTTGTTCAAAGCAAGGATTCCTTCTATGGACAGCATGAGCCGGGAACCAAACCTGTATCTTATGAACTGGAATCCAAATGGGAAGCATGGAAGCGGATGGGGTGTCTGGCGTCCGAGATGGAGTCAGCGGCATTATTTATCGTAGGCGATTATCTGGGCGTGAAGGTCGGAGCCTGTTATCTGGTGGTTGGAAATCAGGAGCGGAAGGCAGCAGGGCTTGAGAATCCACTGACATATGATACGGACATGGCGGTAAAGACTGCGGTTGAAGCAGTCCGGCAGATGATTCTGGATGCAA
>ERZ808240.1374-NODE-1374-length-30558-cov-41.797659_pt1 | contig 30558 bp, 23 predicted proteins | sample MGYA00521084_ERZ808240 | MGnify/ENA primary metagenome ERZ808240 (study PRJEB31516, sample SAMN03275571) | gut metagenome | biome: mammalia-associated habitat; material: feces | host: Papio cynocephalus | place: Kenya | collected 2012-08-06 ... | reverse complement strand
GGTTGTCCTTCTCATTCAGCTGGTTGTCCTTCTCATTCAGCTGGTTGTCCTTCTCATTCAGCTGGTTGTCCTTCTCGGTCAGTATTTTATCCTTCTCAGCCAGTATTTTGTCCATTTCTTCTAACTTCTGAGTCTTTACCATCAATTCCGTATCTCGATGTTCGATGGCAGAGAAGTATTCGTCCTCCACATTCATATCCATACGAAGCTCTGCATTGGCGGTTGCTGCGGTAAGACGACGAAGAAGATACATCATATCGTCATCGCCCTCGTATCTTGTTTCATCCAACACCATCATCTGGCGATTCGACTTGTCTCGATAGCTTTGGTCGAAGACACTGAGCACCTTGTCGAGATGATTGTTGATTTGTCCATGCAGCAAAGGAATCTGCACGATAATGCTATTATGTACTAAACTACCAATAAATGGATCTTTCATGGCGTCCTTTACCTCTTCACCCTCATAATCATAGGCGTTGTGCTTGACATATACCACAGGCTTGTTGACCTTACCCACACGATGACCTAAAAGATAGATGGCAATCATCGGAGCGGCATATCCCTCGTTATTGCCCTCCTTGGCTATGTTCTCAGGAGTGAGATATTGGGCACCAAGGTATTGACGGAAGCGAAGGGTCTCCGTCTCCAACCAAGTTTTTTGCAGCTCTATGAGGATGAGTTTCTCGTTACCATCCTTTTCTCTTACCTTGGCGGCAAAGTCGATGCGAAACATGGAGAGCGTGTCTCGTGTGGTATTGGTATGCTCATGGCGGCGAATCTCCACACTCAGAACCTCTTCCTTGAGCAATGCTGAGAGTATCGTCTTGGCGATGCGATCATCTTCCATCAAGAATTTGAACACAGAGTCGTAAATAGGGTTGGCTACATTGATCATCATATTCTTTCCTCCTGTCTTTAAGTTGTCCTTCTGATGCAAAAATACGATTTTATTTTCTTATCTCCAAATCTTTTATTCTAAAAATAGGTTCAGTGGATAGCATCGGCTACCTTGCCATACCTTTTTGTTCATTACGCCCTGTCGTACCTATAGCTGAACTATCCTTTTGCTTGCTCGCTATTGAGTCGCGAAGCATCTTGTCTTTCACCTTCTTATACTCCTTGTACTCTCGCTCGTAGTAGTGGGCGTAGTTGAAGAAAGGCTCAGTCACGGCATCCGTGCTGCTGGCGGTATAGGTATGACCGTAAGGGTCTTGCGCCTTGATGATTATCTTTGCCTTCGGATTCTTCGGCGTATAATAATAGAGGTGGTTCATGAGCAAATAGCCGTTTTTCTTGCTCACAAACCAATAAGCCACGCTCTCGGCATACTTATGATGATAACCTGCGCCAAAGGCATCTTGCCCCTTGCTGCTGATGCGACGCATCGGATACTCCTTGCCATTCTCGATGGCTACCACTCGCCAATGGCTATCTGCATTGAATACATTGGCTATCAGCACGTTCTTATCCTTTGATAAGTTCCAGTCGTCGGCATACGACTCGCCATTGAAGTCGGTCTGGGCACGGAAGATGGTCATCTGCTTCGACTTGTCCCAGAATGTTCCCTTGTAATAGCAGTCGGTGAGGCGAGTGCCCACGAAATTGTATACGTAATATCCATTGGGCGTGCCACAGATGTTGATGTTCGACTGCCAGATGTTGCCGCAGGCGGCTGCATGGCAATGCTCCATCACCGACTCGCCATTGTGCTTGATTTCGTGGTTGCAAGCGAAATGGGTGTGGCCGCAGAAGAGTTCATAGCCGCCCTTGAACTCCTTCAAGAGAGCCAACAATTGGGTGAGGCGAGAGGAAGAATAATGTCCCTTCTCGCTCTCGATGCCGAGAGGAGTGGCTTTCTTGTAGGGTGCATTGCCAAAGGTGAAGGGGATATGATAGCAGAGTATCACTTTCTTGTCCTTCGGGGTGAAGGCGAGATCTTGCTTCAGCCAGCGTACTTGCGTCTCGTGCAGCTCGCCAGGCGAATAATAGGCCTTGCCCTTGGTGAAGAAACAGTTGTTGATGCACACGTAGTGCTCGTCGCCACGGTCGAAGGAATAGTCGGTAGGGCCGAAACTCTCCTCCCACTTGCGCTTGTAGAGCGCCTTGCCGTCTTGGTCGTGGTTGCCGATGACGGAGAAGAGGCGCATGTCGGATGAGCCCAGAGCCTCTCGTATCTGTCGCTCCAACTTGGCATTGTAGCCGCCGTAATATTGCACATCGTCGCCCATGCTGAGACCATATACAGGCGTACCCTTCTTTAGGCTGGCGATGGTTTGCTTGATGTCCACCATCGTCTGTGTGGTGAATCGCTCCACGTCGCTCTTCTTGATAGGGTTGTCGTCGGGACTCATATAGTAAGGACTGAAGGCATTGGTAACCTGTGGGTCGCCGATGACTATCATCTTATAGCTCACCTCCTTGCCGCCTGGTAATCGGGTAAGCGTGAAGTCGTATTTCTTCTTGTCATTAGATACAGCCTGATAGAAACAAGCCGTGCGGTCGGTCTCGCTATGGGTAGGCACCTCGCAGTCGGCAGGCACGGAGTAGTAGATGAAGCGAGCCAACGAGTCTCGTCTCATCTTATAGCGCCCCAAGGAGTCGGTCTTCACGCAGTGGTAGCCATCGCTCACGATGACGCCAGCCACAGGGTTGCCATCGGTATCCAGCAAGGTGCCGCTGATGTTGAAGTCCATCTTCTTCACCACAGGCTTCGGTTTCTGCACAGAATCCTTCATCTGTGGATGATAAGGGATGTTGGCCGCTATCTTCGGTCCGATGGTGGGTAGGGTAGTGATTTCCTCATTGGCACGCAAGGCCATGCCGATTGCCACGAGCACGCAGCAAACGAGCAATATTCCACCGATGTATAGCTGTTTCCTTTTCATGCGTACAAAATTACGCACTTATTGTGGGAAAACTTTAGATTATCGTTTAAAAATATATAAAAGGCAGCAAGCCCTTCCTGCAATTTTCAGAAAGGGCTTGCCTTATAATATGTAGAGGGTTATTCGTTGGCTGCTTGTTTAAAGGTGAATGTATCAAAGATGTCACCAGCGGTAACCTCAACCTTCATTTCTCTCTCTTTTCCTGTTTCATTAGGCTTGACAGTTACCGTTAAGATGTTGTCTTTCCACTGGGCGGTAAGCCAAGGTGAGATGATAGAGTAAAAACTATTATCATTATGTGGTCTATAGTATGTCTCTTTACCCTCAATTATTTCTTTTAAGCTCGACATCCAAGGTTTATTGTAGTTGGTACAGATAAATACATAGTTGCCGCCTTGGGTCGGAACAGTTATCTTACCGTCTTTTTCCTTTACTACGCTGGTCTTCCATTTCATTGGAGTCCAGTCGCCATCATCATCTGAGCAGGCTCCCAAGATGAAAGCCATCGCAAGAGTCATTGCTAAAATAGCCTTCTTCATAAACTTCTCTTTTTTAAGTTACACTTTATACTATAACAACGCATAAGTGCAGAAAGTTTGCATTATCCCACTACTTTCTGCTGATAATTAACATAGTTTTGTCATTGGTCTCATAAATATTGCCCTAGGGTAACTTACCTTTGGGTAATATTTCGTAACTTTGCATTAAATTACTAGGAATATGACAGCATATCAATCTCCATTTCAATTTGGTACGCTAGCGGAGAACAACATGTTTCATCGCAAGCCGTGAAGTAAATCTATAATCTTGGCAATCCCAATACGATAGTCAAGAACAAGAAGACGCTCCAAAACAAAGACATCATCGAGAAGCAAAAGGATGTCTTTGTAGATCCGATATATCGCCTTTGGTTCAAAGGGGAGTATTGTTAGGAGATTAGAAAAAATATGATAGAACGAAACATAAAAATACAGAATAATAATGGCAAACGATAATAAAGGCCTTACGCCTATGATGCGACAATTCTTCGAGATGAAATCGAAGCATCCCGAGGCTTTGTTGCTCTTCCGCTGTGGAGACTTCTACGAAACTTACTGCGAAGATGCTATCGAGGCTTCACGCATCCTCGGCATCACCCTGACCCGACGCAACAACGGCGGTTCGGCTGGTGGGGCTGAGATGGCTGGATTCCCGCATCATGCTCTCGACACTTATCTGCCTAAGCTCATCAGAGCTGGCAAACGGGTGGCAGTATGCGACCAACTCGAAGACCCGAAGAAGAAGCGCGCAGAGATCAAGGGTAAGAAAGGCCTGAGCCAGATGGACAAGATGGTGAAACGTGGCATCACCGAACTTGTAACACCGGGTGTGGCGATGGGCGATAACGTCTTGAACTACAAGGAGAACAACTTTCTGGCTGCCGTCCACTTCGGAAAGACCGCTTGCGGCGTGAGCTTCCTCGATATCTCTACAGGAGAATTCCTCACAGGCGAAGGTACTTATGATTATGTAGAGAAACTGATGGGCAATTTCCAGCCTAAGGAGGTACTCTACGACCGAGGGAAGAAGAACGATTTTGAGAAATACTTTGGCACTAAATACTGTACCTTCGAATTGGACGACTGGGTCTTCACCGAGCAGACCGCCATGCAGAAACTCCTGGGGCACTTCAAGACCAAGTCGCTGAAAGGCTTCGGCGTGGAGCACCTCAAGAACGGCATCATCGCCAGCGGTGCTATCATGCAATACCTGGAGATAACGCAGCATACCCACATCAACCACATCACTTCACTCTCTCGCATCGAGGAAGAGAAGTTTGTGCGCATGGACCGCTTCACCATCCGAAGCCTGGAGCTCGTTGCTCCGATGCAGGAGGATGGTTCCTCGCTCCTCAACGTAGTAGACCACACGGTGACGGCGATGGGTGGACGAATGCTCAGAAGATGGCTCGTTTTCCCATTGAAAGACGTTAGACCTATCAACGAACGCCTCGACATCGTGGAGTATTTCTTCAAGGAACCAGAGTTCCGCCAGCTCCTCGACGACCAACTGCATCGCATCGGCGACTTGGAGCGCATCATCTCCAAGGTAGCCGTAGGCAGGGTTTCGCCTCGTGAGGTCGTGCAACTGAAGAACGCTCTCGAAGCTATCCAACCCATCAAGGTGGCTTGCCAGCATGCCAAGAATGATGCCTTGAAGCGAGTGGGCGAGCAACTCAATGTCTGTGAGACCCTGAGGGACCGCATCGCCAAGGAGATTCAGCCCGACCCTCCACAGCTTGTCAACAAGGGCGATGTCATCGCCGATGGCTATAATGCCGAGCTCGACGACCTGCGCTCCATCAGTCGCCACGGCAAGGACTATCTGCTCAAGATACAGGAGCGAGAGATAGAGAAGACAGGAATCACAAGCTTAAAAGTAGGTTATAACAATGTATTTGGCTATTATCTGGAGGTAAGAAACACTTTCAAGGACCGTGTGCCAGAGGACTGGATTCGCAAGCAGACGCTTGCCCAGGCAGAGCGATACATCACCCAGGAACTGAAGGAATATGAGGAGAAAATACTTGGTGCCGACGAGAAGATTTTGATTTTGGAGGCACAGCTCTTCAACGAGCTGATAGCCGCCATGCAGGAATACATTCCGCAGATACAAATCAATGCCAACTTGATAGCCCGTATGGACTGTCTCTTGTCCTTCGCCAAGGTTTCTGACGAGAACCGCTATGTGCGTCCTGTCATCGACGAATCGCTGGTGCTCGACATCAAGCAAGGTCGCCATCCTGTCATCGAGACCCAGTTGCCATTGGGCGAGCGATACGTGCCAAACGATGTCTTTCTCGACACCGAGAAGCAGCAAATCATGATGATTACGGGTCCTAACATGGCTGGTAAGTCGGCTTTGCTTCGTCAGACAGCCCTCATCGTTTTGCTGGCACAGGTAGGTTGCTTCGTACCAGCCGAGAGTGCAAAGGTTGGTTTGGTGGATAAGATTTTTACCCGTGTGGGAGCCAGCGACAACATCTCGCTCGGCGAGTCTACCTTCATGGTGGAGATGACCGAGGCAGCTAATATATTAAATAATGTGTCGCCACGTTCGTTGGTGCTCTTCGATGAGCTGGGTCGTGGTACATCCACCTATGATGGCATTTCCATCGCCTGGGCTATCGTGGAATATCTGCATGAGCACAAGAAGGCGCAAGCCCGCACGCTCTTCGCCACCCACTATCACGAGCTCAACGAGATGGAAAAGAACTTCCCTCGCATCAAGAACTTCAACGTGAGCGTGAAGGAGGTGGACGGCAAGGTTATCTTCCTTCGTAAATTGGAACCAGGCGGCAGCGAGCACTCCTTCGGTATCCACGTGGCTGAGATAGCCGGTATGCCTCGCAGCATCGTGAAACGTGCCAACACCATTCTCAAACAACTGGAAGAGGATAACGCAGGTGTGGGAGGTGCCGGCAAGCCAAACGTGCAGCATCTCGACGAGCCAAAGGATGGCATGCAGCTCAGTTTCTTCCAACTCGACGATCCTGTACTCTGCCAAATCAGAGACGAGATACTCGGCTTGGATGTGAACAACCTTACCCCTGTGGAGGCTTTGAATAAGCTGAACGACATCAAGAAGATTTTGTTAGGGAGATAAAGGTTGCTTTTTATGTGGATAAAGGTTAGTCTCTATAGACAGGGCGAACGCATTTTGATGCGTCCGCCCTGCCAATAAAGGGAGAGGTTTTATCCTCCTGTGGATAGGATAAGGTACTGTATAAATAACTTATAACTCTTTCTTATCTTCTTCTTCGCCTTTTATGGCATAACCCTTCCAAGAGCGGTAATACCAGTCTATCGACTTGCATTCCACTTTCTTTTGGAAAGAAAAGCCTGATGACTTGAGGGTTTGCATGTGGGCAGGCCAACCGTTTCCGAAGATATAGTATTTCTCATAATTCTCTACTTTCATACTGTCGTTCTTGAGTACGCTTTCAAGAGAATCTTGGACGAAAGCCTCTCCTTTCTTGCCCAATTCTCCAGAGAAGAGACTTTGGAAGACAAATCCTATGAGTTGCTTGGTGTCTTTAGGAGGAATGGCTGTTGTACTGCTGGAGACGAGTGTGTAGTCTCCTTCCGTTCCCTCCTCTTCATCTTGTGTGTATGAAGCCAATACTTTTATTTTGGTAGGATAAAGTGAGGCCGTCGAGTCTGTGACTTCTGTAGTGCCTATCTTGAATTGCTTTCCATGGCAATCGAATAGCAAGGGTAATTCTTCGATGCATTCTCTGACTGCCTCTTCATTTCTCATGCTGATTGCTATCATGTTTTCAAAATTCTTCCTTGGCATGAAGGAATCTATGTCTGGCGTCTGGCTGTATAATTCGTCAAAAGCCTTTTTGGTGCCGTTCAGGAACAGGTCTCTTACTTCACGCCAATTGTCGATGGCTTCTATCGTGCCTAATTCATCGGTGTGAAATTTGATTTTGATATTGGTGAAGCCCTTCAGAATGGCGACGTTCATCTTGGTCTCCAATGTGTTGGCGGTAGAGTCGTCCGCTACTTCTACCTCGAATGGTGTTAGTTCCATCTTATAGCCTTGGGCGGTGGAATCTGTTACTACTATCATGCAGTCGCGGGTGTAAAAGCTGGAGGTAATGGTGTCTTTTTGCGCAATTTTATAAACAGCATCCGTATAGGTATATTTCATGGTATCGCCTTTGCAGAAATAGGCGATAACATTGATGACAGAATCTTCTTTGGTTTCTTCAAGGTTTGTAACTTGTGCTTGCAAGCTCAAAGTATAGCTTATCAATAGACAGAGCGGCAGTAGTATTCTTTTCATGTTCTTATATTTTTGGTTTTATTTGGGCAAAGATATGAAAAAATAAGGAAATAACAATAGAAACAACAAAAAATGTCGCAATCCGATAGTAAAAACTATAGAATTGCGGACGGAGTTTAGAGAGTCTTGTTATTTTGTATTCATATTTATATGCTATATATTGTTTATATAAACAATACTAACATTACTCTTCTCTGAATTATTGAAATTAGAGAAACTAACGGTCACGCTTGTGTCATTATTTTTGCTATAGAAGGTGTAAGAATCATTATAATTGCTGTCGTCCTTTTCTTTTAGGGTATAGTGCTTGTGGAACCACTTGAGAACCTCTGCTTTGGTGACCTGGCTGAAAGAACTGGAAGCCATGATGAGCTTGCCATTCAGGATAGTATAAGCAGTCATGCCCTCGCTTGCTTCCTCGTCGGTATCGTTTTTTTCCTGCTTTTTAGCAAACATCATACGAGTGGAGTTGTCTATGTTGCGGTAGTCGTTGCAATCCATATATTTCTTGATGTCATCCTTAGAGCAATTCCAATCATGGAGAGGTTCGACGAATAAACTGTCGACAAATGTGTTTCCGTCATTGTCCTCTCTTGTTATTCTTACAAAATCGAAGTACGTGCGCTCTCCTTTTTTCTTCCATGTATCGTTGGAAGATCTCCTTTGGATTTGTATAGGGAAGGTATCTTCTTTTGTGTTGCTTTCTTTGCTGTCTGCAATAGCTTCAGCAGTTTTTAGTATAGCTTTTCCCATTTTTTTGAAAAAGCCTTGAGCGTTGATAGTACTTGTATTGCATAAAAGCAATGCTACTAAGCAAGTCTTAAAACAGAACGTTGTCATTATTCTTTTCATTTTCTTGTGTTTTGGTTACGATACTGCAAAAGTACAAAAAATAGTTGAAAGGATAGATAACGGCAATAGAAAATGTAGCAGAAAATGAAAAAATAGATTTTTTAGGCAAATGATGTTAAATGTATATACTTTTTTGTGGTTTTCTATTGTTTTCCGTATCTTTGCCCTAAAATAGAAAGCTATGACAGAGAATCAAGATATTCGTTGGATACAGCGATTAAGCAACTATGATAAGGCGGTGGCTCGATTGCAGAACGCTGCTAAGATTGTTTCAACCGAGAAACAATTTAGTGGTGAGGTAGATGACCTTTTGAAAGAAGGTCTTGTGCAACGTTTTGAATATACGCAAGAATTGGCTTGGAAGGTGATGAAGGATTATGAGGAATATCAAGGTTATACCGATGTACAAGGTTCGAGGGATGCCATTCGCAAGGCTTTGCAAATGGGAATCATCGAAGATACGGCATGGATGAGTACCATTTCTTCTCGCAATCTTACTTCTCATTGCTATGACGAGGAGGAGTTTAGCATGGTCTTCAATCAAATCATCCATGATTATCTTCCGATATTTGTGAAGTTTAGTGAGAAGATGAATGTCATCAGGGCATCAGAAGTATAAAAAGCCTTCTTTCTGCAAATATACTAACTTTTAGAGTTAAGAGATGAAGAAATATGGTATAGAAGAAGAGGAATGGGAGAGAGTGTTCTCTGTATTCTCCCATTTCCCTCATATCAAACGAGCAATCCTTTTCGGTTCAAGAGCCAAAGGAACCAACAAGCCTTTCTCTGATGTTGACATAGCATTGACTGGAGAAACTTTGTCGCTTGATGACCTCCTTTGTCTCAAGAACGAGATAGATGACCTCCTCCTGCCTTATGAGTTCGATTTCTGTATCTATAAGGACTTGAAAAATGCAGAACTCAAAGGGCATATTGATAGGAGGGGAATTGAGGTGTATGAGGCTTGTTAAACTCTAAAAAAACACATGTTTTTATGAGGTTGTCATGTCGTACAACTATAGTTGCTATGAACGTACAACATGAGGTCGTATAGTTGTACGACATGAGGTTGTATAGTCGTACGACATGACTTCAGGTAATTTTCGAGGGTTCTTTTTCTTGCTGTATTTTGTGCAAAAACTGAATGTGCAGTGAATAGTTATGAACGATTATGAACATGGTGTAAACGATTGTGAACAGCCCGTGCGCGATCTTGGGGGTTAGTTGTCATTCTTATTTTGCAAACAATTTCCCTATGAGATTCAGAAGGTTAGAGACTGTCTCTTTATTTTCCACAGGAATCTTGATGGATGTCTCGCCAGTCTGCTCATCTTTCTCTATGATGGAGTCTACTAGTTGCGCTGTTGCCTCTGGCGACTTCAACGTCTCTGCCAAACCAGAGAGGAAGGAAACGCCTTGGGCCACCAAATCCTTTGGTTGGGCAGGGCGATGGGAAGTACTGGCACCTGTGTCAATAGTTGCCTTTGGCGTGTCAGCTTCGGTTGTATCGCCAGAAATAGTATCTGAAGATACGGCTTTCTCATCTTTTGTTTCTTTCTTCTCTTCATTCAACGAGTCCTTCGGCTTTTCTTCCTCTTCGACAGATATTGTAGAGGCAGTAGATTCTTTAATAGCTTCTGCATCAGCAGAACTCGATGTTTCCTCCACCTCTTCCACGATGCCGCTTACAGTTTCCATCATCTTGCTGAACTTATCGTCGCTGATGAATACTGAGTCCTCTCCGTCGTCCAATACGCCCTCAAACAAGGATGTCTTGAAACGAAGTTTGCCAAGCATACTTTCCTCGATGGAGTGGGGAGCTACGAGGTTGATAACCTGGATGTTGCTCTGCTGACAGAGACGGTATATGCGACCGATACGCTGTTCGAGCACGGCTGGATTCCAAGGCAAGTCGATGTTGATGATGGTGGCGGCAGCTTGCAGGTTCAAGCCAGTGCTACCGGCATCTGTGGAAAGAAATACTCGGCTCGATGGCTCGTTCATGAAGTTGTCCACCAAGTTCTTGCGTTTCTCGGATGGTACGCCACCATAGAGATACTCGAAGCCAATCTCCTTCTTCTCCAGTTCCTTGGCAATGAGGCGAGTCATGCGTTCCCATTGGCTGAATACCACTACCTTTTCGCCTTCCTCGCTGATGATGTCGTTGATGATATTGACGCACTCATCTACCTTGGTGTCGTATCTCGTCTTTTGGTCGAGGATGTAACTGCTGTCGCATACCATTCGCATCTGAGAGAGGAAAAGCATGAGGCGTTTACGATCCTTATCAGACAAAAAGTGCATTCTTCTCCATTTCAAGACTAACATGCGTACGTTGTTTTGCCACTCTTGGTGCATCCCCATTTGTTCCTTAGTCATCGGAACAAAGAGATTCTTGTCCATTCGCTTAGGCATCTGTAGCTTTACGTCTTTCTTGCGGCGACGGATGAGTATGTCGCTGAGTTTCTTGCCTATCTCGTTCAAGTTTTTGTATCCCAGCACCTTGCCAGTCTCGTCTGTGATGATATGGTTCTCCTTGAAGAGATAATAAGGAGCAAGGCGGAAGTTATCCACAAACTCCACGATGGAGTAAAGCTCGTCGAGCTTGTTCTCCAAAGGCGTGCCCGATAGAATCACGGAGTAATCAGACTCAATCTTTCTTGCCGCACGGGAAATCTGGGTGTTCCAGTTCTTCAAGCGTTGTACCTCGTCCATGATGAGCATGTCGGTTTGCAAACTACCGAGTATCTTGATGTCGTTGGCGGCACTGTTGTAGGAGATAATCTTGTAAGGCTCTGGTCGATTGTAAGCCTCCTTTCGCTTGAGATGGCTTCCCTCAATGACATAGACTTCGGCATCGGTGAACTTCTTGATTTCACTTCGCCACTGATACTTCAAGGAGGTAGGGCAGAGGATGAGTACAGAGCCAATGAGACCTTCCTTGCGCAATAGTTCGGCTGTGCCGATGGCTTGGATGGTCTTTCCGAGGCCCATCTCGTCGGCGATGATAGCCTTGCCAGCCTTGGCAGCAAAGCGGATGCCCTCCTTTTGGTAAGGATAGAGGGTAACTTTCAGAAGCTCATCGAGTTTCTTGTCATCGTAGGTTTCAACTATCTTCTTTCTTGTTGCCTTCTCACGAATATCCACGATAAAGTCAATGGCATCCTTATAGCATCTGAAGGTATCGCTTATCTGTCTGGCTTGTTTCAGAAAAGAGCCGATATGGGCATAAGCAGCTTCCTTCAGGACATGGTTTTCGTCGAAATAATCCTTGGCAAGACGCTCGTATTCTTCCTTGTTGTCAGAACCGATGCGAATCTTTACGCATCGTTCACCACGATAGGAGAGATAGACGGAGGTGTAAGGAGGAATCTCACGATGCACATGAGTTCCTTTCTTTCCGATATAACAATTCTTCACGGCTTCGATATGCTTGCAAGTGCCGAGTCTCGAAGTCTTGAAATCCATGCAAGAACAATAATTCCATTCGCTGTTGGCTCCACGATACACCACCTTATATTCGTTGTGCTTCTCTGGGTTGCGAACGATATATTCACCAGGGCAAAGTTCCTCATCTACGCTACTGATTACAAAGCGTTCGGTCTTGGAAGCCTGTTGGCGAAGTTTCACCTGCCACTCCTCCAAGCTCATCTTCTCAGGTTTGACGATATGGGAGATAACGAGCTTTTTCTTTTTCTTTTTGGTGGCTTTCTTGGTGGAGGCGGTAGCTTTGCTAGCAGAAGCCTTGCTAGCCTTGTTGCTTTGGTTTTCTTTATTGTTTCTTGCCATTGTCTTAATTGTTTGATTATTTAAAAACCTGTCGCAAAGTTACAAAAAATATAAGATTGCGACAGATTTCTTGCTAAAATTTGGCTCTTTGCCTTATATTCTATACTTTACTATTTTACGTTTGTGAATACATTTTTGTTTTCAAAGAGTTCTATCACTTGTCGTTCAAGTTTAGTTCGCTTGATGCCAAAGTTCATTTTCCAAAATTGTGGATTGTATTTCTGCTTGGCAATAATCTCTTTGAGGTTATCGTTATATTTGATGTGCTTCTTTCCTTTCAACTTTTTCTCGCCAATGTTGAATACAAGCATGTTGATACGAATTTGCTTGCTGAGATAGTGATAGCTACCATTGATGTATTCACTTTCCACCTCTGTAAATCCTCTTTTCGTAGTGTACAAAGTGTTTATGGATAAGTTGAGAGGAAGTTTCTCGTGTTTAGACGGAGTTAGAGTGGAATGCGAGAGATGTCCGGCAAATTTAAGGACATCAAGTGATTCGCTGTCCACGTAAAGGTTGCCTTCTAGAATACTACGGTGAATTCCCTTCTTCGCTTTGAAGGAAATCATATAGATGTAATGTTGCTGATCTTGGAGAACAGTATAGTCTACATGATAATACTTCTTGTAGTCTTTTGTCAATATGGGAATGGGCATGTTTTTCACTACTTTACGTGACAAAATTCCCAATTGTGATAATGAGAAGAAGTTGGTGCAATAAGAATATTTACAGCTTTCTGTTGTGGGTAAGGCTGCATATCTGCCTGTAATCAAAGACAATCCTCTGAGAGAAATCTCAGATTTTGCACAGAAGCAACTCTCTATAAACTCGTTGCAGACATTATCATTAAAGGTGGATTGGCGGAAGAAGAAATTAGATGTTTGTTCTTTATGTTGAACGGTTTCAGCTTGTAACTTGTTGATAATCTTATTGATGATGACATCTATAGGATAAGCTGTAATCTCTTTTAGGTTGATGGTGTAAGGCTTTAGTTTGATGGTTGAGTTGAGAGAGGTGATGGGTACAAGGATTTCTTGATACCCAACACAACTAATCTTGGCATGACCAGTAGATGTGGTCTCTATGGAAAATTTTCCATTTGTATTAGCCAAGGCTTTATGGTCTGCGTCAATATAGATAGTGGCGAAAGGCAAACTTTGTTGGCTTTCTGCATCAACGATACTTCCTTGATATTTCTGAGCTTGAATCGTTAGGCTCAGAAATGCCAAGATAGAGAACAGAAAGTTCTTTTTGATGTTCTTCTTCATATTTGTCTTTATTTGTTAAAACCTGTCGCAAAGTTACAAAAAATATGCGATTGCGACAACTTTCTAACGAAAAACCTGTCGCAATCTCGCTTTTTTCTTGCGATAGGTTTCTTGTAAAAAGGGAAGAAAAAGAGTACTTTTACAAAGAAAAAGCAAACTTAGGGTTAGCGTTTTCTCTTCTTGGGGATAATAGATGGTAAAAAGTACGTGATGGATAAGAAAGACATAACAACACTGTTCCGACAGTATTATGGATGTATGGGATGGCTGTCTGCATCCTGTACGACGAGAAAGAGAGCAAGAATGTTTTTGATTATCTACGTATGCGAATGGAGAATACTTGGCAAAAAGGTATCAATCGCTTGACGGATAAGACGGAGGCGAATAAGCGATATGCCAACTGGTTCCCATGCATTTACCTATCTTATAACCCCAGTTCGGGATAAGAAACCACACTATAAAAATAAAAAGGTATAAAGAGAGAGTTCCGTTCCGTTTACACGGAACGGAACTCTCTCTGTGGTTTAACTATTTTAGTTCATTGATTATGCAAAAAGGTGTCGCGATCTCATGGATCTTGTGAGGTTGCGACACTTTTCAGATATCTCCTTTCCACAACCCATGCAGGTTGCAGTATTCGCGAGCCGTTACGTCCTTGGCGTCGGCTTTAGTCAAGAATACAGCTTCTGGCTTTTCGCCAGGCTTCAACTCATGGCGAAGCACATCGGTAGGAGTGAGCAACTCTATCCATTGGATGTAATGCTCAGGCTGCATCGGATGCTCCGTGCTTCCTACCTTTACTCGATATCCACCATTGATTGGTTCTATCACGGGTACATGCTTTTCCTTGGCACCATCTGAAGTGTTCTCTTTCAGTAGTTTCATTGGTTGACCGCAACAACAGGGCACAGCTCCCGGGTTCACAACTTCCACCACGTTGCCACACTCTGTGCAACGGTAGATTTCTCTGTTCTTAGTCATAATCGTTCCTCCTATTAAATGATAAGCTTTTATTCCTCTACAGGACTGAACTCATCCTTGCCGACACCGCAAAGTGGGCAAACCCAATCATCTGGAATGTCTTCGAATGCAGTACCTGGAGCAATGCCATTGTCAGGGTCTCCTACTGCTGGGTCATACACCCATCCACATACGTTGCAAATATACTTCTTCATAATGTTTTTGTTCTTTTGAAGTTAATATTGTTGTTAATTCACTTACTATCAGAAGAATGATAGTCTTCCTCTGTCTGATAGATATTGCAAAGGTATATATATATTGTAATAATTCCAAATTTGTTTAGGTAAATGATGTTAAAAGGAAAGATTATTTTTGAATTACGAGCAAAAGCGTATAGTTTGGTAGTACGGAATTTGTTGAAAATGAGACTAAATACGATATAAAGAGACGAGATGTCCCATCTTTCCTTTTGATTGGTTTGTCTGTTTCCGAAAAAATGATTAGTTTTGCAGTGTGTTTGTAATTTAAGTTTTTGATTTTATAAGTATGAAGCGTTTTGAGTGTGAAACAACAACATGCAAATTGATTCTGGCAATGGTGGAGTATGACAAGGGAGATTTGCCTCGTATCCAGCATTTCGTGAAGGTACACGATTTTGCTGCAACTATCGCCAAGTTGGAAAATGTGGACGAGGATACCTTATTCATCCTTGAAACTGCAGCTATCCTCCATGATATAGGCATCCATGTGAGCGAACAGAAGTATGGAGACTGCAATGGCAAGCATCAAGAGAAGGAAGGTCCAGCCGAGGCTCGCAAGGTGTTGGCGCAAGTGGGTGGCTACACAGAGGAGCAGGTGGAGCGAGTTTGTTTCCTCATCGCCCATCATCATACGTATAAGAATGTAGAAGGCATCGACTGGCAAATTCTCTTGGAGGCAGATTTCCTTGTCAATGCCTACGAAGACCACATTGCTCCCGATAGTATCAAAACTTTCGAAAAGAAAGTATTCAAGACCAAGACGGGGAAGTTTCTCTTGGAGACGATGGTGGGAATATAGAGAAAATAAGGATTAACAAATTCTGCTGAGCTTCGTCCTCGTGCTAACGGTGCCTGGGTTTTCTTATGGCGCAAAATGTTATGGTTGGGGCATTGCCTACACAGAGCTATCTTCCCACAATGGCTATCAATAAGATTCTGATTGATGCAGAGGGCTTTGTCTGGTATGATGCCGAAGGCTATTGGCAATGGAGGGACGATGGATACATAGTCTTGGATGATACAGAGTTTCTTCTCTATTGCCTTGTCGTCCATTTTCATGTTGTTGGCATTTGTGCCAATCGCCAGCAATGGGGCGACGAGTTCTTTTGACACTTTGGTGAGGAAATAAACAAAAAGCGGGTACATCAAATTGGACAGCCTATCTTCAAAGCAGCTATGCCATCCAATAAAATCAATGGTTTTACAGTTTCCGTGCTCTATATACCAATAAGGGCTAAGCTAGGAAAATTGTCAAATGCTGGTAAGGTAAACATCGGGGAAATTATGAGGAGGCAGACCGTAGGGAATGTAAAACTTTGGAAAGAAAATAACCTACGCAAAAATCCTATGATAAAGCGGAGGAACATACTTTGTGCTTAAAAGTGGGTACATCAAATTGGACAGCCTAGTTACAAAGATAAAATATTCTATCCAAAAGTACCATATTTATTTCATTCAATTCCATGGGGGCATTCGCTCATGATACGTTTTGGCTAAATGCCACCCATTTCATGGATCATTTTCCAGATACAGCCTTTTATAGCTTTCGGCTGATGATACAAACATATCCTCCAGCATTGGCTAATTGAACGCTCAAAGGCTTAGTGGAAGAAGTCTTTGTGACTTTATGTTCGCAATCCGTTGCTACAGAATTGGCTTTCTTGCCATCTTTCCAAAATTCTATTTGGTACTTGCCTTTCGGCAGGAAGCTCAGGTCGAGACGGATGGTGCGTTGCTTGCTGTTGTTGATGACACCTACGTACCACTGTTCACCAGTCTTCTTGGCTAAAGCTACATAAGTGTCGGGGGTTCCCCCTAAGAACTTGATGTCGTCCCATGTGGTTGGAACTTTTTGAACGAAGTCTTCACCCACCTGTCCATATACGTTGTCTGGATGTTCGCAGAAGCACATGAATGGACTTTCATATACTACGAATTTGGCAAGTTCCGCAGCACGCGTATTCGAAACGAGCGTTGGCGATTGATTTTTGAATTGCTTCTGGGTAACATTGAGAAAACCACCAGGAGTATAATCCATCTGCCCAGCCAGCAAGCGAGTGTAGGCCAACGTCACATTGTGTTCCGGAGTCATCTTGTCAGACCACTTGTAGTTTTCTTCTCCCATGACGCCTTCCCTTGTTAGCACATGTGGATAGGTACGTTCTATGCCGTCGGGCTTATAGGCTCCATGCAGGTCAAGCATCAGCTCGTTTTCAGCGGTTGCTTTGATGATGCGGCGATACCAGTTTACCATGTCTTGGTCATCACGGTCCATGAAGTCTATCTTCACACCTTTTACTCCCCATTTGTGATAGAGAGGGAATGCTTGCTTATACAGGTCGTTGTTGTTGGCATCCTCGCATCTCAACCATAACCAAATGCCCACATTTTTAGATTTTGCGTATTCGATGATTTCTGGCATGTTGAGTTGAGGTGCCACTTTGGTGATGTCTGCCTTTGGGTTGTTGAACTCTCCATACCAAGTCCAATCGATAAGCATGTATGGCCATTTCTCTTTGGCGGCCAAGTCTATGTATTGCTTGATGACGCTTTGCTCCATCTTTATTTCTCCGCTCCACCAATGGTCCCAAGCCGACATTCCAGGCTTTATCCATTCTGTGTTTTTTATGGCGCAATCGGGGTTGAGTGAACGAATGATTTCGCTCTCTATGAATTTGCCAGGGTTGTGTCCGATCATGATGACACGCCACGAGGAGTTTGCGGCTTCGTCAAATCTGGCTTTCACGCCATTTTCGTCTTCCCCCCAAATAGGAGTAAGTTTGGTGTCCAACATCTGATAGCCTTCCTTCGCCTCCTTGCTTCTACCCAGGTAGAATGCTGGGTAATTGTCTAAGTTGGCTTCTATAATGGCCATCCAGTTTTTCTCATCTACTTTTATCAAGCCAGGCAAGCCTGCATGGATGTCTGTTTTTATGCTCTTTACAGGAGTCTTTTCGAATACTCCTTCTTGAGCAGACTTATAGCTCTTGCCATTGTTCTCATAACCGAATGCAGGTATCCAAAGAATGGAAGACTCTGGTATGGAATAACCTGTTAGTTCTTTCGTGATTTGCCTGTTTCCCAACCTTGAGATGCCATAGAGGGTATAGCGAAATGCCACGCCGTCGTTCATCACACGGAAAGCAACGTCCATGCGGCGATATTGGCCATCTTTTTCTTTTAGATTCAACGTGAGTTCCTGATAGGGAACCTGACATACGGCATGCTTGTTGCGAACAATAGGAGTCCAAGACTCTGTTCCGCTTTTGACCTTGGCATCATTCTCTACTCTAAAGTTGCCATTCATCTCTTTTTCGTCTTTCAACTGAAATCCCATGGGAGATGGGGCGATAAGTGTTTTTCCGTCTAACTGTACAGAGTAGGTTAATTGCTCTTGGTTCGAGACGGTCAAGGCAATATGTCCATCAGGGGATTGCACAGAATACACTTGTGCCTGTAAAGGGGCATTCAAAAGAATGGATGAGAGGATAGAAATAAATATTTTTTTCATACCATTTTTGTTTGGAACTTTTTTGAAAAACGTGTTTGAGCAACAATTGTTATTGTTCAAACACGTCTTTTTATAGAAGTATTATAGATACGAATGATTCTTGAAACTTTCAGTCTCAATCTAATCTGTATAATGTACAAGCATGAGGATTCAGGTTAGCTTTTACTTTTCCATTTCCTTTCACCTTGCCTACCTGTTTGTTTTGCCATAATAGAGTGGCTTTTTTGGCTCCTTTAATACCTAAAGAACTCAATGGAACTTGTATTTGCTGTTTTTGGCCGGAGAGATTGAATATGGCCAAATATGTAGCGCCATTCTTACTGTCTTTAGAGGTGATCGCTAATTTTTTGCCATCATTAAACAATTCTTTGACATTGCTTCCATCTTTGTGCATTTTCAAAACACCCTTGTTGGTGAGCAATGACAATGTGAAAGGATCGATGGTAGGCAAGTCGCCACCAAACATCAGCGGTGAGCGGAAGATGCAAAAGAATGTCATGAGTGAGTATTGCTCATCTTTTGTAAGTCGAGTCATTCTGTCTTCTCCTCTTTCTCCACGTATGGCGATGTGTCCGAGCGGAATCATATCACAGTCAGGCCATGTGCCTTCTCCGATGTAAGGGTACCAGTCGTGGGCAACTTTTACGAGATGGGTAAAGTCTGACCATATATCCCAAACGTCATTGACCATTCTCCACATATTAGCGTGGCTATCCACGTGTTTGGCAGCAGCGATTGGAGTTTCCCCAGGAGAGGTGCTGAGCACGATAGGTCTTCCTGTTCGGTCGATGGCCTTGCGAATCATGTCGATTTCTGGCTGATGATAATCTGGAGCAGACAAGTCGTCTATCTTGATGAAATCCACGCCCCATTCTGCATACATGTCAAAGATAGAATTGTAGTATTCTTGTGCTCCAGGCTTAGAGGCATCTACGGTATAATTGTCTTTCAACCATTTGCATCTACCTTCTTCGCTATAGATCTGGTCAGCGGTAATTCCGTTGGTTCCTTTGATAGGTAGGTAGCGCATAACGGCAACCTTTGGGATTCCACGCATAATATGAATGCCAAATTTTAGTCCTTTACTATGTATATAATCGGCGAGAGCCTTGAAGCCCTTGCCGTTGACTGATGAAGGGAAACGATTTTCAGCAGGTTGGTATCTTCCGTAATTGTCGATGACATATACGGGGTTGTTCTCGTTGTAGCCACCAGCCTTGTCGTTGGCAACAAACCAGCGAATATCTACTACTACATATTCCCAGCCATACTGCTTTAAGTTTTTCGCCATAAAGTCAGCATTGGCTTTTGTTTCAGCTTCTGTAACATTAGGCCCATAACAATCCCAACTATTCCATCCCATAGGAGGTGTCTGTGCCCATTTGCGAAAAGTTTGGTTGTCTTGCGCCTTGATAGTATTCGTACTAATGACGCAGATTAAAAACAATCCAATAATTGTAATAATAACTTTTTTCATTGTGGTGTATTAATTAATTATTTTGTATAGTGTGGATTTTGAGTGAAATTTGGGTTCTTGTCCATTTCTTCTTTGGTGATAGACAACCAGTACATCTTGTCATCCCATTTGCGGTCGCCGCCCACATCGCTTCTCAACTTATCAACCTCGTATGTTTTCTTTCCGTCAGGATACTTCTTGATGGTGATGGCGTGTACGGTGGTTCCAAATTTTTTCAAGTTTCCCGTTGCCAACGGGTTTTAACGTGTAAATGTGATCATTGCCCAATAGCCAGGGATAGTGATATTTGTGGTCTTGCAACACCTCTCTGAACGATGCCGCATTCATGTTTTCTGGTACTTGCTGCAGTTGGAATCGAGCTTTCGATGTTTGGGTCTTTGGATTGTAATACCATATGATAGAGCCACCGGTAAGAAGCCAATAGTATCCTGTATGCCTATCTTCGCACATGTTTTTTACCGGCATCACCTTGCTCAACAATACCTCCTTGCCCTGGGTATTCCTGCAATAGAATTCTCCATTTTGGGTAGAATAGAAGAAGTCGCCTCGTCTATTTTCATAAAGGGTTGTACAGTCTGAAGACATCTTGTGGAGCTTGCGGAGATTTCCCTTTCCATCCAGTTCGTACAGCAAGTTGTCGCAAGCTATCCATACATCTCCGTTCTTACGAGCGGCCATTAGTTCTATCGGCTTTTTCTGCAATTCTTTGATGCCAATTTTCTCTATGCCATATGTTTGTTTATCAAGGATATACACTCCCTTATGAGTACCAAACCAAATTCGACCATCCTGTGCTTCGATGATACAAAGTACGGAATTGATGTCCATGAGTCCTGGAGTATGAAAGTCGGAACGAAACACATGTACATGGTATCCGTCGTCACGACACAATCCATCCACGGAACCATACCACATATATCCCTCGGAATCCTCAATGGTATAGGAGATGGCGCTCACAGGCAACTGTGATACGGCAGGATTCTTTTCCATTCTCACACCTTTCAACTGGGCATAAGTGAAACTCGTATATAGTAATAACAGCAAAAAAATAATCTTTCTCATTTCAGGTTTTAGCTATAACTTAACGTTGCAAAATTAATAAAAATATCTGAGATAGAGAAATTGTTCAGAATTGTTTCTTGTTACATTAATCAATAATTTGCCGTGGATAGTCAGTACTGGGTACGTTTTATCTGTGGAGGAAGACAACTTCACAGACCGAATAGGGTACAAGATAATGCTATTATATTGACAAGAGCATCCCGTTTGTTTCATGTGAAACAAACGGGATGCTACTATGTGGGTGGCTTAGTGTGCTTCCAGCCAATTTTTCCCCCAGCCAGCGTCGGCAATCAATGGCACACGGAGGTGGTAAGCATTTTGCATTTCCTCAATCACGATTTTCTCTACTTTCTCTTTTTCCTCAGGATAAACCGAGAAGTTGAGTTCGTCGTGCACCTGGATAATCATCTTGCTCTTGATTCCCTCTGCCTTGAAACGATTGAAGATTCTCACCATTGCTACTTTGATAATATCAGCCTCTGACCCTTGGATAGGAGCGTTGATGGCATTGCGCTCGGCGAAACCTCTTACCGTGCCATTTCGGCTATTGATGTCTGGCAAGTAACGGCGGCGATGGAAGATGGTTTCGGCATAGCCTTTTTCTCGGGCTATTTCTTTTGATTTCTCCATGTAGGCCTTTACTCCAGGGAAAGTGCGGAAGTAATCCTCGATGATTTGCTTAGCTTCCTTGTTCTCGATATTCATGCGCTGCGCAAGACCGAAGGTAGTGATGCCGTAGATGATGCCGAAGTTGGCAGTCTTGGCTTTTTTGCGCTGTGCATCAGTTACTTGGCTGATGTCCTCGTGCCATATCTTGGCGGCTGTGGCGGCATGGATGTCGCTGCCTTCACGGAAAGCTTCCACCATGTTAGGGTCTTGGCTTAGATGTGCCATGATACGTAACTCTATTTGTGAATAATCGGCAGAGAAGAACAAACAACCAGGTTCTGGTATGAAGCATCTACGTATCTCCTTGCCATCGTCGTCACGTACCGGGATGTTTTGCAGGTTGGGGTCGCTGGACGAGAGTCGCCCTGTAGCTGTGATAGCTTGGTTGAACGAGGCATGAATGTGTCCTGTGCGAGGGTTGATGAGCTTGGGCAAGGAGTCTACATAGGTGTTGAGGAGTTTCTTCAACCCTCTGTAGTTCAATATTTCATCGATGATTGGACTCTTGCTTCTCAGTTGTTGCAGAATTTCCTCGCTCGTCACATATTGTCCTGTTTTGGTCTTCTTGGGCTTGTCTACGATTTTCATTTTCCCAAAGAGGATTTCGCCTACCTGTCGGGGGGAGGCTATGTTGAAAGACTCGCCTGCCAACTCATAGATGTGGTGCTCTATTTCGGTCAGTCTGTTGGTCAGATTGATTGACGTTTCTTTCAGAGTGTTGGTGTCTATGCATACGCCATTCGTTTCCATGTGCGCCAATACAGGTACGAGAGGCATCTCTACATTCCAGAACAGTTCTTCCAGATTGAGCTCTTTGAGTTTGGGTTCCAAAATATTCTTGAGGCGCAAAGTGATGTCGGCATCTTCGGCTGCATATTCGTAAACCTCGGCAGGGGAGAGGTCGCGCATCGATTTTTGGTTTTTGCCTTTGGGGCCTATCAAGTCTTCTATATGTACAGTTTGGTAATGCAGATATACTTCCGCCAGATAGTCCATGTTGTGGTAGAGCTCTGGTTGGATGAGATAATGGGCTATCATCGTGTCGAACATCTTGCCTTGTATCTCCACCCCATAGTTCATCAACACCTCGTAGTCGTACTTGATGTTTTGTCCCACTTTCATGATTTCAGGGTTCTCATAGAGGGGTTTGAAGATGTTTACGAATTTTAAAGCTTCTTCACGATTGCTTGGTATTGCCACATAGAAGGCTTCTTTTTCCTCGACGGCAAAGCTCAAACCCACCAACTCGGCATCGATGGCATGGGTTGAAGTGGTTTCTGTGTCTAAACTGAGAATTTGTTTTGTAAATAAAAAATCATAAATACGCTTTGCATCTTCCTCATTATCAATGAGATTATATTTGTGTTCTACAGTTTTAATGGTCTCAAAATTCGTGTTTTTTTGCTCTTCCTTACCGTTGGCTGGATTTTCTGCAAATAAATCGAGCTCGGAAGAAGCGTTTGTTGGCTTTTGTTGAGTTTTTTTAAGAACTCTATTGGCAAAAGACTTAAACTCTAACTCGGTGAAGATTTCGTCGAGTTTCTCCTTGTCGGCTTCTATCAATTTCAAGTCGTCCATCTTGAGAGCTACGGGCACGTCGGTTCGGATGGTGGCCAAGAACTTTGACATCTTGATGTCTTCTATGGCGCCTTCTACTTTTTCGCGAAGTTTTCCTTTTACTTTTGAAGAATTTTCAATCAGGTTCTCTACGCTGCCAAACTCGTTGATGAGTTTGATGGCAGTTTTCTCACCTACGCCAGGACAACCGGGAAAATTGTCGGCGGAGTCACCCATCAGAGCCAAGAGGTCGATGACCTGGAGTGGGGAAGTGATGCCGTATTTGCTCTCGATTTCCTTGGTTCCAAGTTTCTCGTATCCGCCTCCATGTCGTGGCCGAAACATGTATACATTGTCTTTTACCAATTGTCCATAATCCTTATCGGGCGTAAGCATATAGGTCTCGATGCCTTTTTCGCCTGCTTGTGTGGCTAAGGTGCCTATCACGTCGTCTGCCTCGAAACCGTCTGCTTGTAGGATGGGAATGTGATAGGCTTCGAGAATGTTTTTGATGATGGGTACTGACAGCTTGATGTCTTCTGGGGTTTCCTCGCGTTGGGCCTTGTAGGCGGGGAAAGCCTCGTGCCGGAAAGTCTTTCCGTGATCGAAAGCTACTCCTATGTGTGTTGGCTTTTCCTTGGTAAGTATCTCGTTGAGTGTGTTGCAGAATCCCATGATACATGAGGTGTTGAATCCCTTTGAGTTGATTCTTGGGTTCTTCATGAAGGCATAATACGATCTGTAAATCAGGGCGTAAGCGTCTAAAAGAAACAGTTTATCCATAAATAATTATTTTTATCGCGTAAAATTACTAAAAAATTGCCACATTTCGCGAAGAATTGATTAATTTTGTAACAAATTTCGGAAATAATGGATTATTTATCACTTATCAAGCAACCTATAGAATCTGAATTGTCTGATTTTGTTGACTTATTCAATAAGTCTTTGATGCATGGCGATGGTCTTCTCTCGCAGGCGCTCGATCATATTCGGCAGCGTGCGGGCAAGCGTATGCGACCTATGCTAATCTTGCTGATAGCCAAGAATTTCGGGGAGGTAACTCCCGTTACTCAGCATTCTGCGGTAGGATTGGAGTTGCTTCATACGGCTTCCCTTGTTCATGACGATGTGGTGGATGAGAGTAGCGAGCGAAGAGGGCAGGCGAGTGTGAATGCTACTTATAATAATAAGGTGGCTGTGCTGGTGGGTGATTATATTCTTTCTACAGCTTTGCTTCATGTGTCTTATTCTCATTCTGAGGAGATTGTTCGCTATCTTGCAGAGTTAGGCAGAACTTTGTCGAATGGAGAGATTTTGCAACTGAATAGCATTAGTAATGATGAAATTTCCGAAGATGTTTATTATCAGGTAATTAAACAGAAAACAGCAGCTCTTTTTGAGGCTTGTGCCGGCATTGGCGCCATGTCAGCGGGAGCTTCTCAGTTGCAGATTGAAGACGCGAAACGCTTCGGGCAGAATCTGGGCATTATCTTCCAGATTCGTGATGACATCTTCGACTATTATGATTCTATGGAAATAGGCAAACCTACGGGTAATGATATGGCAGAGGGCAAGTTGACTCTTCCTGTTATCTATGCCTTGAAATCTACAGGCAATGAGGAGATGATGAAATTGGCACGCAAAGTGAAATCTCGTGAAATTGTTCCAAAAGAAATTGCTCGTTTGGTTGCTTTTACAAAAGAAAACGGGGGGATAGAATATGCTGATAAACGCATGTGGGATTTTCATGCCGAGGCAATGAGCTTCCTGGATACGTATGTTGAAGACAAGAATATCTATCAGGCGCTCAAAGCCTATTTGAACTATGTTATAGAGAGGAAGAAATAGCTTTCTTGCTTGCGATATTTTTGTGTTAAACATAGGATGCATTTTTAGTTCTAAACTATAGAACTTATGTTCGAAAGTTCAGAACTTGTGTCCTAAAGTATAGAACTTAAGTTCCAAACTTTAGAATATAGAATCAATAAGTACTCTTAGACAATTTATAAGTACTCTTAGGCAATTTATCCTAAGACAAAAATACAGATTAAGGTAGTGTGCAAAAAAATAAGGGCTTGGTTTCAATCGATTGATAACCAAGCTCTTATGCGTATGTAGTAGGGCTAAGAAACTTATGTCTTAGAAATACTTGATTTCGGTGCCAAGTATTTCGCTGAGCAGTAGGTTGGTGAGTCGAGAGGTGCCCAAGCGGAACCACTGGTTGGTAAGCCACTTATCACCCAAGACTTCCTTGACGATGGTGTAGTAAACCACAGCGTCGTGAACGGTATTGATGCCGCCGGCAGGCTTCAAACCAATCTGTATGCCAGTCTTCTCGTAGTAAGCCTTGATGGCCTGGCACATTACGTATACAGCCTCTGGTGTGGCCGAAACTTTCTCCTTGCCGGTAGAAGTCTTGATGTAGTCGGCTCCCGCATACATAGCTAAGATGGAAGCCTTCATGATGTTGCTGCAATTCTTAAGGTCGCCAGTCTCCAAGATGCATTTCATCTTGTGCTCGCCGCAAGTCTCCTTCAGCTCTTGGATGTCATCGCACATTCCTTCGTAATCCTCGCTGAAGAACTTGCCTACAGGCATCACGATGTCGACCTCTGTGGCACCGTCCTTGATGGCCATGGCAGTCTCGGCAATCTTCACCTCGATAAAGGTCTGTGAAGAAGGAAAATTGCCGCTGACAACTGCGATTTCCACACCATCTACCTCCAAGCTTTGGCTAATGAGCTTGGCGAAGTTAGGGTAGGTACAGACAGTTGCTACGTGGGGAAGCTCAGGATAATCCTTGGCAAACTGGTTAACCTTTTCTATCATCTTCAGGATGCTTTCCTCGGTGTCTTCTGTGTGAAGAGAGGTCAACTCTACGCTGCCTAAGAGGAATTTCTTTACTTCCAAGGTTTCGTTCTCAGCCACTTTCTCGTCGAGAATCTTCTTGACTTCTGCTGCCACTTCCTCATCCTTGAGGTTGATGTTATACTGCTTGAGTACAGACAGGTACTTGTCGTCTGCCTCGCTGTATTGTCCTTGCTGCTGTTGCTGTGCAAGAACTTGGTCTTTGATACTACTCATTCTTTATAATGTTTAATTATTAATGTTTAATGTTTAGTTTTGTGCCCTTAGAACTATTGAATTGGCTTTCCCTTCGGCCGCCGAACGTTGTTTCTTCACTCTTCACTCATCGTTCTTCACTCAACTTCGGGTTGTTTTTGTGCCTTTCGGCATCTCGTTTCGTTTTCTTTTCGAAGCTTTTTTGGAGCTCTTCCGTGAGGTCGATGCCTGTTTGGTTGGCGAGGCAAATGAGCACCCAAAGCACGTCTGCCATTTCTTCTCCGAGATTAGGCTTTTCGCCTTCCTTGAAGCTTTGGTCGCCATACTTACGGGCGATGACACGTGCCAGTTCGCCTACCTCTTCCGTGAGGCACGCCATGTTGGTCAGCTCGCTGAAATAGCGCACGCCATATTTCTTAATCCATTGGTCTACAGCCTCTTGTGCTTCTTTTATCGTCATTGTATTTACTCTTCTTTTTATTCCTTGTTATGTGTGTCCATGCAGATGGTAACAGGCCCATCGTTGAGCAGTTCTACCTTCATGTCTGCTCCAAATTCGCCTGTTTCTACAGGCTTTCCGAGTGCCTCTGAGAGCTTTTTACAGAAGTCTTCGTAGAGCGGAATGCTTATCTCATGCTTGGCTGCTCTGAGCCAGCTGGGGCGGTTGCCTTTCTTGTAGCTGGCGAATAGGGTGAACTGGCTGATAACCAAGATTTCACCCTGGATATCCATAATGGAGCGGTTCATTACGTGGTTCTCGTCGTCGAAAACCCGGAGACCGATAACTTTTCTTACCAACCAGTCGATGTCTTCTGAGGTGTCGCTTTCCTCGATGCCGAGGAGTATGAGGTAGCCTTGCTTGATGGCGGATTTCACCTCTCCTTCTATAGTTACAGAAGCGTGTTGTACACGCTGTATTACGATTCTCATTTCTGCTTCTTTTTTGTGCAAATATACATCTTTTATTTCATATATCCATCATTCGACATGATTGTTTTTGTCTTTTTGCTCAAAAAAGTTCTTTAGTATCTCAGCTTTGTGAGGTCCTAACACCTCTGTCAGGGCTTCTATGGATGCTCCTTTTATCTTTTTGACGCTCTTGAACTTACCCAGAAGAGCTTCTTTTGCCTTCGGGCCAATGCCTTTGATGTCGTCTAATTCAGAGTGCAGGGCGTGCTTGCTGCGCTTGTCTCTATGGAAGGTGATGGCGTATCTGTGCACCTCGTCCTGTATCTGTGTCAATACCTTAAAGAGCTCGCTTTCTGGGGGTAGGGCAACAGTTTGTGGAGGGAAACCGTAGAGCAGTTCGTTGGTACGGTGACGGTCGTCCTTGGCAAGGCCGGCGATAGGGATGTCAAGGTGCAATTCATCGACGATGACCTCGTGAACCACGTCCATTTGTCCCTTGCCGCCATCGGTGATGATGAGGTCGGGCAGGGGTGTCTCTTCCTCTATCATGCGGCTGTATCTGCGGCGTACCACCTCTTGCATGGAGGCATAGTCGTCGGGACCTACCACAGTCTTAATATTATATTTCCTGTAGTCTTTGCGGGATGGCTTCATACCTTTATATACGATGCAACCAGCCACGGCATCTGTGCCCGAAATGTTGGAGTTATCGAAGCATTCTATTTGATACGGCAGCTTGGAAAGTTTCAACTTGGTTTGTAGTTCCTTCATCAATCGGGTCTGTTTTTGCTCCGGATTCAGCTTCTCAGCTTGCTTCAGACGGTCGAACTTATACTGCTTGCAGTTCATTTCCGACAGCTCCAAAAGGTGCTTTTTGTCACCTCTCTGCGGTACGAAAAAGGTGGCATCTTTCAACTTCCATTCCATCTCGAAAGGCACGATAATCTCTTTCGAAGTGGAGTGGAAACGCTCCCGAATCTCGGGGATGGCAGTAATCAAAAGCTCCTCGTCACTTTCCTCCAACTTGCGCTTATATTCGTAAGTGAAGCTTTGGTTGATGGTGCCGTTTTTCACGTGGATATAGTTGATAAAGGCATTCTTTTGGGCATCGTCATTCACGATGGTAAAGACATCTACGTCGGTAATCGTGTGGCTTACAACCTCGCTTTTCGCCTCGAATTCGTCAAGCAGAATATACTTCCTTTTGTATTCTTCTGCCACTTCGAACTTGAGAATTTCTGCATTCTTCATCATCATGTCGTAGAGATATTTGCTCACTTCTCGGGTGTTTCCCTTGAGAATTTCACGTGCCTGGCGCATGTTCTCTTGGTATTCCTCGTAGCTCTGCTTGTTGATGCAAGGTGCTCCGCAGTTGTGGATATGGTACTCCAGGCAGGGCTTGTATTTGCCTTCCGCCACCCCTTCCTTGGTAATAGGAAACCTGCAAGTACGAGGCTTGTAGAGCTTCTTGATGACCTCCAAAACGGCGTACATGCTACCGATATGAGGGTAGGGACCGAAGAAAGTTCCCACCTTTTTATTAATATGACGAGTTTTGAAAATACGAGGAAAATACTCGTTGGTCACGCAAATAGAAGGGTAGGTTTTGCCGTCTTTCAGCAGCACATTGTACCTTGGGTTGTACTTTTTTATTAGGCTGTTTTCTAATAAAAGAGCGTCTTCTTCTGTGTTGACGACCGTGTAAGAGATGTCGTGAATCTTCGAAACAAGCACCTTTGTCTTGTATCTATCTACCTCTTTGTGGAAGTAAGAAGATACTCTTCTTTTTAGATTTTTCGCCTTTCCTACATATATAATTGTATGTTTCTCGTCGTAATATTGATAGCTTCCTGGCTTCTCGGGCATACTTAAAACAATGTTTTTTAGCCTTGCCAAACGTTCCTCGTTTTCTTGTTTTGTCATGTGTCTTTTACCTCTTGTTTTTAGACAATTCTTTGGTGGTTGTTTCACGTGAAACGTGAGTGGTGTTTATTAAAAAGACCAAGATTGGGTGGTAAGGTTGGCAATCTTGGTCTTTGTTAGGTAACGCTTATAGTTGCATTAAGGTGGTTACTTCTACGTCTGGATCGAAGATCTTTCTGCCCTCGAAGTTCTCGTTTACGAGCTCGATGATGAAGTTCGCATACACCTTTTTTGGATGGAATTTCTTTACCAAGTTGCATGCTGCTTTCATGGTGCCACCCGTTGCCAAGAGGTCGTCGTGGAGGAGCACGATGTCGTTCTCGTTGATGGCATCCTCGTGTATTTCGATAGTGTCGATGCCATACTCTTTAGCGTAACTTTCTTGTACGGTTTTGCATGGAAGTTTTCCCGGTTTACGGCATAATACGACACCTGCGCCAAGGCGAATGGCGAGGGCGGAAGACATGACGAAACCACGGGATTCTATACCTACAATCTTGGTGATTCCTTTGTCTTTGTATAGTTCGTACATCTCGTCGCTAATCTCTTTTAATGATGCCGGATTTTTGAAAAGCGTAGTTACGTCACGGAAGTTCACGCCCTTGATTGGCCAATCGGGAATGCTTCTCAAATTGTCTAATAATAACTTGTTGTTCATTCTTTTTTGTATTTAATTTGTCGTTTGTCTTTTCTGTCGTTTCTCGTCTCGGGCACCCAAGGTTTTTCTATGTGCTTAAAGTGTTGCTTTAACTCTATTTCCCTTGATGTAACCGATGTTAACGATGTCATAATCAGTAATTTAACATACTCCTCGTTTCACGTGAAACATTTATTCGTTTCTCTGTTTCGCAAGGAAAGGTGGAGGGGGGTGGCTCCTATCTGCCGAGCAGTACGAGCAGCACATTAATGTCGCTTGGTGAGACTCCAGGAATTCGGCTTGCTTGTGCCAATGTCTCGGGGTTTATCTTCGATAGTTTCTGGCGGCCTTCTGTTGAAATTTCGTGAAGATTAGCATAGTTGAATCGTCCCTTTATTTTGATGTTTTCAAGCCGATGCATCTTGTCGGCTATGATTCTTTCCCGGTCGATGTAGCCCTTGTATTTCATTCTGATTTCCGCAGCCTCTATGATTTCTTCTTTACGATTGGTTGGCGCATTTATTGCTTCTTTCAAATCTGGGATAATTTCGGCCAGGTTTTGTAAATTCAAGTGTGGGCGTGCTACTAAATCGATAAGCTTGCAACCTGCTCTAAGCGGAGTGGTTCCTAATGCTTCGAGTTTAGGGCTTATCGCATCTTTCTTGATGGGGTAGCTGGCACAGAAGTCTATGATTCTATCGATTTGCTCTTTCTTTTGTATCCACCAATCGTATCTGTCTCTCTTTGCTATTCCTAACTCGTAAGCTTTTTCTGTGAGACGGGCATCGGCATCGTCCTGTCTGAGGAGGATGCGGTATTCGGCTCGGGAGGTAAACATACGGTAAGGCTCGTCCACTCCCTTCGTGGTGAGGTCGTCGATGAGTACGCCGATGTAACTCTCGT
>ERZ808240.1372-NODE-1372-length-30623-cov-6.354815_pt1 | contig 30623 bp, 24 predicted proteins | sample MGYA00521084_ERZ808240 | MGnify/ENA primary metagenome ERZ808240 (study PRJEB31516, sample SAMN03275571) | gut metagenome | biome: mammalia-associated habitat; material: feces | host: Papio cynocephalus | place: Kenya | collected 2012-08-06 ... | reverse complement strand
CATCAAGCCTTGCCCCTCTGATTTAACCACACATTCATTTTTCGTAAATTAAGCCAAAGTCAGACATCATATATGAGAAAAGCAGGTGCGCATACATCATAAGATGCACTTGAAGTTCAATTGTGATAGTTCTTAGACTTTTCCTTGATAATCCAGCTATCCACAGACACGGATGTCTGTGGAAGTGAGATATGGGACAAGGATGTCCCGTATCGAACGGTAGCGGCGTTGCCACTACTTATATGAAAAGTCTTAGAAATATCCAAGGGAATCTTCTGGCATCGTTGATGCATGTGCGCCTGTCTTTCTCATATATGATGTCGTCCGTATGTTAACCGAATGTGTGTTAAACAACAATTTATCTATCCATGCTCTCAACCTCACCCGTAAATCCTGCTTCTTCTATCATCTTAATTGTATCATCTATCCCCTGTCCATCTGCTGTCAGGTATCCTGAAGCAAATATAGAATCAACTACTTTAAACAATGTTGGCTCTATTCCTTTAAAATACACTTCCCTGCCTGCTGCGCATCTAATGTCTGACTTAGGAACCATTAGTCTTGCAAGACACAACACCTTTAGGCAATATTCCTGTGTGAGTCCCGATATATCTCTGTTGGCAAGCCTTGTGCCTTTTATAGGCAGAAGAAAATTAATAGGAACTGATTCTGGATTAATCTCTCTTATATCCATAAGCATATCAACAACATCACTCTTGCTCTCACCCATACCTATTATTCCACCACAGCACATTTCAAATCCGATACCTTTTAACATTCGTATGTTGTTAATACGCTGATCATATGTATGTGTCGTACATATGTTAGGATAAAATGAACGGCTGCTGTTAAGATTATGGTTAATTCTGTTAAGTCCAGCTTCTTTAAGCATTCTTGCCTGTTTTTCTGTAAGAAAACCTATTGAACAGCATATCTGTGTGTTATTCTTCTTCATTTTCCGTATTCTTTCTGCCAGGTCTTCTATCTCAGCATCTGAGAAACTTATTCCGCTAAGTCCTATACAATGTCTTGCAAGATGTTTCTCATCTACAAGGTCGTTATCACCATAAAGCTTCTCATCCGATACCCTTCTATATTTTTCTATGTCGGCATGTGATTCACACGACTGTGCACAATAAGCGCAGTTCTGTGAACAGTTTCCACTTCTTACATTAGTTAAAAGCTGTATGCTTACTTTCTTTCCTTTATATTTTAATCTTAATCCGTATGCCACTTCTATCAGCTTATCAAGCTTATCATCTGGCAGGTTAAGTACTTCAAGTGCCTCGTCCTTTGTTAATACGTGTTCTTCATTCCAGTTATCAAGCAACTGTTCTATCTGTGTTTCTGACATAATCGATATGTTCTCCCTTATTAGATTTCTGGCATATTGCACGCTATATTCATAACATTAAACCTTACATGCAAACACACCTTACAATATAAGTAACATCTATATTCTGTCATTTGCTTATATGTTAAAAGTATGGCTTGATACCTAGTATAAAAGTATGACCAAAAAATGTCAACTTATATATAGCATATAGTTAACATTGGTTTTTTATTCCATAAACGAATAAATATCTGAAGGTCAGGTCTGAAAATTGGAAAATACAGATACAAATGCATTAATATCAGAAGGATAACGAACAAATCATAAATAGTAAAATTGTAATAATATAATGGGACTGTCGCAATAAGAAAAATCACAACATATATAGATATATAAATTCCAACTAATCTATATGTTGCATAAATAATTCTTAATGTGACAGCCCCACTAACATTTTAAATATTATATTCCCGTTTTTATATTTTACTTTCCTGTACTTATATTATTAAATAACTTATGGCTAAACTGTAACCTGATAAGAGTATGATACCTTCGGCTCTTTCTTTTTAGTTGCAAGATACGTAATAATATCCTTACGTGTTATTATACCTATGAATACGCCCCTGTCGTCTGTAACCGGGACGAAATTCTGATTAGTTATCTTTTCAAAAAGTTCTTCCATTGATGTATCAACTGTTACGCTTGGATAGTTTCTTCTGAAATATAATTCATTCACTTTTTGTTTCTCAAGCTCTTTAATATCTATATCCATGCCATTGTTCTGGTTTATTCTGCATATATGCCACAGAAAATCACCCTCTGTTATAGTTCCTACATAATGCTCATCCTCATCAAGAACAGGTATAGCTGAATATCCATAATAATTCATCTTCTGCAATCCCTGTCTTATAGTATCATCATTATATATGTATGCTACCTTGCACTTAGGTTGTAAAAAAAATGAAATGTTCATACTTATCCTCCGATTATTAACATAGCTCTTATCATAAATTGTGTCTGTACGTCAATCTTATAGCATATAATAATATTCTATAACTTTCGGTACATAGTTATGTATCCAATTACTATATTGTATTTTTTATTTATACATTTTAGTATAAACATTGTAACATAACACACATGAAACTCATATGCTTTATGTGCATATTTCATATATTTTTCACTTTTAACATTCTTTTATAACAATTTCTTCAACTTGCAGTTTTCTATTCCTTCATCCCATAAATGTTCATATGATTGACCTCTGATCTGGCATATTATACTTGAATTCATAGCTCCATGTCCTACGATAAGAATGTCTTTTCTGTTATTAAGTCCTGGTTTTACGATGTCATTAATGAACTGTCCTGTTCTTGCAAAAAGTTCATCAAGACTTTCCGCACCTTTATCTGGAACATATGCCGCAGGGTTATTAAACAGCACATTTACATTACAATCAGGAATATTAAATGAATCTTTTATTCCTTCGTATTCACCGAATCCCATCTCTATAAGTCTTTCATCTATTATAACAGGTACTTTGTCTTTTCTTCCTTCAAGCACAAGCTGTGCTGTCTGTCTTGCCCTTGTAAGCGGAGAGCAGTAACACACATCCAAATGTATATCTTTGTATTCAACTGCTGCTTTTTTGGCCATCTCTATACCAGCGGCATTAAGTGGTATATCTGTTCTTCCCTGTAATCTGTGCTGCTCGTTCCAGTCAGTTTTTCCATGACGCATTATATACAACATACTTATTTTACCTCTTTTGCCTTTCCTTCATAAAAGCATTACATATTCCTTAATATTTTGTAATAACAGCAATCTTCATTTTCGAAAAAACTGTCTTTTTATAACAATTCTTAAAGAACAATATTAAACAGTTTCTTTAACTCCTGAGCTGTTACACTGCTATTATTAAGATATTTTTCATATAATCGCTCTGGGTTAATCAATATCAGTTCTACTTCCCGTCCATTTTTTATGATTTCTTCATTGTGATCCTGTTTTCCCATTATCTTGTCAATTATACTATCAAATGTTCCCTGCTCAACACTTCCTATTCTCTTAAACAAGACATCATCCGCTATATGAAATGCTTCTTTTATGCATTCTTTGTTTTCACTTACTTTTTCATCACATTCTACTGGACTTTCAGGAAGTAAAAAGGCATTTTTAAATATGAATTTCCGATTATCTGCTGCACTGTTTTTATTATTTTCACACATTGCTTTCAATAATTCCAGATACTCTATTTGCTTGACTATATCTGAATTGGCTGGATATCCATATAAATTTCCTTTTAATGTATCTATGTACTTAACAGTATAATACTTAGAATCCAGCACATAAACTAATGTTGTAACACCATCTTTTTCTATTCTGATTGTATCTGGTATAGCTTCACCAGTTCCATCAAAATCCACACTCCTGCCATCACATTTGCTAATATGATATGTAGGAGTTCCCGACTTAATATCGTTAAGATTCCCCCATACGTAATTATTAACCCACTCCCATACTCTGTCAAAGCACGTCACTCCGGCATAGTTTTCATAATACCTTGTCTGGGCACACCATGCTGATAATGCCTTTAACAGATTAATATCTCTTTCCCTGAATACATATGTACTCCGTGAATTAATAATATCTGTATATTGTGACAGATCATGCCCAAGATTTTCTTTTAAATCAATGGTATTAATACAGCCGTTCCATAACGCCCCTGCAAATTCAAGACATTGATTAACCACATTAGCATGAATTACTGATATAATATCATCTTCGTCTATTATATGTTCTTTATTCATGTTATCCAGATATATGACATCTGAGCCCTGAAACACCGGACTTATATGTGAAACTGTTTTTGACCAGCTTGTCCTTCCCAATCCATTCTTTCTTATCAATGTCATATCTTTTACATACAATCCATTTTGTAAATAATCATCGATAATAAACTCTGCTAATTCCATCCTGTTAACTTTTTTAGCTTCATTATGGATTTCATATGGATTAAACAGATAGTCCTCATCTTCAAATTTTTTATTATTATCTGTTCTTAACTTTTCAACAACCTTACATATCTGTACAATAACACTTTTTATATTGTCAATGTTTTCTATATTACACTGTTCCATAGGATAATACTTTGGCAGACTATATATTGTAATATTGTCATTATTAAGTGTATATGTATACATACCAACAAAAACAATTTTATATTTACCATTACTCCATCTTACAAATTCCGGACGTATATTTCCTAATGAAATTATACGTCCATCCTTAAGTAGTATCTCATCATTATTTCCTTCTCTAGTAACTCCAAATGTATTCATTTCATTATTCTTTCTACTATATAAGCATTACCTTTTGCATAAGCTGCTACACCCAGATTTTTGATATAATATTCAGGATATATTGACTAATCCTGTTTTATTACTCTACCTGGTTTTCTGTTGCTTTTCTTACTTCTATATTCTCCCATGCCAGTCCGTCAACATTCAATATTGATTCAATTCCTTCCCCGTTCTTAACTCTCCTTCTGATGTCTGACATAGTGATTCTTGTGTTATTGCTGCCCTCTGATCTGAATATCGCCGTAGGATTTCTTCTGAATACATCCTGATCAAGATAATAAAACAACTTATCTACAAGAGGATCTGGCATATTCTTTCTTTCTTCTTTTTCCGCCTCAAAATAAGCTTGTATCTCTCCTATTTCATTCTCAGAAAAATACCACTCACCTATACACCTGTCCTCATCAAAACCGGCGTTTTTAATAACTTCATTTATCTTATATCTTAAGTTATTCCATAATATAATTCTATTCTGTCCATCTGAATATGGAAGTAATAATTTATATCCACAACTATCACCATCTATGTCCATATATAATGATGACCATCTTCTTTTAAATGCAGAATCAAGTGGCATTACTCCCTGGTCTGCACTGTTCATGGTTGCCCATATATACATATTTTCAGGCAGCCTCATATGTCCATTATATAATTCCTGTCCAAGGTTTATTGTAAGATACTTATTAAGGGCTGCATCAGGAGCTATCTCATATTCGCTTAATCCGGCTGATGTTCTGTCAAGCAGCTGGAATATTTCACCAAATACACTTGCAGCTTTAGCCCTGTTAATCTCTTCGATTATAAGAAAATAATTATGTTCTCTGTCCTTTATCGCATTAATGTATGTATCTATAAAAGGGCCTGCTACATATTCATAGCTTATCCTGTTTTCTTCTATTGTGCCATCAGCCCCATTATACTGTATATTAGTTGTTATCTGCTTTGGAACGGGTTTATAACAGCCTATAAAATTCTCATATGAATAGTCTTCATAAAATGTTACTCTTGTGACATATTTATCAAAGTATTCTTTTTCAGCAAACATTCTGTTATTGTCTTTATTACAAACACCAGCCTGATTAAGTACTGCCTTGTCTTTTTCTGCTCTGACTGGCATATTCGTAATTATCTGCTGTATTATTGATTCGCCGGCTTTTCTGGCCTCGCTATTCAGAAAATAACTTTTTCCCGTACCTGGTGCACCTGAGACTAAAAGATTATGAGGAAGTGTTGTTTTATTGTCCTTTACACACTCTTTTTGATGTACCTGGATATATTCAACCATATTCCTTATAACTTTGTTATATGTCCTGTTATCTGATGACATAATATAATCAGATAATGCATGATAGTCTTCATTACCTGCTTCATCAGTCAACCTTATCGCAACAAGATAACCTTTATTTGTCTGTGTTGTATTATCAATCCGGCAGATTACAGGCTTATTGTCCAATGCTGTTCCAATAGGTTCTAATCCAAAATATGTTGCTGTTTTCGCATTTGCATCTAAAAACTCATATGAAAAAATGTAATCACTGTTTTTACCTGTAAATCTTGCAAGTACAAAAACCTTATCCCCATTGCTTATCCTGGCCTTAAATTTCTTGTATATATCTTCCTTCCAAAGCCAGTATGGTGAATCATCCTTCTGGTTATTATTTGATAGTGTTACACAATAAAAAAAGATTTTTTCATATTCCTTATCATTTTCTCTTTCATCAGGCAGCTCATACACAATAGAATCATTATCATCCTTTTCAATCCAGTTAGTATGATTATTTTTATTGCTGATATTAAATGTTTTTCTTAAAATGTCCTGTATATCTGATTTTACGCTCATGCTTTCTCCTATCGTATCCAAAATTATTGTTGCTTTAAGCCCTTCGGGACAATAAAATTACATTTTCTATATGAACAGTATTAGCAAACTGGTCCACAGGCTGCACTTTTTTTACCTTATAGCCACGTTCAACTAACACCTTTAAGTCTCTTGCCAGTGTTGCAGAATCACAGCTTACATATACGATTCTGTCTGGTGACATACTTACAATTGTATCAAGCAGCTTTTCATCACATCCCTTTCTTGGAGGATCAACTACAACCACGTCAGGTTTTGTCATATCGTATTGCTTACTACCTTCACCGGCTTTGTTATTCTTACCTTCACTGACTGCTGCCATATGCTCATCACATCGCATATCTGACTGATCTGTACTCTGTCTTTCATAAAACTCTGTTACGACCTCCTCTGCCTTACCAACAAAGAATTCTGCATTAGTTATATTATTAATCCTCGCGTTATTTCTTGCATCTTCTATAGCCTCTGGCACTATCTCAACTCCATATACCTTACCAGCTTTCTTTGCAAGAAATAATGATATAGTTCCTATTCCGCAATACAGGTCCCATACGCTCTCATCGCCCTTAAGTTCTGCAAACTCAAGTGCCTTGTTATATAACACTTCTGTCTGCTTGGGATTGACCTGAAAAAATGAAAGTGGTGATATCTGAAACTTTACATCACCTATATAATCCTCTATATATGGTTTTCCTGACAGCGTTACACATTCCTTACCCAGTATTACATTCGTATCTTCTTTATTTATGTTTATAACAAGTGATGTTATGTTCAGTTTAAGTGCCTGTATTGCATTAACAAGCCCATCTGCTGCCTCTCTTCTTAGCATTTTCCTTGTTACAAGACACACCATAACCTCATCTGTATGATATCCGTTTCTTATAAGAACATGTCTAACTGTTCCCTTATGTATATTCTCATCATATGCACGCACTCTGTATTCTTTCATCCATTCCTTAACAGCCTTAAGTATAGCTGCATTATCACTATTTCCTAACTTACAGTCATCATCAGGACATGGAATAATCGAATGTGTATGTCCTGCATAAAAACCCATGATAATATTACCATCCTTATCCTCTCCCACTGGATACTGGGCTTTGTTTCTATACCGGAAAGGTGTATCCATTCCAAGTATGCTGCACATCTCATAGTCAACTCCCTCTTTAAGACCACCGATTCTTAGCAGATTATCACTCACAAGCTTCTGCTTGTACTTAAGCTGTGCTTCATAACTCATGGCCTGTATCTGACAGCCTCCGCACTGCCTTGCTATTGCGCATGCTGGTTTTACCCTGTCTTTGGATGGTTTTATAATATCTATAAGCCTTGCATAGCCATAATTCTTCTTTGCCTTCATTATCTTGACATTGGCAGTATCGCCAATAACTGTATCTTTTACAAATAAAGTGTAACCATCTACCTTTCCAATTCCCTCGCCAGATACACCTATATCTTCTATCGTTACCTCTATGCAGTCGTTCTTACTGTATGACATTCTTATCTCCATTTCTTAGTACTAATCTTATATTCACTTAATTTTTCTGATTAACTTTTTATTTTTTTATTATAGCATTTCGGTTATATCATGGTCAAAATTTATTTTCTTTTTCTACGTCATCACACACGTCATCATAATCATCATAATACTTCATAATAATACAATGCCAGAGACAAATATATATTTGCCTCTGGCATCGCATTTATATAACCGGTTAAAAACTTGTTCTTCTTATATTGGAATCAAGCCATTTGTTAAATCCTAACCAGTCGTTTGTATCTTTTGCTTCAAAGCATTCTCTTAATGTCTCAAGCTTGGCATCTATGTTATCTGCCATAGAAAGCGCAACAGCCTCTGCTATAGCTGGTTTCTTAGGTGAACCATACTCAAGCTCACCATGATGTGATAATATACAATGTCCCATCTCGTTGGCGATTACAACTGGAAAATCAGGTATAGTCTTTATCTTTTCCATAACCATCTCATAACCCATAACAATATGTCCTAAAAAGTTGCCCTCATCTGTATAATCATTTCTTGGAAATTCTGAAAGCTCCTTTACTTTACCGACATCATGAAGCATTGCGCAGCTTACAAGTAAGTCACGGTTTAAAAAGTCATAATTAGAACTTATCTTATCACATAATCTTGTAACACTTAAACTATGTTCAAGAAGTCCTCCTAAGAATCCATGATGTACTGTCTTAGCAGCTGATGTGTTCTTGAATCTTTTTATAAATGCTTCATCTTCGATAAAGAATGCTGTAAGCAGCTTCTTTATGTATACATTTTCAATGCTGTCGACATATCCAAGTAATTGCTTATACATATCTTCAATATCATATCTTGAAGCTGGTATATAATCTGCCTGTATATATTCATTCTCTGAGGCAACACGTGCTCTTTCTATCTTAAACTGCAATGAACCATTATAACTTGTAACCTGTCCACTGACATGTACATAATCATTTACATCAAAATCACCGATTCCACCGGAATTAACATCCCATATTTTAGAATCTATCTGGCCTGTCTTATCAGCAAGCATGACATTCTCATACTCCTTACCCGTCTTAGTAAGCGCTGTTGACTTTGACTTACATAAGTACACATCTGATATTCTGTCACCATCTTTAAATGTTTCAATATAACGCATAAACAATATTCTCCATTTCCTGCATAAATCCTTAAATCTGCCATGCAAACCAGTTGATTATCTGCCAGTTTGTTATTTTCTTTATTTAAAAACTGCACGGCAGTTTTATTATATATTTTTTTCTAATTTATTTCAATTCAACTGATACATCATATGATGCATCAAAATAGCCAGATTTTCCTTTTCTTTTTATGGATACATTAAGTACCTGTCCTGCTGTACTGTCGTATATCTTATCATTCAGCCGCTGGATAGAATAGCATGGCATTTTATTGATACCCTGTATGATATCCCCTGGCTGCAGACCTGCAATATATGCCGGTGAATCAGTATCGACCTTTGATATATATATCCCCATAGGTATTCCATTCTTCTCTGAAAGCTCACTATCAACATTCTGAGCGATTATACCAAAGTACATCTTGCCCTGTCTGTTAATCATACATTCTATCATACATTTTAAATCTGATATTCCAAGCGCCCTTAGTTTAGTATCGGAATTATCCTGTGAAATTCCTATGACATTGCCATCTGAATTAAACAAAAAGCCATAATCTTCCTTCTGGCATGAAAGATTAGTCTCAAATATTTCGTAATTATTATCTATTGAATTAGCAACTGTCCTGTTTGTTATAGTTCCGTAATCAACGGCTCCACTCGTACCATATATCTTTCCGGTTGCTATTACCATATCTCCTTTATTTAAAATATATGAGTTGTCAAGCGTAGCCACCTTCATATATTGTTTATCAGTTTCAGTAACCTGTGAATCATTTATACTTATTATACTTATGCCTGTGAGTTCATCTGAACATACAGTTTCTGCTTTGTAAGCATCTGATTCACGTACAATAACAGCACAGCTTTCCACAGATTCTGTATATGAGCGCGAAGTTAATATCATATACCTGCCATTAAGATGTCCGACTATAAGTCCCATGGTTGAATTGTTATTGTCATCTATATCTATATTTCCTATGCCACTCTCAATATTATTCTGAATATCATCAAGATATGCCTTTGTATTATTTTCTTCTATCTCACTATTGTTTATATTGTTGTCATTAATGATATTACCATCTGCATTATCGTTACTGATATCTCCTTTATTCATATTATTATAATCCGATACTTCATCTGATGAATATCCCTTTACCATAACCACAGTTTTCTGCACATCATCAACTTTACTCCTGAGCGATTGAACTATTGTGTCATAATCTCTTTTAATCTGTCCATATCCATCATCTTCCTGCTGTATTACTGTATCCGGGTCAGGATACTCATCTCTGGTAAACTCTATGTGGTCAACGACTTTATTCCCTGAAATAATCTTATCTCTTATTATTGGAATTATTATCTTGTCTGCTAATACATATATAATCCCTATGGCAACTATAAGAACTATAAGTTCCACTGTTTTTATAAGTCTTTTGTACTTTACTCTGGGACTTGGCACTATCTTTTCTGTATACAGTGAATATTCCTGTTCTTGTCCATTGTTTTTATATTCCATATATATCCCTCAGCAATCATTTAATTAACAGCTGTTCTTTCTCTTCTCTATTCTTTTCGACCGTGCATGTCCATAAAATTTTGCTTTTTATATTCTACAGCATATTTATGAACAAATTATGTCGGAGGTATTAATAATAACATCTTTTTTGTATGTTTATTGCTTTATGATATAGTTTTTTATAGACAAATGCTGTAAAATATCCTTATATGATGTCAGGAACCATATGTGTTTCTGATGCTCATATCAGCTTATAAAAATATATTTAAACGGAGTAATACATTGAATAAGAAAACTTTAGCAACACTTGAATATAATAAAATAATATCAACTCTTGTATCGATGGCATGTTCTGACAGTGCCAAGCAGACCCTTAAGTCTCTTACACCTATGAATAATATTGATGATATAAACGCAGCGCTGGATGCAACAAATGATGCACTGACAAGAGTTTACCAGAAGGGCAGTGTGGATTTTTCACGTATTAAAGATATCCGCGCAAGCCTTGCAAGACTTAATGTCGGAAGCTCCCTTAATGCACATGAACTTCTTAATATCAGCATGCTTCTTGAATGTGCAGGACACGTGAAGAATTATTATGAATACAGAGCTGATTCTATACAGCCTATGATAGATATACTTGACCCTGTAACACTTCTTGGTAATGCTATTAAAAAATGTATTATATCAGAGGATGAAATCAGTGATGATGCAAGCTCTAACCTGCGTGATATAAGACGTAAAAAGAATCAGGCTGCTGACCGCATACACACTGAACTTAACAAAATATTGAATTCACCATCTACAAGAACATATCTTCAGGATTATGTTATAACAACCAGGCAGGGAAGATTCTGTCTTCCTGTCAAAGCTGAATACAAGTCAGCTATGCCAGGTATGGTTCATGATCAGTCAGCTACTGGTTCAACACTGTTTATAGAACCCGCTGCTGTTGTTAAACTAAACAATGATATACGTGAACTTGAACTTAAGGAGCAGGCAGAGATTGATGTTATACTCGCTGATTTAAGTGGGAAAGCTGCCGAACACACGGATACACTTTTATCTGATTACAACATTCTCACACAGCTTGACTGTATATTTGCCAAAGCTCTTTTATCAAGGCACTATAATTGCAGCCGCCCAGTTATGAACACAGAAGGAAGGGTTAATATCAAGAAAGGCCGACACCCTCTTATTGAATCACACGCTGTCGTCCCTATAGATATTTATCTTGGAACTGACTTTAATCTATTAATTATAACAGGACCAAACACAGGTGGTAAAACTGTTTCATTAAAAACAGTCGGACTTCTCACACTTATGGCTCAGGCGGGACTTAACATTCCAGCCCTTGAGCACTCAGATATCGCTGTTTTTGACGAAATATTTGCTGATATAGGAGATGAACAGAGTATTGAACAAAGTCTGAGCACTTTCAGTTCACATATGACTAATACTGTAGATATCCTTAAAAAAGCTGACAGCAACAGCCTTATATTATTTGATGAGATAGGTGCTGGTACTGACCCTACAGAAGGTGCTGCACTGGCTATATCCATACTGGATAATCTGCACAGACGTGGAATCACGACTATGGCGACTACGCATTACAGTGAAATCAAAATGTATGCACTCACTACTGATGGTGTAGAAAATGCATGCTGTGAATTCGATGTTGAGTCACTACGTCCAACTTACCGACTTCTTATTGGTATTCCTGGTAAAAGTAATGCATTTGCCATATCAAAAAAACTCGGTCTGTCATCAGAAATCATTGATGATGCTGCAAAACGTCTCGACTCAGAAGATATAAGATTCGAAGACCTCGTAACCGACCTTGAACAAAGCCGTGTGACTATAGAAAAGGAGCGCGAAGAACTTGCCAGATACAAAGACCAGATAGCCTCTCTTAAGGCTGAGCTTACAAAGAAAACTGAGCGTCTTGACGAGCGTACAGACAATATCATAAGAAAAGCGAATGAAGAAGCTGCACGTATACTGCGTGATGCCAAAGAATATGCTGACAAAACAATCAATGCCATGAACAAGCATGGCATGTCAGTCAAAGAGCTTGAAAAACATCGAAGCGAAATACGTGAAAAGATGAATAAACGTCAGGAAAAACTTAAAGTTGAACCTGCAAAGATACAGACTAAAAAAGCCCATGATATATCTGAATTTAAACCAGGCATGCACGTTAAAGTCCTTACAATGAATGTAATAGGTACTGTTACACAGGTATACAAGACTAAAAATCAGGTTTCAGTACTCATAGGAAGCCTTAACACCAAGATGGACATAAAGAATCTTGCTATACTAAAGGGCTATAAGGACCCTGAGGATAACAAAACAACTATTTCTAAATCAGGCAGTGGTTCAAGCAAAATTAAAATGTCAAAGTCTTCATCAGTTTCATCTGAGATTAATCTGCTTGGTTATACTGTAGATGAAGCCGTTGCCGTACTTGATAAATATCTTGATGATGCCTATCTCGCAAAGATACCTCAGGTAAGGATTGTCCATGGCAAGGGGACTGGCGCACTACGCTCAGGAATCACTTCTTATCTTCGCGGAATACCTTATATAAAAGATTTCCGTCTTGGACAGATTGGTGAGGGCGCCGAAGGTGTAACCATCGTTACATTTAAAGACTGAAACAAGGAGAGTAATATATATGGTAGCTAAACAAAGAATCCTTATTGTTGATGATGATGAAAATATAGCAGAACTTATATCATTATATCTGACGAAAGAATGTTTTGAAACAAAAATTGTATATGATGGGGAGAGTGCGCTTGAAGCACTTCCTTCATTCAAACCCAACTTAATATTATTAGACCTCATGCTTCCTGGTATCGACGGATATCAGGTATGCAGGGAGATACGTAAAAATAATAACACTCCTATCATTATGTTATCAGCAAAAGGTGAAACATTTGATAAAGTACTTGGTCTTGAGCTGGGTGCTGATGACTATATGATTAAACCTTTTGAAACCAAAGAACTGGTTGCCCGCGTAAAGGCAGTTCTTAGGCGTTATCATCTTCCACAGACGACTGTTACACATTCTGAATCTGCCAAATGTGTAACTTACCCTGATTTGATAGTAAATCTTGATAACTATTCTGTAACATATTACAAAAAGCCTGTAGAAATGCCTCCTAAAGAACTGGAGCTTCTGTATTTTCTTGCCTCTGCTCCAAACCAGGTATTCACGAGGGAACAGCTGCTTGACAATATATGGGGATATGACTACATAGGAGACACAAGAACAGTCGATGTACATATCAAAAGAATCCGTGAAAAGATTAATGACCATGACAAATGGGCTATTGAAACAGTATGGGGTATCGGCTATAAATTCGTAACAAAATAATATACCAGTAATACATACATAAAATATAATCGTAAAGATCAGTGTAAAAAATGAATTTTTCACATACGAGATTGGTGTATGCACATTATATAGCTGTTTGTTTCTGAGCAGAACAGATAGCTTCAATCACAGATAAAACTTTATGTTTATAATCTCTTTACAACAATTGCTCAGAAATGAGGGTCTATATGAAATATAATATGCTTACAAAACAGATTTTTCTATACATAGCTGTTGCTGTAACCAGCTTCATAGCCGTTACAACTATATGCTATAAAAGAGATTATAACAAAGTATATAATTATTATTCTAACAACCTATATCAGCAGGCAACAGAAATATCTGTAGAATATGGTACTGATTTTCTTGAATCTAACCGTATGCCAGCTATAAGAACTAATCTTAGCATATTGTCACACCTTGATAATACCCGCATAATGTTTGTTGAACCTGACGGAAAAGTCCTTCTTGACACTGGATACAGCGGTAAAGCCTCACAGGATGGCTGTCTGTATGAGGTCGAAGACTTTGATTATGGAAGCCTTAACGGAGCACACTCACACTTAGGAACATTTTATGGCTTATTCAGTGAAAATGTACTAAGCGTATACTCACCTATAACAAGTGATTTTTCAATCATTGGATACGTTGTCATCAATATGCCTGAAAGCACACTAACTGACCGTGTTTATCAGACGTTTAACACTAACTACCTTACTCTTGCCATTGCCATGATACTTTCATTATCCATGCTCATACTGTATTTTGTACATATACACGCACCTATCAACGAACTTACCAAGGCTACCATCGAATACGGAAAAGGAAATCTTTCCTACCGGATACAGCCTAAGCATAATGACGAAATTGGCCGACTTGCAGCATCACTTGATTATATGGCACAGGAATTAAACGAGATGGATAAATTCCAGCAGAAATTCTTATCAAACATTTCACATGATTTCCGCTCACCCCTGACTTCGATAAAGGGTTATCTTGAGGCAATCGAAGATGGTACAATACCACCCGAAATGATTAATAAATATATTAATATCGTTCTTTTTGAAACTGACAGACTTACCAAGCTTACAAGTAATATATTAACACTCAATGAGCTTGACCCCAAGAGTGTACGGCTTGATATAGGCGTATTTGATGTTAACTCTGTTATTAAGCATACAATAGAAACTCTAGAGGGAACCTGTAAGAAAAAGAATATCAAATTCAGTCTTACATTTGCAGACAACACAGAAAATGTCAAAGCTGACAAGCAAAAAATACAACAGGTAATATATAATCTCATCGATAATGCCATCAAATTCAGCCACGATAATTCTTTTATATATGTAACTGTAAAAGAAAAAGGTGAGAAGGCACAGATATCCATAAAAGATACTGGAAGCGGCATAGCCAAAGAAGATATAGATAAAATATGGGACAGATTCTACAAGTCTGATGCCTCAAGAGGCCGTGACAAGAAAGGCTCCGGACTTGGATTATCCATTGTCAAAGAAATAATCCAGGCACACGAAGAACATATTGATGTTATAAGCACTAAAGATGTTGGTACTGAATTCATATTTACGCTTTCACTGGCACGATAAGTAATATTACTGTTTAACACAGTTAATTATTTTTGACAAACGGACACCATAAGGCATGTGAGGTATTTTAAGAATAAGGCTCCGGTCACCAGAAAGCTGATTGGATATTTCTAAGATATTCCATGTAGGTAGTGTTACCGGACACAACCGCTCATACGAAACATCCGTGTTTCGTTTTCGCTCGATTTGACATCCATGTCAAATCGTTGCTGTATACTGTATGGAATATCTAAGAACTATCACAATCAGCTTTCAAGTGTTCCCTCCGCATTATTCCTAAAATACCTCACATGCCTTATGGCTGTCTTTGGCAGAATATAATATTAAAATTAACTATGTTAATTCAATTGGAAACTGGAGGTGCGCATACATCATAAGATGCACTTGAAGTTCAATTGTGATAGTTCTTAGACTTTTCTGTCATCCCACAGCTATCAACAGACACGGATGTCTGTTGAAGTGAGATATGGGACAAGGATGTCCCGTATCGAACGGTAGCGGCAGATGCCACTACCTGCATGAAAAGTCTTAGAAATATCCAAGCGAAGCTTCTGGCATCGCCTATGTATGCGCACCTGCTTTTCTCATATATGATGTCTGGTTGTGACTTAATTTACGAAAAATGAATGTGTGGTTAAATCAGAGGGGCAAGGCTTGATGAGAGCGGAATTGTGCGCAAAGCGCACAATTCCGCCCCATGCCGTTTTGCCGCTGATTTAGTGGATGTCACGTTTTTATTAGATTAAGCCAACGCCAGATATAAGGAACTGAAAGGCTAGTGTCCGAAGTATTACTGGCGACAGCCTTTCAGTTCCTTATATCGTCCGTTCGCCAACTAACGTTGACATCACTAAACAGTAACTTTACTTACTAACAGGTCTATACAGCTTAAAGTTATTAATAAGTTTATCAAGTTCCCTTGCTCTTTCTTCAAGCTGTTCGCTTATAGCTGAACTTTCCTGTGAAGATGCAGCTGTATTCTGGGTAACTCCTGATATCTGCTCGATTCCCTGCTCTATCTGTGATAAAGCTTCTGCCTGTGACTTTGCAGATTCATTAGTTTCCTTCGCAACATCTGCAAACTTCTGCATTTCATTAATTGTGCCCTCAAAAGCCAATGCAACAGATTCTGTTATCTCATTTCCCTTATTTATCTCATCTATTGTCTTTACTATAAGTTCTCTTGTGTTAACAGCTGACTTCTGGCTGTCTGTAGCAAGCTTGCCTATCTGTTCAGCAACAACCGCAAAACCTCTTCCAGCATCACCAGCTCTTGCAGCTTCGATTGATGCATTAAGTGCAAGAAGGCTTGTCTGTGAAGCTATATCTTCTATTGTTGAAGTTATTTCTTCTATCTTATTAGATATCTCTATAATATTAGCCATCTCTTCCGTCAGGCTATTCATCTTTTTGCGTTCTTCCTCTGCATTCTTAGATGCTTCAAGAACATTATTGTAAGCTTCCTGTGTCTTGTCTGCACTCTTTTCTGCTAATGAAGCAACTGTTTCAACTGTGGCTGTAAGTTCTTCTACCGCACTTGCCTGATCAGTAGTTCCTTTAGCAAGATCACCTGCTGCCTTTGAGAGATCTTCTGCTCCCATATCAACCTGCTCAGATGTCTTTGCTATGTTAGTTAATGTTGTATTAAAATGCTTTAAAATATATACAAATGACTCTTTAATACTTACAAAATCTCCAAGGAAATCTGTAATCTCATCAGAATCCTTAGTCAGATCACCACTTGCTATCTCTCTTAAGACTCCTGATATCTCTTCTACATATGCATGAAGATTCTTCATAGTTCCCTTAAGACTCTTAGCCATGGCTCCGAATTCATCCTCTGACTCATATGTTATAAGGTCTGCCGCTGACATATCGCCGCCATACATTTTCTCTGATGCTTCTACAATCTGCTTTGCAGGTGTTACAAACACATCTGTTATTGTCTTTGTAAAGAAGTTAGACATAAGCAGTAATGCTACAACAAGAACAGCCCCTGCTATCGCCATACCATTACCAAGTCGTACTGACTGATTGTAGTATAATGCACCATTCTGATTGACAATTACTTCAATATCATCTGTTAAGGTCTTAATATCATTAACTATTGGGAGATATGTATTATAGTTAAGTGAATATGCCTCATCAATCTTTCCTGACTTAAGAAGCTGCATAACCTGAGGTCTTATCTTTTCACCCTCATCAATCTTTGCCTGAAGCTGTGATAACTTCTGTTTTGCTGCTTCTGTTTTAAAATGCTTATCCATATCATCAACACTTGTAACAACAAGATTAACATCTTCTTCTACCGTTTTTTCAAACGATGCATATCTGTCTGCCATATTATCTGTGCCTTCGGCTAATAACCTGTTTATAGCCCGCTGCAGATCTGTAAGACCATACTTGACATTAGCAACATCGCTTATATTCGTCATTGGTCCCTGATATATATCTTTTACATTATTAGCAACTGCTAATATACTACCTATAAGAATAACACCTATAATACAGGCTAAAAGACTTATCACTCCAAGAGATGCTCTTAACTTACGTTTAATGGTATAATGCATTAATTTTTCTTTGTACTTTTTAATCACTATTTGCTCCTTTCAGTTTTCTAAAAGATATTATATTGTCCGTTCTTTTTGACAAGCTCTTCCAGTATACCGGAACACATGCATTTTTTCAAGTACATAATCAATTACTATTATTAATTTTTCATAAAAAATCACACAGTAATCGCATACAAAAGCTACTAAATGTAACTGTCATATATAATATACTGTGTGATATTATTTACCTTTTATATATTGGGTATTTATATTTATTATATTTAATTTTCATTATGTTTACTGTTGATTTCAATATGTTTCTGTTAGTTAAGTCAGAACCCTGGAATATATTAAACATACCAAGTTATTGATTCCAGTGAAGTTTATGCAGCTCCCCTGATAAACGCATATCCTTGAAATCATGCTGCCTTAGTGCTTCATACGCAACTATTGCAACTGAGTTTGACAGATTAAGAGATCTTATATCGCCTATCATTGGTATTCTTACACATGTATCTTCATTATCTACAAGTATATCCTCCGGAATACCTGCACTTTCCTTTCCAAACATTATATAGCAATCATCTTCATAACTCACATCAGCGTAAGTTTTATGTGCCTTAGTGGTAGCCATATATATTTTAGCATCGGGATTTTTTTTAAGGAAATCCTCATAATCGTTGTAAACTGTAACATCAAGCTTATCCCAATAATCCAGCCCAGCCCTTTTTAGCATCTTATCATTAATTGTGAAACCAAGCGGTTCTATAAGATGAAGCCTGGCACCGATTGCAACACATGTTCTTCCTATATTACCAGTATTGGCTGGCATTTCCGGTTCATGTAATACTATATTAAGCATATTATTTCTTCAGTCCTTATTTTATTATTCTGTCTTGATTGCTATATCTAATTCAAGTGAAAGCCCATCGTCTGCCTGTATAGGAACGCATATATTCTGTGCATATGTCTGTGTTATTGTCATGGAACCCTGACATACTGTTGGCGGCGTTATATCAATAACTATACCTTTTGTTGAGAATATTGTCGCTGCATTACCCATAATCATATTGCCAAGCTCGCTGATTGCACTCGTTGACATTGAATCAAGCTCTGTAACAGGCATTCCCATCATCATCTTAGATGCAACCTTAAGAGCATTCTCATATGGAAAAGCCATCATAACCTGACCTTTCATTTCTCCGGTAATACCTATCATAATGGCGACAACGTCATTTTCAAACTCTGTCGTCTTAACATATGGTTTTCCTATACTCATCTCAGTCTGGCATATATCTTTCATTATGCTGGTTGTTGCCATCAGAAATGGATTAATAATATCTGCACTTAATCCTGCCATATTCTGTTCCTCCCGTCTGTATATAGTTAATAGTTACATTATTTACTATAAATCCAGCACAAAAATCCGCATTGCAGACTGAATATTGCTGTAGAACTGATTTTCTTCATGTGCTTTATCATATCTCATCTATAGGCATACAGCCTGCATATAATCTATAGTTTATCTATAAAATTCTTTATTCTTCTAAGTCCTTCTTTAAGACTTTCTAATGAATATGCATATGATATTCTCACAAATCCTTCTCCACTCTCACCAAACGCTGTTCCTGGAACTACAGCTAACTTCTGATCCGCAAGAAGTCTGTTTGCAAACTCTTCTGATGTCATTCCGAATTTCTTAATGGAAGGAAATATATAAAATGCACCAAATGGTTCAAAACAATCTATTCCCATCTGTCTTAATTCATGCACAAGATATCTTCTTCTCTGATCATATGCCGTAACCATCTTTTCAACTTCCATATCACAGTTCTTAAGTGCTTCTACTGCTGCAAACTGGCTGTTTGTAGGTGCACACATAATAGCAAACTGATGAAGCTTTATCATCTGTTTTATAATATAATCCGGACCACATGCATAACCTAATCTCCATCCTGTCATGGCAAATGCCTTGGAAAATCCATTAATCATAATAGTTCTTTCCTTCATGCCCGGAAGACTGGCTATGGAACAGTGCTTATTATCACCATATGTAAGCTCAGAATATATCTCATCTGATATAACATACAGGTCGTTCTCTATAATAACCGGAACCAGCTCCATAAGTTCTTCCTTTGTCATGATAGCACCTGTAGGATTATTAGGAAATGGCATTATAAGTATCTTAGTCTTATCTGTAATATGTTCAAGTAACTCTTCTTTAGTAAGCTTGAACTGATTTTCCTCTTTGAGGTTAATAAATACAGGTTCAGCATCCGCCATAACTGCACATGGAAGATATGAAACATAGCTTGGCTGAGGTATGATAACTTCATCTCCTGGGTCAACCATACATCTTAAGGCTATGTCGATAGCTTCACTACCACCAACTGTAACAAGTGTTTCTTTCATGGGATTATACTCTACATTATATTTCCTTGCCACATAGTTACATATTTCTTCTCTTAGCTCCTTAAGACCCGCATTCGATGTATAGAATGTTCTTCCTTTTTCAAGGGCATATATCCCCTCTTCTCTTACATTCCATGGTGTATCAAAATCAGGTTCTCCGACACCAAGTGAAATTGCATCAGGAATCTCACTTACAACATCAAAAAACTTTCTGATACCCGATGGCTGAATATCAACTATCTTCTTAGATAAAGCATTTCTCATGGTGTCACCAGCATCCTTTCATCCTTATATTCTTCGTCTAATACAGTTCCATAATCCTTATACTTCTTAAGCACAAAATGTGTAGAAGTACTTAAGACAGATTCAAGTGGCGCAAGCTTTGCTGCCACAAACTGTGCAACTGACTTCATAGTCTTACCTTCGATTATAACTGTAAAATCAAATCCACCAGACATAAGATATACCGATGTCACTTCATCATACTTATATATAGTTTCAGCTATGCTGTCAAAACCAAGACCTCTCTGTGGTGTAACCTTGACCTCAATAAGTGCTGTAACCTTCTCTTCACCTGTTTTATCCCAATTGATAAGGGTATTATAACCACATATAATATGTTCCTTTTCCATGTCTGCAATCTCATTCGCGACTTCATATTCCGCGGCTCCAAGCATAACCGCCATATCGTGAATGTCAATTCTTGCATTTTTTTCTAACAAGTTAAGGATTTTTTCTCTCATATCATTATACCCTTTCAATTAATTATAGTTTTGCAGCCGCCTTATATAGCATAAGATTCAATACGGCTTATTATCAGCTTTCACTGCGATATAATTCGTCCTGCTTTGGAAGATCAAGGAATCTGTCTTCCTCCCTGTTATGAAGTATACGCTGGTTTCCCTTAGTAACCCTTCCTATAACATGTGCCTCTATATTGCAGCTTTTAAGTATATTAATAATATCACAATCACTGTCCGATGTCATTAACAAACATCCCATTGATTCAAGCTCATATGGATTAATATTAAGAAGCTCACATATTTCTATTATTTCCTGTTTAACTGGTATACTTCTTATATCTACATCTAGTCCTGTATGTCCATACTCACACATATCCCATAATGCTGCCAATATGCCTCCCTCTGATACATCATGCATATAACAGTTTATGTTGTTTTTTCTTAATATATCTACAATATTTCCTATATATAATTCTTCTTCACAGCCATAAGCCCTTAAGATATAATCATCACTATACACATCATGCACCCTGGCTGTATTCTTATCTATAAGCTGCCTTATGCCACTCATTCCTATGTAACCCGTCATTATAATCTTCTCATCTGGCTCTGGCTTAATACGCTCGTATTTTCTTATGCCAGCAGCCGTAACTGTAACTACTGGTGATGATACCCCTTTACTGACGGTCGTATGTCCTCCTGTTATCGAGGCTCCAGTTATCGCCGCCTGTCTTGTAAGTTCTGATATCGTCTCTCTTAAACGTATTTCCCTTGACCCTTCATCCATAATTATACAGTCACTTACACCTGCCACAACCCCTCCTGCAGCATATATATTATTGACAGCCTTTATAAGCGGCATATAGCCACACGCTGTTGATGTAAGCAATGACAATTGTCCTGTATCATTTTTTTCGTGCTGTGTAACACTTCCACAGCCATCAGAATAATCACCATTATTGTTCTCTACATTATTATATGAAAGAGTCTCCTGCTGTATCAGCACTTCACCAGCATCCTGACCTATATCCAGTCTTGTTATAAGCTTGCCACGCACTATGTTAACTGGCTTTAACACCGATCTTGACAGAATCGTATCCGATACCTTTCCCGTCCTCATATCATCCTCATTTCTGCGCACATTTTTTGCGCATAATGAGTTTATGTCAAGTGCGCACAGACATAAATCACGCGCGTGAAAAATCTATTTTCATCTATTTTTCACACTATACTCCATATTCATTTTTCACTTGCACATATATTTAATTACAATTATACTATGATGTATGGGTCAGAAAGCATTCATGCCTGCATGATAAAGCTTGTGACTCTTATATCATACTGTATCCAGGTATCATAAGACCTTGTATTAAACACTATTAAATAAACGCTGATACTGCCATTGGAAGTACCATTGCAAGCACAAGTATAACTATTATAACTGCTGCAAATACTCTTTTAGTTTTGGTTTTTTTCAAGTTAATCATGATAACCTCATTTCCGCATACATCAAGGAGATTAATATGCATTTTATATTGCCTTATTTTATAATAATATTAGTAATAATTCAACTTTATCTTAAAAAAAGTAATAAATCACAGGAAAACACATTAAAACAATTCTGGGAGCGTGAACAAAAGGCCAATGCCACAAGAAAAAAGGATATAAGCAACTTGCACTATATAAAATGGGATGACTCTCTTCCAACTACCGAAAGCAGTTCTTCCCTTTCAGATATTGTCAATAATAATACAGATGCCAGTGCTGCATATGATACCATCATGTCACTTAAAGACAAGCAGATGATCAATCTGTCTGAATATTCCAATACAGAACTTAAACTCCAATATGGGGTTGCTAATCTTGAGGTACTTACAGAATATGAAGACAACTACACTTTACTCATAAAGAATCTTTCCATACTTGGACACATACTTAAAGAGCATGACGATATAACCGATGCCACTTCCTATCTTGAATATGGTGTACGTATCGGCTCCGATATACGTTCCAGCTATGCAGATTTAAAAAATATATATTCAAACCTCAATGACGAATCAAAGATTAATAAACTTAAGCAATATGCAACACTCATTAAATCAGTAAACAAAGACCTGATTGTAAATATGCTGGATGAATAATATAATGCAGTAAATAATACGCTTAATGAATAATATGTTATAAAGTCATTAGTGACCACACTATAAAACTTTTAATCTGTGACACTAAAATAATGATAAATGCAATGATATAAATATACAGGGAACAGCTGTTTATACCAGCTGTTCCCTGTATTATTCTTTACTATTCTTACATGCCGTATCTTATTATCAATATTCCACAGCATATCTTTTACTTGCCGTACTCAGATATAATCTTATCTATGTTTCTTGATGCCATGCTTTTAGTCATCTCTTCAACCGGAATATCAAGCTCAACTTTATGTTTTTCAACAAGTGCCATAAGATAATTTTTCTGTGCCTGTGTTATAGGACTGTCCTTTTTAACATTGTATACAAGTTCAGAAGCTGTCTCAAAGCCTGAATCTTCTGATTTTATTGAATATAACTTCCAGTATATTGCACTTGCACTAAGTGCATCATCAAGCGCTCTGTGGGAATTGCCTGGATTCACTCCAAGATGCTCACACAAGTAATCAAGTCTTTTATGTTCAAGTTCTGGAAGTATTCTCCTTGCCATCTTAAGCGTATCTATTCCTTTTACCTGAAATATAATATTATTGTTGATTGCTGCTTTTTTTAAGAAACTGTAATCAAATATTATATTATGTCCCAGTATGGGATAATCACCTATATAATCGAGGATTCTGCTAATCTCATCCTCTATGCGCGGCATACCGCTAAGTTCTTCATTATGTATGCCTGTAAGCTCCACAACTCTGTCACTTACCTGTATTCCTGGATTAATAAGCGTGGAATATGTGTCGGTCACCTTTCCCTGCTCTATCCTTGCCATACCAACCTCTATAATCCTGTCATAAGAAGGATTGAGTCCTGTTGTTTCAAGATCAAGTGCTATATAACTATCTATCATTCTTTTTCTTCTCTTTCAGATATTCCTCACCTATAACATTACCTATTATTCCAAGATAATCTATATCAACTTCTGGCCACTTCTTAAGCTGCCTGTTTCTGTTAAACGATATTACATAAAAGTTCTTTCTGTTATCATTAACAACTGTCCTGTCAACACATGCAACTACCTGAATCAGCTGTTTGATTCCCATCTCTTCAAACGCCTCATACATGTGTGGTGCTTTTCTTTCATACAGAATAATGTTTTCTATTGTCTTTATTCCATCATCCCTGAAATCCGGTATATAATTATCTTCCTTAAGAAATTCGCCATTTTCCTCATATTCAGGCACATTACCCGCCATTACATATCTTTTATCATCATACATATCATACAAAAATATGCTGTCTATCTCAAACGCTGACATGACCATGTCAAGACAATCTTTCGGACTTCTAAGCTTACATATATACTGCTGTATAAAATCATTGACAATGCTTAGTTTTCTATATTTGTAAAATGCTTTTTCTGTAGTTTCAACAGCTGCATCACCCATTATATAGCTTCTGTGAAGGTCTGGATGATATATTATATATCTGTTCTTTCCTTTTTCTTTGGCAAGATAAAGCATTTTATCCGCTATTGAAAACAACATGTCGAAATCACTTGCATCATCAGGATATGAGGCTGCTCCTATTGAACAGGTTATTTTATTAATATTTCTTGGGTCATCATGATACAGCCATGATATATTATTCTTTATAGTACGAAGCATACTTCTTATGGACTCATCATCCTCAAGATGTTCCATGACTATGAACATCTCATCACCACCTATACGCCCGCACAGACCATTACGTCCAACCGTCTTTTTTAATATTCCGGCAACATCACGTAATACCTCGTCTCCAAACATATGACCATATGTATCATTGATTGTCTTAAAATCATCTATATCAATAATAGCTATCGTTACTTTATGACTCACTCTCTTATCTATAAGTTTTCTTGCATAATTAGTGATAGCTTTCTTATTAAGAAGATCAGTTCCTGCATCCCTTAATTCATCCTGTACTGATATGTCTTCTGTTGCATATTCCTTTCCATGTGCAACACTTATGGCACCAACTATCATATTACTGTCATCATCTTTACGGATTCTCTTGCCCTTAAATGTATACCAGCTCATAATTTCATCGTAGTCGGCAAGCTTCATTCTGATATCTCTCGTAAAATACGCTTCACCTGATGCAATAGCCATACACAAGCCTTCAAAGTCCTTTATGCTCTGACTATCTATCTTTTCGTTATCGAGCTTATCGCTGCTCCATATTCCGAGCTTGCCCTCATATAAAACTATCGTCTGGTTACCATTACCTGGAAGTATTATCCTTAAACTGTCATTACTTATATCATATGTATACAGATAATCCCCGATAACGCTTAGGAATTCTGTCTGGATTTCCGATGCCCTCCTGAATTCCTCATTCTGTCTTTTCAGTGTATATATATCTGTTATCTCAAGGTTATAATATTTTATTTTTCCACTGTCATGATATGGCTTAATAAGCACACGCATCCACCTGTAATCACCATCTCGGCTCTTAAGTCTTATAGATACATATATCTGTTCACCCTCATCAGCTTCTTTAATTGCTGTCTCAAACTTCACCACATCCGGTTGATAAATAGCCTGTGTAAATATAAGATTTGAAGTTTCCCCAAGAAACATAAAAAGACTTTCGTCTGCCTTTACAATGTTCATATACTCACTGACTATAATGCTGGCGTTGACACTATAATCTTTAGATATCTTATCCATAACGGCCTCCAGTCAGCTGATAATTGCATAATATTGTTAATAAAATAACAACATTATATCTGATTACAGCTGGAATCGTAACTTGTTTGTAACTTTAGTTATATATTTATATCTTTTTTCTTTTCTTCTTCTGGTTTTATTTTATTAAAAAAAGCGGGTGATGGGAATCGAACCCACGTATCTAGCTTGGAAGGCTAGTGTTCTACCATTGAACTACACCCGCATAATGCATATATAAATATGTAAATGCCTAGAACCGGAATCGAACCAGTGACACGAGGATTTTCAGTCCTCTGCTCTACCGACTGAGCTATCTAGGCGTATTGTGATCATCTGTTAACTATGGTGGTCATATTAACCTCATATCACTGACATCGATAGGAAACAGGTTCTCTACCAAAGACTTGTTTATTTTACCATATTTTCTTCCAACCCGTCAACTTAATTTTTCTATTATACCATGTATTATTTATTCCACACTCACGAACCCGCACCTTCATGCTCCTTTGTCATGTTTTACAGAATCGTTCGCTTGCTAATGGTATAGAAAAGTAAATGGCTGCCTCGTATGACTGACTCAATACCTCAGCAGCCATATTTTCTATATTTCATTCATATATTTTTCATACATATCAGGTCTGTACTTCTTCGTTCTTTCAAGCGATTTCTCATGTCTCCACTCTTCTATCTTTCCGTGATGACCTGACAATAATACATCAGGAACCTTAAGTCCCTTATATTCGGCCGGTCTTGTATACTGGGGATATTCAAGCAGACCATCTGAAAAGCTCTCTGTCTGTGCTGATTCCTCATTATTAAGCACACCTGGAACAAGCCTAGATACTGAATCAATAACAACCATTGCCGGAAGCTCTCCACCTGTGAGTACATAGTCACCTATTGATACATAATCAGTAACTATCAGTTCAAGTGCCCTCTCATCTATACCTTCATAATGTCCGCACAATATTACAAGTTCTTCTTCCTTAGAAAACTCCTCCGCCATTTTCTGGTTAAATGTATGTCCCTGAGGTGTCATATACACTACTCTTGGTCTTTTTGTGCATTTTAGTGCAATACTTTCGTATGCATCGCATACAGGTCCAGCCTGCATAACCATACCAGCACCACCACCATATGGATAATCATCAACCTTCATATGCTTATTCTGTGAAAAATCCCTGATATCTACTGCTTCAACTGACAAAGCCCCTGACTCCATAGCCCTGCCAGTAATGCTTGTATTCAATCCATCCATGATCATCTGTGGAAAGAGTGTCATAACGTAAAACTTCATTATTTAGCCGCTCCTGCTAACTTATTAAGGAAAAATGGATAATAATTATGATTAAGATTATATCCACCCGTTGAAAACTTAGTATTAAGATAACCTGAACCATCCTTGAATGCATCTGCGATATCTATGAATGTTGCACCCATAGATGCTGCATCCTCAGTAAGCTTTTTATTAGCATCATCAATATCTGTCTGCTTTATCTTAACTGATGACTTGGCCTCGAAATCAGGCGTAATTGGAAGCAATGAAACTACATATATCTTAGCTGATGGAATATTTTCTTTCAGTGATGATACAATAGTTTCTATTCTTTCTGCCACATCTGCTCCTGACCTTGTTCCATAGTTAAGGTCATTAAGTCCAACAAGTAAATATACCTTTGATGGATTCTTATCCTTAACATCTGAAACATAACTGAGTGCCTTATCTGTTGTAAGATTATTATCGGATACTATATTAGCCGAACCAAGATATCCATAATCCTTGATTCCTGTAATAATCATATCACCAAATAACACTGCATCTGATAATGTACTCTCTGATGTATACTCTTCCTCATCAGCTGTATCTGATATCTTAACAACATTTCCACCTGCTGCCACTGCTGTTGTTGCCTGTGTTGTACTCTGTGCTTCTGTTGCTGCCTGTGTTACTGCTTCTGTTGTTGCCTGTGTTGTTGTATCTGTAGCTGCCAAACTGCTTATACTTTCTCTTTCAGCTCTTGTTGTTGTACCATTGTTTTCTGTCTTGCCTACACTGCATGTCTTAAGTACTACTGCCACTATCGCTATTATAACTATAACTGACACAACTCCGATTACAGGATTCTTATACTTATTCCATAACCTCATCTTACGATTAAGCTGTATCTTTTTTCCATCGTTATTATCTACTGCCATATCTAACTCCTATTTCCAATGTTTGTAGAACAATCAACCTACCACCGGAGCTTTCGTAACACAACGGCTGATGTCTTTCTTAATCCTATGTCAAGCCTGCCATCTTTTAAACTGTAGCCCTGCCTGTCTATTGTGTATCCGCCGTCAAATGTCACCATTATCTGTTCTACATCAGCATCCATATCAAGCCCTGTTTCCCATACTGGAATATTAACTCTTATCTCATCTTCGCCATTGTTAACAACAATAATAACTGCATCTTCCATATTAAATCTTGCATATGCAATTACATTGTGTTCAGAATAAAGCTGCTTGTATGAACCTGTTTTTAACACTTCATTTTCTTTATGCATTTTTATAACATCCTTATGGAACTGGATAAGCTCCTTATCCTCATGTCCCCATGGATATGTTCTTCTATTATCAGGATCTGTGAATCCACACACCCCTGCTTCGTCTCCATAGTATATTGTTGGCGCACCTGGCCATGTCATCTGTATGACTACCGCCTCCATGAAAACCGCCTTATTAACATTCTTATTAGCCGCATCAGGACCTAACTGTGCCACTCTTCCCACAACATGATTAGTCCTCGTTAAGAATCTTGAATGATCATGATTAGACAGTTCATTCATAGATATAGCAAAACTCTGTCCACCCATACGCGCCATATTATGATGCATGGCACCAAAGAAATAATCTGGATTACCTAAGGAATCAGGGCGCATCTCATCACTATGCTTTTCCATGCCTGTAAGAAACCAGGTAACGGGTTCCATAAAAGCATCATAGTTCATGATAGTATCCCATTCATCTCCCTGAAGCCAGTCATATGAATCACCATAATTCTCAGCAAGAATAATCGCCTCAGGATTAGCTTCTTTAACTGCTTTTCTGAACTTCTTCCAGAATTCATGATTATATTCTTTACTGTAGCCTAGGTCTGCCGCTACATCAAGTCTCCATCCATCGACACTGAAAGGGGCTGATACCCATTTCTTACCTATATCAAGAATATATTGTTCAAGTTCCTGTGATTCCTCATAATTTAGCTTAGGCAGCGTATCGTGTCCCCACCATCCATCATATGAACCATTATCCGGCCACTGATTGCCATAAAATTTAAAGAAACTATGATATGGACTTTCATATTTCTCGTATGCACCACACTCATAATCATCTTCACTGGAACTATATATGTGCTCCCTGTCCATCCACTTGTTAAATGAACCGCAGTGGTTAAACACTCCATCTATTATAACTTTCATTCCTCTTTTGTGAATCTGTTCAACTACCTGGGCAAAGAACGCATTGCTTGCCTCAAGATTCTCTTTGCTTGTAACTCTGTTTATATATCTTGTTGCATGGGTATTATTCTGATCTCCATCATTCAGAAGTTCTCCATCATCCTTTTTAATAACTCCAAAATGTGGATCTATATAATCATAATCCTGAATATCATATTTGTGATTAGATGGTGAAACAAACAGCGGGTTAAAATATATAACTTCAACACCAAGGTCACTAAGATAATCAAGCTTATCAAGCACACCCTTAAGGTCACCACCATAAAATTCCCTTACACCCATAGTTGCAGGATATTTGTCCCAGTCTTTAACCTGACAGACATGTTCTCCTATATAGCTGTATTCGTCATCAAGAACATTGTTTGTCTTATCACCATCATAGAACCTATCTGTAAATATCTGGTACATAACAGCACCCTTTGCCCACGATGGTGTCTTAAATCCTGGCATAATCTGAAAATTATAATAAATATTCAGATCTTTTATCGCACCTATCTGATTGTAATAGCATACAACCTTTCCAGTCTCGACTTTAAAGTAATAATAAAGCTTCTCCTCACCAACTTTAATATCAGCTTCATAATAATCAAAAAGCCCGACTGCCTTGATTTTTGTCATAGGGCATTCTACATTATTGACGTATATATATGCCTTGTCTACATTATATCGTCCCGTTCTCAGCCTTATCTTTACGGTATCTCCCGGCATCGGTTCTGCCGGACTTCTGTAATCCTCTGTAACATCAGAAAATAAAGCTCTTGTATTGATGGTAGGTCTGGCATTACACATATACAACAACTTCTTTTCCCATGATGTCAGATTTTCAACTGCTGCACTTATTATCAT
>ERZ808240.1371-NODE-1371-length-30625-cov-11.873078_pt1 | contig 30625 bp, 24 predicted proteins | sample MGYA00521084_ERZ808240 | MGnify/ENA primary metagenome ERZ808240 (study PRJEB31516, sample SAMN03275571) | gut metagenome | biome: mammalia-associated habitat; material: feces | host: Papio cynocephalus | place: Kenya | collected 2012-08-06 ... | reverse complement strand
ACGCAACGGTCGCTCCCGTAATGGTCGGTGTCGTTCGTCATGCAAGACAGATTTCTCTATGTTGCCGAAAGAACACATTTGTCAAAAAAACGTTAGCAGACATAGGCTTATCTGATACGTGGGTTGTCTGCTGTGTATTTGCTTTATCATGCGCAATTATCACAAAAAAAGAAACACATAAAAATATCGCCAGCATACATGCACAGGGAATAGCCATATGAGGACGTAGGGAACCTTCCCTGTACTCTAAATCATATAAGATTTATCTGATGTTTTGTAAAAACGAAGATAAATTTTCCAGTATATAGCTATCTGTAATTGTTTGCATTTGCTTACAAGCCGCCCCGTTACGGGAATGACTGGTTGGGCGGCTTTGCCGCACAATGAGAATGAATGGCATGGCGTTAAAAATGGGCGTTTTGTTTGAGCGCAGCGAGTTTCGCCCATTTAGCCATGACAGGCATTCTCAAAGGAATGGGAGTTTCGGGCGGCCGCCTTTTTCTTCGTCTATTCTTTTTCGGCGGCTCGAAAAAGAATGGACATATAAGTGAGCAAAAAAGGACCATCCCATGGATTTCCATGAGATGGTCCTTTTTTTGTTGCTGTATATCCCAATATTGGCTATAACGTCCTTGGCTATATAAGGATGTTATTTACCTACTACATCATTAGCTGCAAGCCACTGGGACCATGATGTTGCAAAGTTGTTCTGGTGGTTTTGCTGTACGTATTTGTAGAACAATTTTACCATACGTGCTTTATCTGCATAGTAGTCTGCTTTCCACTGATCTTTCTTCGGTTTTGGAATCTTATATGCAACATAGTTGCCGCCAATTAAGTGCTGACGCTGTAAGATGTCCTTCAAGGAAACATCCGGGTTCTTCATCATGTCAGCCATTGCCATGTATGCCGTCGTACGACCTACACCAGCCTGGCAGTGGAAGTGGAGCCATGCATCTTTCGGCATGGTCTTGAAGAAGTTGACGAACTGATCGACGCAGTCCGGGGACGGCCATACATGGTCGGTTGCCGTAATACGGACGTAGTTGACGCCGAGAGATTTAGCCATTTCTTCTTCTGTCATAGCACTCGTAATCTTGATTTCTTTCGGGTTCATGGCGAATTTCTTCTTATCCAGTTCGGATACGATGACTTTCTGACCAAGAGCCGATTTGATGCGGTTTGTTTCATCTTTGATAATCGCATCGTGGGATTTGCCGAGGTTGCCCCAGTCGCGCATGCCATACCAGCTGACAGCGTTGCCGTTGAAGTAGCCGTGAGATTCCTGACGAAGGTCGAAATCATAGATTGGTCCTTTGGCATATTTTTTCAGTTCTGCTACGACAGCTTTGAATTCGCCGGCAGAGCACTGACCGGAACCGGAAATGTTGAGCGTATCCATGCCTTTACGGGTCGGAACGTAAGCCGGATCTAACTGGCCAACATATTTTTTGTCCACTTCGCCAAATTGGGAAAGGCTCGTGCGGAAGTTGCGCGGCAACTGATTCTTATCGGTCGTATCAATACGCCATACATAGCCTTCATAGTTCGGTTCATAGCTTTCATAGCCATGCTGTTTTGTCCATTCACTGTAGGTAATGTCAAAGTTCGGATGGGCTTTGCAGTAATCATAGAACTGTTTCGTGAACTGGTAGCGGTCGATATACAATTTACGGCCCCAGTTTTTCTTGCTGTCTTTGATTTCGCTGAGGTCTACAATACCGATTAATGCCTGGCGTTTGATGATGTCATCAAAGCTTACTTTGGACGCATTTTTCATGATGTCATATGCTACCATCATGATGGTTGTACGGCCCATGCCGGCATAGCAGTGGAAATGGAGCCATGCGTCCTTCGGCAAGGTTTTGTAGAAAGCAATGAAATCGTCCATGTTTTTGTCGCTCGGACGGAAATGGTCGTCGATGACGATACGATAGTAGTTAGCACCGTGTTCTTTGACCATCTGTTCTTCGTTGCGAACACTATTGACCTGCATTTCGATCGGCGTCATCAGTTTGTTGGTTTTATCATTGAACTGATAAATTTCTACAACGCCTTGTTTCTTAACTTTGTTGAGCTGATCTGTTTCTACGTGTTTTACAATATACGGTGTACGGCCGTCGTTGCCCCAGTCATGGTCAGCAAACCAGCTGACAGCTGTACCGTTGATATAGCCGTGGGATTCAGCGCGCAAGTCGATATCGTAGAATTTTTCCGGTTTAACAGGAACGGTCTTCAATACTTTTTCAAATTCTTTTTCCGAGAAGATACTACTTGCCGATGCACGCGTTGTGGACATGCCTTCACGAGTCGGGAGAATACCGTCTTTGGTCAAGCCTTTGAATTTATCGTTGGATGTACGGAAATTACGAGGAAGCTGGTCTTTGTCGACGCGGTCGATTTTCAGTGCCAGTTTCGGAGCCTTTTTGACTTCCTGCGGTTCTGCTTTGACATTTTGTGCCGTAATGGCAGCCGGCTGCGATGCAGCTGCTACGTCTTTAGCGGAAATGACAGCCGTAAACTGTACTGCCATCAAGCCAGCTAAAACCATAGCCGTTAAGGTTTTCTTGCCTATCATGGGTACGTCACTCCTTTTATATACATTGTATTATATTGAACGCATCTATTACAGTATGAAGCGCTGCGCGCTGTTGTCAAGCACAACGCTTCATAGACTGTGAATAGACCTTAGAATTTCGTAACGAATTTGAGGTAGAAGGAATTCTTCGTAGCCTTTTTGAGTGCTTTACCTTTTGTATCGACGTTTCTATCATCCGGTGTTGTAGAACCCCAGTAACGTAAGATAGAAATTTTGGAGTTATCACTGACAGCATAATCGGTTTCCCAGCCAAAGCCTTTGAAGCCCATTTCGTCGATGTAGTCTTTGTAGCCGCCGTAGTTGTCGTTCATGAACAAGTTCTGGTCGACATTGAAGTACTTAACAGCTGTTTCCCAAGTACCTTTCTTCTTGGCATGACCGTAATGGAGACCTACCATGTAGCCGTCTGTCGAAGCATTGGCACCACGGTATTTATAGCCATAATTGATGTCTTCATATGCAGTACCTGCACCATTTACCCAGCTAGCAGATGGTTTATCTGTATTGCTGTTGTGAATATATTCGCCGCTGACCCAGAACTTGCCAACAATCGGCGTCTTACCATAGACACCAATATATTCTTCCGGCTGCTGATGGGATACATACATACCGGCATAAGCATCTTTGGAGAAGTTATGGCGGTAGTCGGCAAACCATAAGACACGAGCCCGATCATGATCTACTGTATTTTGAATTTTACCATCTTCATCAATATAACTTCTTGCTCCACCATCGCATAAATATTCTTGGGAGTCACGACCGTAGAATACTTTGGCATAGTCTTTATCGGTGAATTTATAGGATGTGCTGAAACCTTTGATGGAGCTCTTAGACAAGTAGAGACCTTCACCAAGATCGGCACCCTGAATACCTGCTTCAATCAAACCGGCATCTTTAGCACCGAATTTTTTAGTGATTTCTGCATAGGTCAGTTGAATCTTATTTTTTTCATATGCTTCTTTATAAGATGCACTTGTCTTACCGTATTTCGTTACATCGCTCGGTTCATAGGACGTAGCTTTGTATTTGACGCCGATTTTTACGCCAAAGCCATCTTTCAGCTGTTTAGTTGCATTAATCTTAGCTTCGCCCTTTACTTTTTCTGTACCGGTGGAATCGCTCCAGTAACCAGTCTTGATAGATCCGCTCCATTTGAGCTGATCTTTTTCGGCTTTTTTGACTTTCTTAATGTCTTTTGCTTGTTTATCACTAGTTTTCTGCAGATAATGGAGTTCGCTTTCCATAGAGTTCAAGCGTTCTGTCAATTCGACAATTTCTGCTTCCAGTGCCTGCGTCCGTACTTCAGCAGACGTATCTGCGGCAAATGCTGTCGGTGCCATACCGGCAGTCATGCCAAAGGCCATGCCTGTTGCCAACATGCACGTCAGCATTGTTCTTTTACTTTGCTTCATAATAAAACCTCTCCCTTTTTATATAAATGATTACGCCTTAATCAGCATATCCTTGTTGTTCACACCACTGGCTGTACGTAATGTCCAGGTTGGGGTGTGCTTTTGCATAGTCATAGAACCGTTTCGTAAATTCAGCGCGTTTCGGATAGTTTGCTTTCTTGTACGGATCTTTGGTCGTCTGTGCCGAGAAGCGAACGTCCTGACCGCCGAGCAATACTTCACGCGTCATGATTTCGTCATAGCTGAGTTTCGTTGCGTTGTGAATCATATCAATCATCTGCAAGGTAATCGTCGTTCTGCCTACGCCGGCTTCGCAGTGTGCATGAATCCAAGCATCTTTCGGCAGGGATTTGTAGAATTTGACGAATTGGTCAATGTTGGCACGAGTCGGTGCACTGTAGTCCATGATAGGAATACGATAGTATTTTACGCCCATGGATTCGACAAATTCGCGTTCGGTCATGACCGAATCGACTTTGACTTCCGTCAAAGAAGCGATGGATTTGTCTTTAGCTTGTGTTGCGATGTTAATCGTGCCGGCTGCTTTGGCATCTTTGAGCAATGCTTTTTCGCGTTTGTTTACCTGGCCGGCGTTGAGGCCTTTGTTGTATGTTTTGTAGCGGCTGTACCAGCTGACACCATTGTCGTTGATATAGCCATGGGATTCGTTGCGAAGGTCGAGAACGATAACGCGTTCCTTTGGAATCTTTTTCAGCATTTCTTTAAATTCGTTTTTAGAGAAATAGCTGCTGCCGGACATCTGCAGTTCATTGAGGCCTTCACGAGTCGGATATACGCCCGTTTTGGACTGTTTGTACTGGCTCTGTGCCGTACGGAAGTTGGCAGGCATGGTGGATACGTTGGCAGGACGGTCAAATTTGACGAACTGCACCCCTTCTGCCGGTTCTGCTGCAAATACAGCGCTGCAGCAGAGCATCAAGCCTACGACTAATGCGGATGTTTTTAATTTGTACTTCTTGTTTAACATACTTCTACATCTCCTTTTATATAAAATGTAATACTAACCGTGTATAACGTCGGTGTATTCCGGATATTCCCGCAGTCTGTCTACAGGAGCAAAGCCGACAGCTCCCGTAAAGGTGCCTTTTTCCCAGTCGTTGCGGGTAGACCAGAACATTTCCGTAAAATCTGTTTCGTTGCAGGCGGTAATCTGATATTCCTTCAGTTCCGGAATATACGTGCCTTCGGCGTTGACTTCTGCAGCAAATTCTGTCACGATGCGGACATATTGTGCCGGAGCCAGCGGCGTCAGGTCGATGTAGTTAGTGCCGTCTTTCAGCACTACTTTCAATGAATCTTTGACCGTCGCGCCATCGTCGGATACTTCGACAGTGGCTTTCAAGCCTGCCTGCAGGGGCAGTACGGTCTTTACTTTCATTTGCCGGAACTCCCAATATTTCTTTTCTGTCAAGAACTTCGGCGCAAAAATCGTCGGGTGACGCCATTCCGTCGTATGTGTTCCTACAGTCAAAATATCGCGGAAGTCGTACCAAGCAACCAAGGCACTGCATTTCGGGCCTTTTTTGTTGGGTTCGGCATATATTTGGGCATTTTCTTTGTCTGTCAGGCCTGTTTTATAAAAACGAACCTGGCTGACGCTGCCCGGAAGGTGCGTAAAGTACTTCGGACGATCGATTTCCGGAATGATATGTCCAATATAGGAATATCCTACAAAAATCGGTTCGCTGTCCCATTGGCGGAACATGCATTCCGGCGCGATGCCCGATACATGAGCTACGTTTTCGCCGTCGCACCACGAATCACCGCCGCGCGTTTTATCAAATGCCATACTGTAGTGCGTCCAGCTGCCAATATTGGCATGGCCGCCCTGCCAGGAGTATTCTGTAATATCGTGGCATGTGCCCCATTTGAGACCGCCTGCCCGTTCAATGACCATGCGCAGAAAATACGTTGCGCCCCAGCCGACGGACTTGCCGCGGACCATCAAGGGATTGTGTCCCATTTCGTTGGGTTTTGCCAGTCTGTCTACGTTGGCCCAAACCATGGAGGTAAAGCCTTTGTCGACATTAAAATCCGTACTTGCCGGAATTTCTATATAATCGCCGTAATGCTCAAAATGGACTTCCGCCCGTTCTTTGCTGACGATAACTTTTGGTGTACCGCGCAGCAGGGCATAATGGCCATTTCCTGATTTGTCATGAATTCGGGGAACGATGCGAATGCCGCCTTCGATCTGAATTTCTTTGGGAAGCTGGTCGGCAATGCTGACTTGATAGCTGCCGCCTTGGTTAAACTTATATTGAAATTCGATGGATTTCTTTTCATGACCCCGGAAAAAGAGGTTTTTCGATTCGGCGACACGCTGATCAATATACAGCGGCACCGTAACAAATATTTCTTTATCCAGGTTATTGGTAGCTACGATGCTGGCAACCAAGCTGTCAGAAGCTTTGCCTTTGCCCGGGAAAATTTTCATATGCGCAAAAGTCAGCTGTTCCGGTTCAAACACGGTAATGTGCAGCATTTCGCCATGTACGGTAATATCATGTTCGCCTTGGGCAGCCGCTTTGTAGAATGCCGTCACTTTGGCTTCTTCGCCGGCTTCCAAGAGAACGAGATGGTTGTTTTCTTCGGTTCCGAACAAGCTGATTTCGTGCATTGTCCGGTTGTCCTGCAGCTGAAGTACCGCCGTTGCCGGGCAGGTACCAATATTTTTGACACGGCAGTTGATTTCGATATTGCCGTTGTTGTCCAAGCGGCGGAGCAGGACTTCATCCACGCTCAGCTTCGGTTCGTCATGATTCATATGAATCGTATCGACGAGCTTATCTTCGCCGTCTTCACTAAATCCATAGGTCTTGTATTCCAGTATATCTTGGGTCACTTCCAAGATGCTGTAATTGCTGTGGCCAATGGCAGCGACTTCCGGGAAATCGCTCAGCAGTCGTTTGTCTTCCTGAATTTTTTCCAAGGAAGATTCCGGTTCCTGCGTACTGCCTTGGCAGACGCACATCATTTTAGCGCCTTTATGGCAGTCGATGGAAGTAGCTTTGATATAGTAATGCAAGTGGCCGCCGATGAGCAAATCGACACCACAGCGTTCAGCAATCGGTACAAGGTATTTATTATTGAAAATATCAGTATACGGATGATGTACGATAACTACACGCCAAGATGCTTTTTGGGCAGCGGCACTTTGCAAATCACTTTCTATCCACTGCAGCGTCTGTTCTATGCGCTGCTTGGTTTCTTTATCAGCTGTCAGTCCTGAATTGACAGCATTCATTTCAAACAAGCCCCACGGGTTGCTGTCTGCCATGACAATATGCGCCTGGCCGTATGCAAACGAAAAGGCTGCGCCGTTGTCCATACCATGGACGACTTTTGCCTGCGGCTGTGTAAAAAATGACTGGAAAAACGGGCCGTCATCATGATTACCCGGTACATAGTACACGCCGGTTTTTCTCAGCACATCAGGAATTTTCTGAAACCAGTTGGCTTCATACTGTTCGCGCTGATACCCTGTTCCAAAGGAAATATCGCCGCCGTGAAGAATTAAATCCGGCTTTACTCGTTCTACCATACGAGCAAATTGCTTTTCCGTGTGAAACAGATGGGAGTCAGAAATGGTAACCATTTTGACTGTTTCCGGATGTTCAGGAAGGGTTTCGAATCTGTCAGAAACCAACAGATTCGAGCCTTCGCAAACAGCGTACTCATAGACAGTGCCTGCATCCAGTGCCGAAAGGCCTGCCGTATACAAGCAGCAGCCGTTGGGATATTCCCGGCAAGGCAGTTCTCTTTGATACGAGGGAATGATTTTTTCTTGTTTCGCTTGTCCCCTTCCGTAAACAACTGTGAAAGAACCTTCATCAGCTGCTTCCCAGGCAAGGGTAACATGTGAAGCTGTCAGGCCTAATAAATACGGGCCATTCAAGATTTGCTTCTTTGTGTTCATTTGTTTTCCTCCACGCACGAAGAGATGCAGCACACTGTCCTAAGCAGGCAGCGAATGATTTACGCTGCTTCTTCGTTTTCTTCTTTATGTTTCTTAGCCCACAATGTCGGGATAATCAAGGCTGTCATGATGGCAACCGAGCCAATCCAGAACATCATGATGGTTTCAAAATGATATACGGTAACACCGTTGGTAACAACTTTTGCGGAATCCATGAGGAAGCCGTTTACGATATCCTGCAGGGCTGCGCCGCCGTATGCCGTAAGGCCGATAACGCCCATGGCTGCACCAGTTGCTTTTCTCGGGCAGAGGTCAACAGCCAAGAGGCCGCCAACAAAGCAAAGGATAACGCCAAGGCCAAAACCGAAGATAGCTACGAAAGCTGCGGCAATCGTCGGTGCGCCAGCCGGTACGAAGCAAACACCGGCAATACCGATGAGCATAACGATACCGAAGACAATCGTTGTAACAGAATGATGAGATTTGAAAATCTTATCAGAAATAAAACCGGATAAGAAAGAACCTACGCCGCCGAGAATCGGGGACAATGCCATGATACTGCCAGCCGTTACGAGGTCGAGACCTTTTGCTTCCTGCAAGAAGATAACGCCCCAGCTGGAAATAGAGTAACGGGAAATACCTAAGCAGATAGCTGCCAGCGACAAAAGCCATACATACGGGTTTTTCAAAACGAGCATCTGTGCTTCTTTGGAAGATACTTTTTGTTCTTCTTTTTCCTGTACAGCTTCGCCTTCATATTCATTGGCAGAAGGAAGGCCGTATGTTTCCGGACGGTCATGCATAAAGCGGTACATAATGAATGCCAATACGATGCAGGCAACGCCTGGTACAAAGAATGCCGCATGCCATCCAAAGGCAACGATAATCATCGCCGTGCCTAAGTACGTAGCCCCTTCACCAACGTAATGGGCAATACTGAAGATGCCGTAATACGTGGCCAGCTGGCTCTTGGAGAACCATTGGGACAGCGATACGATGCAGGGCGCAGACCCCATGGACTGGAAGCAGCCATTGATAAACCAAAGGACTAAGAATACCCAGTACTGATCTGTAAAACCTAAAATCGTATTCACGATAGCTGCGCCCAAGAGGCCAAGCGGTACGATTTTTTTGATATTACAGTAGTCAGCGATAAAACCGTTGGCACATTTGCCGACAGCAATCGCAATCAGCATGGCTGCCCCGATAGCACCCAGCTGAGTCGGTGTAAAGCCAGCTTCAATCATTGGCTTTTTAGCAACGCCGAGAGTCATACGCATAACATAATACATACCATAACCTAAAATCATGGCCGTAACAGATTGTAACCGCGCATTGTGATACATCTGATGGATCTTGCTTTGATCCTGGATGCGGGGTTTATCCGCACCTGTCAAAAACCATTTCAACATAATCAATCGCTCCTTTTTGTGTATTGTAATAGTGTGGTAGATTGAAATTTATATATGATGAGAACATAGTTGAGTATATCCTCACAATATCTTTTTGTAATATAAAATGGTTCCCCTATACCATTTAAGCATAAATCTGGTTATGTTATGGAGTTTTTTCTCTTTATTTGCTAATATAGAAAGGTGTAATTTCGTTAATAAATTGGATTTTACCCCTATATGTGTGATGTTTACGGTGAATGTTTTAAGACTTACTCAAAACTAACTCTTGATGTACTTATTGTAGTTGTTTTTCACGCATTTTGCCTTTGAAATATTGTTATACTTCTAGGGCTTTCTCTAAAATCTTGTTTTTTCGCATCACACATTCTTATTTTTTACCTACTTTTTGGGGGTTTTATTCATGCCGCAATATTTATTTACTGATTCAACGTATACTATTTTTAAAGAAAATACGCTGCCCCGACTGGCATTAGTGAATATGTTCACAGAAAACAGTGCCCCTATTTTTCGCAGTCTGCACAGTCATGAAGATTGTGTCAGCATATTATTTGTATTAGAAGGCTCTTGCATCTGTACCTTGGGACACGAAAAATATACACTCCATGCCGGTGATATTGCCTGCATCAACGCAGGCACCCTGCACGGCACGGCGACAGCACAAAAAAACCAGTCCTATAAAATCATTGGACTGGATATCAAAAATCTTCATTTTAAGGGACTGGCTCCCCATCAGCTCATCGACAACGAAGCCTATCCTATCCTGCACACAAAAACATACCAATCCATGATGACATCGTACGGCACGATTCTGCTGGAGCTGGCTCCCTTGTCTACGTCACCGCACGAAGCACAGACAGCCAATCATCTGGTATGCAGTTTTTTATTTATGCTGCACAAGCTGATTCATGAATCCAAAGATTACGCCAAAGCAAAATCCTATAACCTAGGCTTGCAAATAAAGGAATATATAGATGAGCACTACTTGGAAAATCTCAAACTGCCGCAGATTGCCGAAGCCCTGCACATGAATACGTATTATTTATCACATACTTTTAAAAAGACTATCGGCTATTCACCTATGCAGTATGTTACCCACCGCCGTATTGGTGAAGCACAAAACATGCTTTTGTCTACCGATTTAACGGTTACGGAAATTGCCATGCGCTGCGGCTGGAACAACTCCAACTATTTCCAAAGCGTATTCAACAATATTGTCGGCATGCCGCCGGGAAAATACCGCAAAGCGTGGAAAAGCAAATAATTATATACTTTGCTGAAAATCGCCGTAAATACCCCTGTTTTTTTCAAAAAAAACAGCAATATTTTTGATGTCATCGTTTTCTCTTTGTGTTATAATATGTACAAAGATAACCAAGACATATTCAACTTATTATCTTAATTTTTACAAAAGTAACGAGTAAGACAGAAAGGTGGACATTAGACAATGATTAATGTTGGTATCATCGGTGCAGGCCGTATCGGCCGTGTACATGGCGAAAGTATTTCCAAATTTGTAAAAAACGCACAGGTAAAAGCAATTGCCGATCCGTTCCTCAATGACAATACAAAAGCTTGGGCTCAATCCATGGGCATTCAGGAAGCTTACACAGACTACAAAAAAATCTTGGAAGATCCGGCTATCGAAGCTGTTTTGATTTGCGCTTCTACTGACCAGCACTCCAAAATTTCTATCGAAGCTCTCCAGGCTGGCAAACACGTTTTCTGCGAAAAACCAATCGACCATGACGTAGAAAAAATCAAAGAAGTTCTCGCTGTTGTTGAACAGTCCGGCAAAAAATACCAGGTTGGCTTCAACCGCCGTTTTGACCACAACTTCAAAGCTATCCACGACGCAGTCGCAGCTGGCAAAGTTGGCAAACAGCAGATTATCAAAATCACATCTCGTGACCCGGAACCTCCTTCGATTGACTATGTAAAAGTATCCGGCGGTATTTTCCTCGATATGACAATCCATGATTTCGACATGGTTCGTTACCTCTCCGGCGCAGAAGTTGAAGAAGTATACGCTGAAGGTTCTGTAACCGTTGACCCGGAAATCGGCAAAGCCGGCGATATCGACACCGCTGTTATTACATTGAAACTCGACAACGGCGCAACCGCTGTTATCGACAACTGCCGTGCAGCTTGCTATGGCTATGACCAGAGAGCTGAAGTATTCGGTACAGAAGGCTGCATCGCTATTTCCAACGATTCCGATTCCAACGCTGTATTCAGCGGCAAAGACGGCGTCGTAGCTGAAAAACCGATGTTCTTCTTCCTCGAACGCTACATGGCTGCATATGCTTCTGAAATCGATTCCTTCGTAGAAGCTATCGTCAACGATACAGCTACACCGGTCAATGCCAACGACGGCTTAGCTCCTGTTCTTATCGGCTTGGCTGCTAAAAAATCTGTTGCAGAACATCGTCCGGTCAAAATCGACGAAATCCGCAAAGAATACAATCTCTAATTTCGTATCATCTCTTTTTATAATACATACTCCTTTTCTTCTCCTTGCAGCTTTTCGCTGCAAACCAAAAAGAGCCGGTCTCTCTCCCGGCTCTTTTTTGGTATATTCTTCTACATCACTTGATATATCTATTTATTTCATGTATGCTAATAGTAGTTCTCGGAAAGTACAAGGTGTATATCATGCTGCAATATTTCTTCAAAAATGAATACCACCCTATCTTCACCAAAGGATACACGCCCAAGCCGGAATATTTTTGTAATGTCGGTGCTGACAATTCCCATCTGCCGCGCACCATGCATGCCCATGAAAACCTGGTCGAAATTCTGCTGGTCTATGAAGGCGCAGGTATTTATATCATCAATCAAAAACACTATACGGCAAAGAAAGGCGATCTCATTCTCTACAACAGCAATGTCGTTCATGATGAATTCGGCGGCAGCGGCAACAATCTGTGTACATACTGCCTGGCTGTCAGCAATGTCAAACTGCTCCATTTGGGAAAGAATACCATCATTGAGGACAAATACAGTCCTGTTGTCAGCTGCAAAGAATCCTTTGACGACGTACTGCATCTCTTTCAGCTAATCGAAGCCAACGGCAAAGACAACTACGCGACGGAAATTACCGTAGCCTTGACGACAGCCCTCATCGCCAAAATTAAGATGATTATTGATACCCATGCTGTACTGTACCAAAATACGCATTCACCGCTGACCCAAAAAGTCATTCAATACATTGACCGGCATTACAAAGAACCTATCCGCCTGCATGACATTGCAGCGTATGCCGACGTCAATGCCTATTATTTATCTCATTTTTTCAAAAATGATGTCGGCTTTTCGCCCATGCAGTATGTTATTTTACGCCGCATCGGCGAAGCTCAGAATTTACTGATTAATACGGATATGAGCATTACCCGCATCGCCGTCAGTGTCGGTTACAACAACTCAAACTATTTTCAAAACGTATTCCGCAAAACCTTCGGCATGACGCCCGGCGAATATCGGCAAAAATGGGTTAAGCACTAAAAGATAGTGATTAGTGGTTAGTTTTTAGTGGCTAGCGGAAAGTGCTGTCTACTTCTTCATGCAATATATGATAGTCACTGCTGGATGTATTTTTTCAACAGGCAATTATTATAAACTACAAACTATAAACTATCCATTACAAACTATCACAAAAAAGTGGCTGCCGCACGAGCGACAGCCCTTTTTGTGATACTCCCCTATTCCTGTTCTTGCCGTAAGTTGATGTATTTGATAATCATATCGGCAGCTGTTTCCAAGGAAATTTTGCTGACGTTAATCATCAAATCATAGTTGCGCGGGTCTCCCCACTTTTGTCCTGTGTAGTATTCGTAATAACGTTTCCGAATCTTATCGTCTGCTTCCATCTCTTTCAACGATTGTTCCCCATAGTGCGTCTTCGCACGCTGTGTGCGAAATTCATCGCTGGCATAAATAAAGAAGGAATAGACATGGGGCTGATCCCGTAAAATAAAATCTGCACAACGGCCTACAAATACAGCGCTTTCCCGTTCAGCGATTTTCAGCAGGATTTTGGCCTGTTCAATATACATGCGGTTGTGAGCCGGTACACGTTCATAGGCATAATCCCCTATATTTCCCAAACAATTTTCCGGACTATTATACGAACGATCTAGCAAATCATCAATATTAGCACATTCATGAATGTGCTCTGCCGCCATGGATACAATTTTCCGATCATAGCAGCGAATGCCTAATTTTTCTGTCAATATTCTGGATATTTCTTTGCCGCCGCTGCCATACTGCCGCGTAATGGTAATTAATGTTCTGTCCTTCATAGTAACACCTCCTGTCAAAATAGCGTCATTCTTACAATTCTCCTTTGGCTTCACGCTGTACCAAATCATTCATAATCGTCGGATACAGTTTATCCAGCTTGTAGAAATACAGTACGCCAATCAAGACAATCCATACAAAAATCGGTGCATATTCGTACAAGTGAATAATCATCTGAATGGCGCTGTCAGGCTGTACGGCATTGCCTGTTGTCGAAGATACATAACCGGCTAATGCCAACAGACTGGTCAAAATCGCGTTGGTAAGACCAGAACCAACTTTAGTACCAACAGAACCGCCGGAGAAAATCAACCCTTCTTGACGCATGTGGAATTTCCACTGCCCATATTCTACCACATCTCCCAAGAAACCGAAAATAACAGATTGAACCGGCGCAAAACCGATACCGCGAATGACACAGCTAAAGACTACCCAGTTGAAATCAAGAGGATTTAAAAGGAAAATCAAATGACCGACAAAGCAAAGCAGTACGCCAGCCAGTGACATATTGCGCTTGCCAAAACGACGCAGCAGCATCGGGCTGAAGACAAGCATAACGGTAATATTGATGACGGTTTCTACTAAATACAAAATACTGTATACGGTGTCATTGTTGAAAACATATTTGCAGTAATACGGAAGAACTGTCCCATTGACGCAAAAAATAACGTTCTGCATCATCCAAATCGTCATAGCTGCCCAGAAATATTTGTTCAAGGCAATGCATTTCAACGACTTGAGAATTGGAATTTTAGTTTCATTTTCTTTACGCGCATCAATGACAACGGTTTCTTTACATTGGCTGAAGCATAACAAAAGCAGTGCCAAAGCCAAAACAGCCCAAATAGACATAACTTTGACCCATGCCATCTGTGTATCACCAAAGAATTTGACGAGAGGCAGCGTAGCCGATACAGCTAAAATACGGCCAATCGGAGATAAAGCCATGCGGATAATGGAAAGCATATCCCGTTCTTTTGAAACACGCGTCATCATCGCGGATAAGCTGCCATACGGCAGGTTCAGCATGGTGTAGCAAACGGTCGTACATAAGTTATACGTAACAAAAATGTAGGCAAACTGCAAAGCCGACGTCGTCTGCGGTACCGTATAAATCAGGATAATAGATATAGCAAAGGGTAAACTTGTCCATAAAATCCACGGTCTGGATTTTCCCCATTTAGAATTAGTCTTTTCTACGACAAACCCCATAATAATATCAGAAAATCCATCAAAGCAACGAGAAATCAACATAACCAGCCCGACTACGGCTGCGTCAATACCGGCATAATCCGTGTAAAAAAATGTGAGAATGGCCATGCCGCCCCAAACTACATTTTGTGCCGTATCGCCCAGTGCATAGGATATACGGGTAAACCAAGATAACTGTCCTTGATTCGGTGCTGTGCTACTTACAGAACTGCTCATTGTATGTACCTCCATTTTATAATTTGATATGATTTTGATACGTTTCCATGTATCTTTTATGTATATTATACTGTTAGATTTCTTGCTCATTCTATAAAAAATTGCTTTCTGTACAGATGAGCAATTTTTCTGTATATATTTGTAAAAGTAGCTTGTATACTAGGAAACACCAAGTCATAGCTAAGCAATTTTTTATGCTTTTTGTGCAATGGCTATATTTTTTTGCTCTATTTATAAAATTTATCCAAAAAATTGTCTTTTTTACATATCTAAAAAATATAAAAATATAAGTAAGTATATATACAAAATAAAACCAAAACATGATATAATAGCACAAAAATAATATAGTAATATACTCATTTAACAAATTAAGGAGGTTATTTCGCATGAAAGTACATCCCTTACCTTCCAACATGCCATCTATATCTCGTTGGAATCGTCTCAAAAAAACACCTCGCATCCGACGGCGCATCGCATCCAATATTATCGCCATCAATATCATGTGTTTTGCTACAGCCATGCTGCGGCTGAGCAATTTTGGCACGGATCCTTACTCCTGCATGAATTTGGGACTCAGTTTAATCAGCACCTTGTCGTTCGGTACATGTACGTCCATCGTTTGCTTTCTCTTGTTTATCCCTGTACTGCTTTTGGGACGCCAGTTTATCAAAGCCGGCACGATTATCTACCTAGTCTTACTCGGTCCCTTATGTGATGTATATAGTTTTATTTTATTTTCTTCTATCGGTCTTCCCGAAACGTTGGCTGTAATCAGTCGTATCTGTTTTCTGGCCTCCGGTATTCTCATCTCCTGTTTAGGGGTTTCCTTTTACCTTTGTTCTAATATAGGTCTGGGCCCATACGATGCCATTCCTTGGATTTTAGAACATCGCAGCAACGGCCATGTTACCTACAAATGGGGGCGTATCCTTTGCGACTGTACCTGCATCATCATCGGCTTTTTCTGCGGCAGCATTATTGGTATCGGTACGCTGGCCATGGCCTGCTGTACCGGCCCTATCGTTTCCTTTTTCAACCGCCGCGCTGCCGTTCCTTTTATTTACGGCAAAGGGGCCGTCAATCCATTGGAAAAACATCCCACCTAACACAAAAAACATCCCGGAATACGCATGAAACTGCATATTCCGGGATGTTTTTATATAAAGGGGATACGAGTATGTAATAGAGATTATTTATAGAAATCCGGGCATTCTTTGAGCTGAATCGGTAAAATTTCTCCCGGTTTCTGCTGTGCTTTGACACATACATCTGCTGTCAGGGCAGCTGCATAGCCATCCCAAGAGGTCGGGCCGTTGAGCGGCGTGCCATTGTTAATATTATTGAGGAATGCCTGTAATTCTACATCATAGGCTTCGATAAAGCGTTCTTTCCAATCCATGAGAATCGGCCGTTTAAGTGCTGCATCTTTACGAACTTGTACCGTTGCCGGTTCTGGCAGATAGGCAATGCCATCTTCCCCAACAACTTCACATTTGATATCGTAGCCGTATTTGCAGTTTACAAAAATTTCTACATCAATACGTACACCTTTTTTAGTTTCTACCATGACAATCTGCGGGTCTGCCAAATGGTCGGATGCGTATTGGGTCTTACGCGGATATACGACCTGTGCCGATACGTATTCATCATCAAGAAGCCAGTGCAATACATCAATTTCATGAATCATCGTATCGTTAATAGCCATATCTGTTGTATAGCGGTCATCAACAACCGGATTGCGGTGTGCTGCATGCAGCATGAGCGGTGCTCCGATTTCACCAGCATCAATGGCTTTTTTCAATGCTACATAACCGGCATCAAAGCGGCGCATAAAGCCCACTTGTACAAGATGTTTGCCCTGTTTCATTTCGGCTTCAACAATTTCCAAGCAGTCTTCTGCTGTTGTTGCCAGCGGTTTTTCACAGAAGCAGTACTTGCCGGCATTGACGGCATCCAATACATATTCTTTATGTGCCGGACCCCAGCATGTTACTAAGACAGCATCTACATCAGCAGCATGTACTAATTCATGACCATCGGCATAAAATTTAGCCTGCAGTCCCAAATCTTTAATGACCTGTTCTGCATGTTCCTGATTAATATCATTGACCGCTACGACAACACCGCCGGACAATGTGTTTGTAATTCTTTTGATATGTTCTACACCAATACCACCACAGCCAATTACACCAATTCGTACCATTTTGTATTCCTCCTGTATTTAAAAAATATATGTTAATTATTGTTATGATTGATTAAAAATTACGCTGAATGACAGCTTCTGCTTTTTCTTTGCCAATGCGATATACATCATCTGGATCCATCTTATAGTACTCTGGCCGGAATAATTCCAAGGATACGACGTCTTCCTGCCAACCAATCTTTTTCAAGGTCTGGAAAATGCCGTCCAAATCAATGCAGCCCGTTCCCGGCCATACGCGGTCTTCATCCAGCAGCGAGCCAATCGGAAAATCTTCCGTATCGTTGAGATGGACGATGAAAATCTTTTTGCCATCGGCTTTTGCTAAATCTTCCAGCTTAGATCCCATGCCATGGAAATGGAAACAATCCAATGTAATACCAACATTATCCATGTCTACAGCTTGAATAACCTTCCAAGCTTCACCAAAGGTGTTGATAGAAGCTGCCGGATGACCAATGAATTCTACAGCAATACGCATACCGTATGATGCAGCAATTTGTCCCATTTCTTTTAAGCAGTCAACAGCAGACTGATAAATTTCTTGACGCGTTACTTTTTTCAAATCGACAGTCGGTACTGTAATAATCGTCTTGCAGCCGATTTTTTGTCCCCATTCGCACATTTGACGCAATTCTTTCAGTACCCCTTGATATTCTTCCGGTGTGCGGTTATTGAAAAAGCACAATGTATTGAATGCCAACGGTTTGACATGATGAGTCTGGAAATATTCTGCCAATTCATCAATCGTATGGTCTTTTAAATAATTAGGGATACCATCCATCGTACGTGGTTCAATCATATCGTAGCCGTATTTTTCACATAATGCCAAATCTTTTTCCAAGCTGGATTTTTCCAGGCATGTGGCCTGATTCATGCTTAATTTCATGGGTCTTGTTCTCCTTTGCAGTTAAGAATTTTATAGTGCGCACACAATCTGTGTACGAATACTTGTGGTTTATCAAAAGTGTACGCGTTTTTATATAGCACGTACTTTCGCATAGAGGTTGACTATTTCTTGTGCCATTTCGCGCATAGCCATCGCTGTCATGACGTAATCCTGCGCATGGGCAATGACGACAGTAACCGGTTCATTAAATTCACCTTTCGCCTGACGCGTAATCAATTCGTCCGTTTGGATTTGATGCGCCCGCAGCAATAGTTTCTCAGCTTCTTTGAGCAAATCCTCGGCTTCACCAAAATTTCCTTTACGGGCTTGACGCAATGCCTCTGTGACTTTTGCCTTGCCGTCACCGGCTTGGGAAATAATTTCAAATGCAATTTCTTCAAGGTGTGTCATCGTTTTACCCCTCCTCAATTAGGAATTTTCTTTTATTTCACACGGATTGACATTGGCATTTTTCCCATACCGGAAGCGGTATTCAATGGCTTCCAAGGAATGTCCTTTGGTTTCCGGTACAAAATACGCTGCCAACAGAACCGTTACTATATTAATCGCTGCAAATCCCCAGAAGGTATACGATAAACCAACGTATTCCATAAAGATAGGAAATGTCAGACCAACACAGAAATTAGAAAGCCACAAGAAACATACGGCGATGCCCATTCCCATGCCACGAAGACGAGTTGGGAAAATTTCTGAAAGTAATACCCATGTAACCGGTGAAATAGCCGATTGCTGACATGCTAAGAAACAAACTGTCAACGCCAAGATTAAATAAGGCTGAATCGGCGAACCGCTTAAAGTCAACGAAACAATCCCCATCAAAACCAGCACAATAATAATACCAATCTGACCGCCAATCAGCATATGCCGCCGTCCAACGCGTGCCAGCAGCCAAAATGCGAAGAATGTAGCCAGTACAGAAATCAAGCCATTAGCAATGTTACCAATTAATGCAGCTTCTGTGCTAAATCCGGAACGCTGCAAAATCTGCGTGCCATAATACATGATAGAATTGACTCCAGTAAGCTGTTGAATAGCTGCCAAAAACATTCCCAGAAAGACAATCTTACGAATCCAGCCTTTGCCTAAATCCCGTATAGTTGCCTTTTTTTGCATGCTGTCTTTTTCCAAACTATCCTGAATTTCATTCAGCTCTGCAATAGCCCGTTCAATCGTACGAGCTTTTTTCAGCACTTCCAACGCATCGCTAATGCGGTTGTGCACAACCAGCCAACGCGGCGATTCGGGCATGCGCTGCATACCGATGAATAAGAAGATAGCCGGCAGCATGGCAATACTCAGCATATACCGCCAAACGTGTTCATTATCTCCCATGGAAATACCTAATAAAGCATTAAAGGTAAAGGCCAATAACTGTCCCGTAACAACCATCAATTCACCTTGATTGACCATACGGCCGCGATGTTCTGACGGTGAAATTTCTGCTAAATATACCGGAACTGTCGCAGCCGCGCCGCCGACAGCCATACCTAAAATAAACCGGCAAAAAATCATAATGGATGCCGTTGGCGATACAGTACATCCCAAGGCTCCGAAGAAGAAGAGAACGGCTAAGGTGCTTAACGTTTTCTTACGCCCGTAAGCATCGGAAAACCGTCCGCCAAATACCGAACCAATCGCTGCACCCAGCAATAAAATACTAGCTACAAGTCCTTCCGTAACGGGCGTCAAATTCAGTTGATCCGGCCGTGACATATAGGGCAATGCCCCATTAATAACACCTGTATCATATCCAAACAATAAATTGCCGAAAGTCGAAACAATCATGACTTTAACAAGAAATTGATGCGGTGTCTGTGTATTCTTACTCTCTACTTGCTCCATCATAACAACTCCTTCCGCATACGCCTATATCATTATTTCCCCAATAATTCCCGTTCAATCCGTTCCCGTGCAGCTGGTGCTTGGACTGCCATTTTTTCAGGGAATCCGAAATAGGATACGCAGGCAATCGTATCGCCGCCTACTTTCGGTGCATTGTCTTTGAGCTGTTTTGTCGCAAAGTTTGTTTCCCGCAGCGTTTCGAAGATACCATCAAAATCGACTTCGCCTTCGCCCATTGCCAAGTGCTGATGAATCGTCGCATCGGCTCGACCCCGCTGATTGAGGAACGGCGGATTGAGAATATAGCGGCAATCCAATGTTTGATTATATGTATCGGCGAACAACACATGCGTCAATTCATCGCCGGCATATTTTAACATGGATCGTACATCGCCTTTGCCTTGATCATAGAAGAATCCGTGCGGGCTGGAATATACATAACCCAAATTCTTACTGCGGAATGATTTGACCATATCGCAGGCTTCGTTGTTCAGTTCGCAGAAATCATAGGGATGAGACTGAATTTCTACGCGCAGCCCTTCTTTTTCAATAATCGGCAGCAATTCTTCCATCGAGCGGAACCACATACCGTTGCAAATTTCCTGTTGATTGGGATCGCCAGAAAATTCTGTATTAATAACAGGCACATTCATGTTCACAGCGATTTCAATCATTTTTTTCCAATTAGCTACAGCATGCTGCCGTTGTTCTTCTGTCGGGCCGGACCAGCGATAGACACAAATGAATGAAGAAATTTCTACACCCGTTTCTTTCAGAGCTTTGCGGTATTCTGCTTCACATTCCTTGGAAAACAAGGGATGTTTATAAAACGGATTGATACGCGGATGGGGTGATTGTTCGATATATTTATATCCCCAATCGGCTACTTGGTGTACCATATCGTTGATGCTCATTTGCTTGGCTAATACGTCTACGTCAAATGCAATTTTCATTATTATAACTTCCTTTCTCTTTGTGATTATCCATGTGTTTCTTTCGATTTACTTTATGGCTTCATTATAGTCATATTTTGAATGAATTTCTTTCATATTACTGCTTAATTTAGGATAAAAAAAATAGTGCAAAACCAAAGTTTTGCACTATTCTGCAAATTTATCATATTGTATATGATAAATGCATATATTAGTAATTATATATTACATATTTTATCTAGTCGTTTAAACTGCTCCTTACCTATTTTTAGCTTCCGATAGTTTTGCGGCGGCAGCCCTACAAATTTCTTAAACTGATTATTAAAGTAACTAATATTGTCAAAGCCAACACGCAGACTAATTTCTGTAATAGATAAATCCGTTTGGATTAATAAATTCTGTGCCAGACCAATACGTCGGCGGATGATATATTGAATCGGTGCAAAGCCGGAACGTTTTTTGAATTGATGGGCAAAGCTGGATGTACTCATATTGGCTCTGGCACTAAGATCTGCAATAGACAGTTCTTCCATAAAATGATGATCCATGTAATCTTTCACTTGACTTAATATCACTTCACGTTTTGTTTGCTTCACTTTGGGCATATGCGGCACTTGATACAGCAAGATATACAACAACGCATACATCAAATGGCGGCAAACCAAATCTGCCTGCTGATTCTCCTGCTCCATCTGCCTGTACAAACAGGAAAACAACGACTCTATCGTCGCTGCCAGTACGCCTGTATGAATCTGCGGCGACCATTCTGACTGCAGCAAATGATCTGCTTCCAAACCGGGAAGCTGCAGTCCCCGCAGCCCGCAGTTATAGAACCAAAATCCTTGTTCCGGATCGGCACATTCATCATGAATCACGCCTTTGTTGTAAATGACAAAATCTCCTGCCTGTACATGATATACACCGCCGTCAATACTGATATTAGCTGCCCCGCGAATAATATACTGCAGTTCCAAATGGCGCTGATGCGCATGAAACGCAGACGGCAGGCTGGTTTCATTTCTATCCGCATATCCCACATAAGATAAATGAATGCCGTCATTAAGCGGAAACAACGTCTCTGTTGTCTTTTTACTGTAAATGAGCGCCATAAGCGTCTTCCTTTCGTCCATCACTTCACCTATATTTGCTCTTTATATTATAATATATTTTACAAAATAAGCCAAATATATTACCATACTCGTTCATACTGCCTATACCGATTTCTCAACGGTACTTTTTTGCTTTCTGATGCAGTATATTATATTTATATGTAAATTACATGGTAATCATACACAAATTCTATGTGCCTGTATATTGACAACCCAGCCTCTACATGCTATTTTTTGTATATTCTACCTATATTTTTTTATTGTTCATAAAATCAGGAGGATTTTACATGACATCGTATGATGAATTAGCATTTCAGATCATTAGTTTAGCTGGTGACGGTCGTGGTAAATTAACAGAAGCGATGAAACATGCTCGTAAAAATAATTTTGGCAAAGCAGCCGACTGTTTACGAGAAGCGGATAAGGTGCTTTTAAAAGCCCATGAGCTTCAAACGCAAGAATTGTTAAAAAAATATGCCGATGGAACATTAACAGAACCGCTAAACGTTGTTATTACGCATGCGCAAGATTACGTCATGACAGCGTTAGCTATGCGCGATATGGTTGAAGAAATTATCAATTTATATGCAAAATTAAATAAATAAGCAAAAGACTCTTGCTAAAACATAGGTTTAGCAAGAGTTTTTTTACATTGTCATTTACTATGCGTCGTTTCGTACACGCCAATAAAAATGCAGGCGGCACCGGCGAGTTCTTTCCAACCAATGACTTCTGCAAACAACAGACAGCCGCCAATCATGCCGACAACAGGCGTCACGTTTTGAAAGATAGCCGTCAGGCTGGGGCCGGCATTTTTTACGCCAATATTCCAAAACAGCATCGCCATAATGCCGCCAAAAATAACGGTATAGGCAAAAGACAAGGTAAGCGGCATATCTAAAGGTGCCGGATAAAAATCCTGCGTTGCCATGCCATATACAAACGTAATGCATGCACCAAACAATCCTGCCCAGCCTGTCGTCAAAACGGGCGGCATCTCTTTCATTACCCGCACGCCAATAATGGAATACGTCGTCCAGGCTACCTGCGCGAGCAGGAAGAAAATATCGCCCCTATTGAAATCAAAGTGGGTAATAACCTGCAGCGACCCATGACTGACAACGATAATGGCACCGGCAAAAGACAAGGTAATCCCCAGCCAGGCTTTTACCGGCAGCCGTTCACGAATCCAAAAAGAGGCAAAAAACGCCGTAATCGCCGGGGATGCTGCCGCAATAAGCGTACAGTTGGTAACTGTCGAAACCTGCAGCCCCGTAAACTGCAGTACATTATTGATGCCAATACCAGTCACACCCATCAGCAACAACGGAATCATACATTGTTTCTTGGGAAGGATTCCTTCTCCCCGTGCCAGGGACAGCCCCAGCAAAAAGGCACCAATCAACACGTAGCGCATGGTCGTAATCGTGACCGGCGACCATGTTGTAACCAGCCACTTAATACACAGCGGCTGAATGCCCCAGATAAAGGTCGTAGCAATTAAAATTGCATATGTTTTTTGTATCGTATTCATATATTTTTTTTACTGTCTGCACAGACTTATGCTGTGTATACTAAAAACCGCTCTGTACAGAGCGGCTTTCAGCATATAAGAAGTATTTAAGAAAGTGGTATTAGATGTGTGCTTTTTAGGTATATATTTATGTGTTCGTATTAGTTGTGTTTGTTGGTTGGAAGTTTTGTATTAAATATGAGCTTTTTCTTTGATGTATTTACGAGCTTTGATAGCATATTCCAGCGGATTTGCTTTAGCCGGATCTTGTTCAGCTTCTACGATGAACCAGCCATCATAATCGCTGGCATTGATGATGTCAAAAATCGGTTCGAAATCAACATCGCCGTCGCCAGGAACAGTGAACATGCCAGCGCGAACGCCGTCGAGGAAGCTCATGTCTTCGGCTTTGACTTTGTTGCGGATGTCCATGCGAACGTCTTTCAAATGGATGTGGCGGATACGCGGCAAGTATTTTTTAAGAATTGCCAAGTAATCTTCGCCGGAGCATACGAGATGGCCCGTATCATAGAGAAGGAATACGAGGTTCGGGTCTGTCATTTCCATGAGGCGGTCGATTTCTTCTGTCGTCTGAACGCCTGTGCCCATATGATGATGGTATGTCATGGTAAGACCGATTTTTTTAGCTACAGCGCCCAATTTGTTGAGGCCTTCAGCGAGAGTTTTCCACTGTTCTTCTGTGTTGGTCGGTTTGCCTGCAAATACAGGAACGTCCAATTTGCCCTGTACGGAGTTGCCCTGTTCTGCAACGTTGCAGAATTTAGCACCCATAGCTTTCAAAAATTCGCAGTGTGCGATGAAGTCTTTTTCGACTTGTTCGTACGGCTGTGTTAAAAGGAAAGAGCTGAACCAAGCGCTGGCGATGGACATGCCGCGGAGATCCAATGCTTTTTTCAAAACAACGGGATCTTTCGGGTATTTGCCGCCTACTTCACAGCCTGTGAAGCCAGCCAATGCCATTTCGCTGACACATTGTTCAAATGTATTTTCCTTGCCGAGATCGGGCATATCATCGTTTGTCCAAGCAATCGGTGCAATGCCTAATTTAATGTTTGCCATAATTAAAATCCTCCTAAAAATATATGTAAAAGGGAATTGTTTCCTTGGGGAATCCCTTACCTGGGAACAGTATTCCCAGGTAAGATGTTCCTAAAACTGTGTACAAAAAGGAATCCCTTTACGCCCTAGTCTGTCTATTAGTATTTTCTTGCTTTTTCGAAGTTCGGTACCATGAGATTCTGGTATACATCTTGAATCTTTTGGCTCTTGGATACCTGGGCTACGCCTACGCGCCACCAGTCGCCATAGCCATGAACCATCGTCTTTGGCAGTACTTTTACATCGATCAGCGTGGAAACGGTCTGTTTCTTTGCATCTTCCAAGGCAGCTTTCAATTCGTCTGCGCTGTGGACTGTATAAGTCTTGCAGCCATAAGATGCGCCGTTCATTGCGAAGTCCATCGGTACAAAGCCGCCGTCCAGTTTGCCTGTTTCCGGATTGCGGAAACGGAATTCTGTACCAAAGCTGCCCTGGCCGTGGCCGATTTCCAAGTTGTTGATGCAGCCGTTTGTCATGTTGTCGAATACGATAACGTTGATTTTCTTGTGTTCTGCAATAGACTGCGGCAATTCGGAATGAAGCATCATGTATGCGCCGTCACCGACGAGAGCATATACTTCTTTGTCCGGTTCAGCGTATTTTACGCCAAGTGCTGCATTGACTTCATAGCCCATGCAGGAGAAGCCGTATTCTACATGATAGCCGCCTACGCAAGTCGGACGGAAAGCACGCTGCAAGTCACCGGGAAGAGAGCCGGATGCGCCAACGATAACAGCATTTTCGCCAATCGTTTCGTTGACAACACCGAGAGCGCGTGTCTGCGGCAAGGAAGAACCAGTCAATTTGATAAATTCTTCGCTGACTTTAGCAAAGTCCAAATCATCGTTGACTTCCGGAACAAAGTCTTTGCCCGTGTAGTCGAGATGATAAATACGGTCGATTTCGGCATCATTTTTTGCTTTAGCTTCGGCAACTTCTGTCGTATAGCCAGCTTTCCAGCCAGTCTGTTCCAATGCAGCCTGCAAATCTTCGAGGCAAGCTTTCGCATCGCCTACGACCTGTACGCCATCCATTTTGTATGCATGGAATTTGGAAATATTGAGGTTGACATAATCAACATCCGGATTCTGGAATAACCATTTAGAAGATGTCGTGAAGTCGGTATAGCGAGTACCTACACCGATAACGCAGTCTGCGTCTGCACCGATCGTGTTGGCGCCTAAGCAGCCCGTTTCACCGATACCGCCGAGGTTGAGCGGATGTTTCCAGTCAATCGTGCCTTTGCCGGCCTGGGTTTCGCCGAAAGGAATACCGAATTTTTCAGCAAATGCTTTGAATTCTTCTTCAGCTTCAGAATATTTGACGCCGCCGCCAAAAATAAGAATTGGTTTTTTCTTTGTTTTAATCAATTCCACAGCTTCCTGGATAGCGCGGGCTGTTGGACGGGGACGATCGATATGATGTACGCGTTTTTTGAAGAAATATTCCGGATAATCGTAAGCTTCACCTTCTACGTCCTGCGGCAAAGCGAGGCAGACAGCGCCTGTTTCAGCAGGATCTGCCAACACGCGCATTGCATGGATAGCAGCCTGCATGAGAATTTCCGGACGGGTAATGCGGTCCCAATACTTGCAGACAGCTTTAAATGCGTCGTTTGTCGTAATGCTCAAGTTGTTCGGCTGTTCCATCTGCTGGAGTACCGGATCCGGCTGACGGTCGGAATAGGTATCGCCCGGTAAGAACAAGACCGGAATGCAGTTTGCTGTAGCCGTAGCTGCTGCTACAATCATGTTGGCAGCGCCGGGGCCTACGGACGATGTGCAGGCATACATCTGTTTGCGGCGTTTCTGTTTTGCAAAGCCCATAGCCGTATGTGCCATGCCCTGTTCGTTACGGCCCATATGGACGATGAGATGGCCCGGATCTTCTTCCAAAGCCTGGCCAATGCCTACGACATTGCCGTGGCCAAAGATACCGAACACGCCTTCAAACATCGGGGTTTCTTTGCCGTCAAATTCAATATACTGGTTATTGAGAAACTTAACGAGAGCCTGTGCTACCGTCAGTCTAATTGTCTTTGCCATGTTAATCTCCTTTAAAAACGTATTTCTTATTTATGAGGTTCCCAGATTTTAGCGTCTTTGTCAAGCAGCCATACATGTTCCGGTACGTCTGTACGCGTCTTTTTCCAAGGATCGTTGGGGAGATGACGAATCATCCAGCTGTACCACATAGCATAGCCCGGAGCTGCTACCTGCGGATGCATATAGCCGCTGGAAAGTTCAGACCATGTGTTTTGTTTAATCATGAACACGTTGTCGCCGATGAAGCAAGCGCCAAAGCCCTGCGGTTTGTCAAATTTATACGTATATACTTCCGGCTGCGGATGTGTGTGGGGAATGTAGCCGGACCAACGTCCCGGGCTAGTAATAACTTCGCCGTTGACCATGTTGGAATACGGTGCGTTGTCATAGTCAAAAATCGTGCGGACAGTACGTTCTGCCGTAGAATTCCAAACACCCTGGCCAAAAATATCGCACTGTACGTCTTCCGGACGATAAAATACCGGTTCAAAGTCTTTTTCGTTGACGGTTTTCTGAATCAATACTTCCGAAACAGTCAAGGCTTTGATAACGACTTTTTTGCCGTGCGGTACATGGAGACAGAATGGGTTTTCGTCAAAAATAGAATCACGGTGCATGACTTCCGTTTTGCCGTCCCACGTAATTTCTACTTTACCGGTAACAATAACAAAAGCTGTTTCCTGCAAAGCATCTTCAAATTCAACAACTTCATTGACATCCATTTCCTGGTAGCCAATGTCCATGAGCATATCGCTGTGACGAGTCGTCATTTCGTTATAGCCGTGTTTTAATTCGCCTAATTCACCGAGTCTCATATTCTGTCTCTCCAATCCAATTCCGTAATAACTTTTTCATCTTTATGTTCTTCCATAAATGCGTCAATCTGCGCAACAGTCTGCATTGCGTTGGAGCAGCTGTGGCTAGCTACGACCATAGCTGCATGAGCTGTACCGTACTGCAGGGCTTTGGGAACTTCCCAACCATGGAGCAAGCCGTGGATGAAGGCACTGCCGTATGCGTCGCCGCCGCCGAAAGATTTCAACAATTTGATATGGTATGATTCAACTTTGTATGCGTGCTGATCTGCTGTATAGCCGATAGAACCTTTTTTGCCGTGTTTGATGATGACGATTTTGCTGCCGGAGGCAATGTATTTTTCAGCCAATTCATGGTCAGCAATGCCGCTGTCTTCCGGAAGACCTTCTGTCAAATCGATTTCTTCGCGGGAACCGATGACAATATCACTCTGGCTGGCTACGATAGAATAGTAAATGGAAATATCTTCTTTGGATTTCCATGTATATTCGCGATAGTCAACATCGAAAATAACTTTGACGCCGTGTTTTTTTGCATAGCGCAGAGCCAGCAGGCAAGCTTCGCGGGACGGGCTGGCAGCCAGTGCCGTACCGGAAATCAGCAGGATTTTGCTGTCTGCAATATATTCTTCAGAAATATCCTGCGGCGTAATCATGAGGTCAGCAGCCTGGTTGCGGTACATAAGGAGCTGGCTGTCTGTAGGGCTGGAAATTTCCGTAAAGGTCAAGCCCAATTTTTCGCCGTTTTTAGCGCGGGTCATCTGGGTTGTATCAATGCCGCGTTCGTTGAAGTAGTTGATGATGAAATCACCGAACTGGTCATCGGATACGCAGCCGATAAAGCCAACGTTGTTGCCCAATTTGTTGATGCCTACGGCAAGGTTTGCCGGAGAACCACCGAGATACATCGAAAAGGTTTCTACTTTATCAAGGGTACGGTTTAATTCGTTCGGATTGAAGTCGATAGTTGCGCGGCCAATGAGAACGATATCTCTTTTTTTAGATTGATCAAATTCAATAAGTGCCATGTTCTGTCTCCTTATACTCTGTTTTTCTGATTGAAAATCAACATATGTTTTTTGATATTTTCGTATGCACCTTGTACAGCTGCATCACTAATATCAAAGTAGTTTGCTTTTGGATTGGCAGCCACTGTCTGTTTGATATGGCTGGCTACGCTGTCATAAGATGCGGTCGCAATATTAATCTTTTTGATGCCGTTGTGCAGGCAGTTGTGGAAATCATCTTCCGTAAGGCCTGTACCGCCGTGCAGTACTAACGGGCATTTGACAACGGCTGCAATTTCTTTTAAGCGGTCAATGCGAAGCTGCGGTTTTTGCGTATAGTTGCCGTGAGCCGTGCCGATAGCAACAGCCAAGGCATCTACGCCTGTTTCTTCGGAAAAACGTACAGCGTCTTCCACGCTGGTAACCATAACATCCACGCTCTTATAATCGCCTTCGGCACCGCCGACACGGCCGATTTCAGCTTCTACAGAAGCCCCGTAGGATTCAGCCATCCGTTTGACTTCTTTCGTCCGTTCGATGTTTTCATCGAGGGGATATTTGGAACCGTCAAACATAACCGACGTAAAGCCCAAGGCTAATGCCAAATGAATCGTTTCTAACGTCGAGCCATGGTCCAAATGAACAGCTACCGGCACATGTGCTTTTTTGCCGGCTGCTACCATAATCGGTCCCAGCAAATCTAGCGGGGAATATTTCAAACGGCCTTCGGCAATTTGAATGATAAGCGGCGTCTGGATTTCTTCAGCAGCTTTGATAGCGCCCATAGCCATTTCCATGTTGGATACGTTGAACGCGCCAATGGCATAGGAATTATCTTTGACAGAGCCCAATACTTCTTTTAAGGTAACTAATGACATTCGTCTCGAATCCTTTCTAATGTTTAGTACAATTTCTTGTAGATTTCGATAAGGTCTTCTTTGGTAGGAATACGCATTGTATTCTGCGGGCTGCCGCTTTCTAATGCGTCGCTTGCCATTTTATCGAGCTGTGCAAAGAAATCTTCTTTGGCAACGCCCAATTCTGCCAATGTCGGAATGCCCACTTCTTTGCAGAAACGAGTAACTTCTTTGACAAATGCCTGCGCTGCTTCTTCATCCGGCGTGTTTTCATCAGCTACGCCCATGATGCGGCCAATCGTGGCAAAGCGGTCGGTGTTTTCTTTAATAGCAAATTCCATGCAGGCCGGCAGCAAAATAGCATTGGATACGCCGTGAGCGATGTGGAACAACGCGCCAATCGGGCGGCTCATGCCGTGTACAATCGTAACGGAAGCATTGGTAAAGGCAATACCTGCTTCCAAAGCAGCTACGGACATCTGCATGCGGGCTTCTACATTCTGGCCGTCTTTGTAGCAAATCGGCAGGTTTTTGTGAATCTTTTTGATTGCTGACAAAGCAAACATATCCGTCATCGGAATGGCTTTGCGGGATGTATAGGCTTCGATAACGTGCGTCAATGCGTCAATACCGGTTGCAGCCGTTACTTTCGGAGGAGCTGTCATTGTAAAAGTCGGATCGACAACTGCCAAGTCCGGAATCAAGGACGGACCGCCAAGAAGCATTTTAACATTGGTTTCTGTATCGGCAATAATCGTATTCTTTGTAGCTTCAGAACCTGTGCCGGCTGTCGTCGGGATAGCTACGATGAAAGGAACGGGCATATCAATAACGGTATGCATGTAATCACGAAGTTTACCCGGGCAGACCGTAAGCATAGCAATCGCTTTGGCTGTATCCATCGGGCTGCCGCCGCCTAAGGCAATCAGGAAATCGCAGCCTTCTTCTTTATAGATTTTCAAGCCTTCGTCAACAATAATATCGGTCGGTTCGGTATTGGAGCCGTCATAGATAACGTATGGAACATTGGCTGCTTTTAATGCATTTTCTACTTTAGCAGCATTGCCAAATTTTACCATCATCTGGTCCGTAACGATCAGGGCTTTTTTACCTTTACCCTGGATATGCTGGCCTAATTCTGCAATAACGTTTGGCCCGGAAATAATTTTACGGGGCATCATAAATA
>ERZ808240.1369-NODE-1369-length-30650-cov-5.033829_pt1 | contig 30650 bp, 25 predicted proteins | sample MGYA00521084_ERZ808240 | MGnify/ENA primary metagenome ERZ808240 (study PRJEB31516, sample SAMN03275571) | gut metagenome | biome: mammalia-associated habitat; material: feces | host: Papio cynocephalus | place: Kenya | collected 2012-08-06 ... | reverse complement strand
CGCCGCCGGCCACGAAGGGGCTCTTTCGATTCATCGCATGGGCCTGGAGGGCCCGGGGTTTCGCCCCGGGCCCTCTTTCTGTATTTACGGGAACCTCTTACCGATATTGGGCTTCTTGGTGATGATTTGTTTGCTGACCTGCGACTAGTATTTTCTTAACGTCGAAGGGAAATGCAATGAGCTGGTTTGAGGATGCGTTTGTCTATCAGATTTATCCGCTGGGCCTGTGTGCTTGCCCGCATGAGAACGACGGGGTGGTTGTCCATCGGCTTAATCAAATTGTTGATAACGGCTGGATTGAGCATATGCAGAGGCTTGGAGTTACCTGTCTCTTGCTCAACCCGGTGTTTCAGAGCTCTTCGCATGGATACGATACGATTGATTATACAAAGCTCGATTGTCGGCTCGGGGTAAATGAAGACCTGGCCCAGCTTGTGACAGCTTGTCATGATGCGGGGATTCGGGTCCTGCTTGATGGAGTTTTTAACCATGTGGGGCGCGAGTTCTGGGCATTCCAAGATGTGCTTAAGAATCGTGAATCAAGTTCTTATGCCGGTTGGTTCAGCATCGACTGGGGAGGCAATACCCAATGGGACGATGGTTTTTCTTATGAGACATGGCAGGGTTTTCCGTATCTTGTGAAGCTCAACCACTTTAATGGGGAGCTCAACGAGTACCTGGCCAGCGTGATACGTGGTTGGGAAAGGGAGTTCGATATCGATGGGCTTAGGCTCGATGTCGCATACTGCCTCGATCGGGGTTTCTTAGGCTATCTTCGGTCTCTTGCCGATGAGCTTTCTGGTAAGCGAGGGGATAAATTCCTGCTGCTTGGCGAAACCATGTTTGGGGACTATAACCAGTGGATGAACGACCAGGCTTGCGATACGGTGACGAACTATGAGGCTTATAAGGGCCTTTGGTCGTCCATGAACTCGGCTAATATGCATGAGATCGCCTATGCGCTCGAGCGGCAAAGCGGGTCTCAGCCCTGGGACCTTTATACCGGGAAGCATCTTCTTGACTTTGTGGACAATCACGATGTGCCTCGAATTGCGACGCAGCTTTCGAACAAAGACCAGCTCAAGCCGCTTTATGGCTTGCTCTTTGCGATGTGCGGCGTACCTTGCGTGTATTACGGGAGCGAGTGGGGTATCGAGGGCGAGCAGCACTTTGGCGACTATGAACTGAGGCCTGCGCTTGACGAGCCGGAATGGAATGGGTTAACGAGCTGGATTTCCGTGCTTGCAAAAGCTCGGGAGGCTTCAGATTGCTTGTCTGAGGGTACTTATCGTCAGCTTGCCGTTTCTCCACTGCAGCTTGTGTTTGAGCGTGCGCGTGGCCAAGAGCGGGTCGTTGTGGCCATCAATGCGGATTCCACTCAATCTTGGGTTGCTTTTGATGGCGATTGCGGCGAAGCACACGATCTGCTCAGTGGAGTTGAGATTGAGATTAGGGGCGGCATTGAACTTGAACCTTACTGTGTTTACTACCTGCAATGTGATTAAAGCGTGACAATTCTCCTTCGACATACCGCTGACAGTCCTTTTACCGACCGCTCACCTGATTTATACTAGTCAGACGTAGGCGTCAAAGGGCACGAACGTGCGAGTAACCGAAGGGACTTTCTCATGAAGATTCTGTTCTACGGCACTGCGAGCTACGACAAGGACTCCTTCACGAAGGAGCTCAAGAGCTATCCCGACATCAAGATCGACTTCATCGAGACGAACCTCACCCCCATGACCGCCGCCTTGGCTCGCGGCTACGACGGCGTCTGCGCGTTCGTGAACGCCGATGCCGGCGCCATGACGCTCGAGATCCTCGCCGGGTTTGGCGTGAAGCTACTGCTTATGCGCTGCGCCGGCTTCGACGCGGTGAACGTGCCCGTCGCCCAGGACCTCGGCATGAAGGTCACCCGCGTCCCCGCTTACTCCCCCGAGGCCATCGCCGAGCACGCCATGGGTCTCGCGCTTTGCGCCAACCGCCGTATCCACAAGGGTTACATCCGCGTGCGCGAGAACGACTTCAACCTCGAGGGCCTCGTCGGCGAGACCCTGCACGGCAAGACCGCCGGTATTATCGGTACCGGCCGCATTGGCGCCGCGCTCTGCCGCATCTGCAAGGGCTTTGGCATGAAGGTCCTCGGCAGCGACCTCTATCCTAACCAGAAGCTCGTCGATGAGGGCATCGTCGATGAGTACGTCGACTACGACGAGCTCTATCGTCGCAGCGACCTGATCTCGCTCCATGCTTTCCTGAACGAGGAAAGCCGCCACATGATCAACGACGAGAGCATCGAGAAGATGAAGGACGGCGTCATCTTCGTCAATACCGGTCGCGGTGGCCTCGTCGATACCCAGGCCCTCATCCGCGGCATCCTTTCCGGCAAGATCGGCGCCGCCGGCCTCGACGTGTACGACGAGGAGGGCCCGAACGTTTATCAAAACCGTTCCGGCGAGATCGTCGATTCCGTCACTTCTCGCCTCTGCTCGTTCCCGAACGTCGTCATGACGAGCCACCAGGCCTTCTTCACGAAGGAGGCCCTCGGCGAGATCGCCCGCGTCACGCTGGACAACGCCCAGGCTTTCGCGAACGGTACCGATTTCGTTGAGCGTTCGGTTGTCTGCTAAACAACGAATCCTTCTTTGAGTTACTATGTGAACGTTTTTTAGGGAAGAGATAACGTCAGGTCATCGTAAAGAGGAGCAAGAATGGCATTTAGCAAGAAGACCAAGATCGTTTGCACCATGGGACCCGCTACCGAGGACGAGGAGGTCCTTCGTCAGCTGATTCTTCACGGCATGAACGTCGCCCGCTTCAACTTCTCCCACGGTAGCCACCAGTATCACCGCCAGATGATCGAGAAGGTCCGCTCCCTCTCCAAGGAGCTCGGCATTCCTGTGGCCATCCTGCTCGACACCAAGGGGCCCGAGGTCCGTACCGGTCTCCTCGAGGACGGCAAGAAGGTCACCGTAAAGACCGGCGACGAGATCGTCGTTACCGCCCAGCCGACCACCGAGGACTTCCACGGCAATGCCGGCCACATCTCCCTCGACTACATGAACCTCCCCAAGGAGGTCACGAAGGGTTCCATCATCCTGATCGACGACGGTCTCGTGGGCCTCGAGGTCGACCACGTCGAGGGCAACGACATGCACTGCATAGTGACCAACGGCGGCGAGATCGGCGAGAAGAAGGGCGTCAACGTCCCGAACGTCAACATTGGTCTGCCTTCCGTCACCGAGCAGGACCGCGCGGACATCATGTTTGGCTGCGAGCTGGGCATCGACGCCATCGCCGCCTCCTTCATCCGCGACGCCGCCGCCGTTGAGGACATCCGTCGTATCTGCGTCGAGATGGGCGCACCCCACGTGCAGATTTTCCCGAAGATCGAGAGCGCCCTGGGCGTCGAGAACTTCGACGAGATCCTCCACGTCTCCGACGGTATCATGGTTGCCCGTGGCGACCTGGGCGTCGAGGTCCCCGCTGCCAAGGTCCCGCACATCCAGAAGACCATCATCAAGAAGTGCGCCGAGCACTACAAGCCGGTCATCACCGCTACGCAGATGCTCGACTCGATGATTCGCAACCCGCGCCCGACCCGCGCCGAGGTCAACGACGTCGCCAACGCCGTCATGGACGGCACCGACTGCGTCATGCTCTCCGGCGAGACCGCTGCCGGCAAGTACCCGGTCGACGCCGTCGCCACGATGGCCGAGATCTGCAAGGAGACCGAGAAGTACCTGCCCGAGAACGACCACTACTACGACCGCGGCGGCGTGCGCAACGTCAACGGCGCGACCGGCTTCGCCGCCGTCGAGATGGCCGACCGCGTGGGCGCCAAGTGCATCATCGTCCCGACGCACTCCGGCCGTTCCGCTCGTCTGGTCTCCAAGTTCCGCCCCAAGGTGCCTCTGTACGCCATGTCCCCCTCTGAGGAGTCCGTGCGCCGCACCTGCTTCTACTGGGGCGTGTACTCCTTCCGCACGTCTGAGCAGGGTTCTCTGACGAACACGCTCTACAACGCGCTCACGACCGCCAAGGAGAACAAGGTCGTCGAGTCCGGCGACATCGTGGTCCTCACTGCCGGCGACCCGCAGACCTCGCCGCGCCAGGGCGACTACACGACCTCTACGAACCTCGCCATGATCGCTCAGGTTCAGTAGGGTCATTTGAACCAAACTGTATGAGAAACGCGCCATCGAGATTATCTCGATGGCGCGTTTCTCATATCTAGCTATCCCATTTAACTGAGAGAAAGAACGCTCTCATTCTTTGAGCAAACGCCAAATCGTGGTGCGGGAGATGCCGAGTATTCGTGCCGCCTCAGTTTGGTTGCCATTGAGCTTCTTCACAACCATGCGTGCAATATCCTGCTCGGTTTGCTTGAGGGGACGTAACAAATCGATGGAAGTCGAGGCTTCTGGTGTGGAAAGAGACGAGAACTTTGCGGCCGACTCCCGTTCGATGGCTTTTCTGACCAAAGAGGAATCAACATTACCGTCACTTGCCGTGTTGATACAGCGCTGAAGTACTTGCCTGAATTCGATATAGTTTCGCGGCCATGAATGATTGCATAGGATGTCCATAGCTTCATCGGTGAAAAGAGGTGTCTCTAGGCCTTCCCTTGCCGATTCGTTTGGCACGTAGAGTGAAACGGCCCTGCGAAGGTCTTTCCGCTCACGCAGTGGGGGAGCGGTGAACACGAGGCAATGAATGTTGTCGACGATGTGAGACACGATCTCGGTTTCACCGCCGTTTTCGTCGTCGTTTGCCGAGAATATGATTCGGTCTCGTTCGGTCGCATTTGTGCGTCGTATGACGTCAAGCAGTCGATTGAGGTGTTCGAGATCGAGAGCTTGGGATGCTTTGAAATAAAGTGTGTCACCTGTTCCATAAAGCGGAGAGTTCGGTGAGTTCATCAGGTACTCCCAGCTCTTCTTTATAAGCAGGGAGCAGTCAATCACAACGAGGGGGTGGTTTGTTCGGCCCCCGTTGAGGTAAAGGAGAGAGGCTATCTGAGCCTTTCCAACTCCGATCTCCCCCTCAAGCATGATGGGCTTCTCGATTTTTGCTGCCCGGGTTACTAACGGCGCTATTTCCTCTCCGGCTCCCGAGACGCGGAATATGTTTTCGCGATAGCGTTTCTCAACCTCATCTGAGTTTAAGCGCTCGATCCCGACAAGGCTTTCTCCGGCGGGGGCATTGGAAGTTGAGACACTGAAAGAGATTATCTGGTCGTCGTCTTCTCCCATCTTGGTCAAGTTGATGCGATGGATATGCTTTCCGCGTCTAAGCATGAGCTTTGCGGGTGCCTGGTCAGCAATATGTCGGCGCATAAAAGCTAAGAGATCGGTTCTGTCTAAATCGAGATTTGAGTACATGAGACGACCGGACGACGTGAACAGGGAAAAGGAGAAAGGTTGGCTTTTGAGAATTTCCCACAGGATATGGTTCTTCTTTTGTAACAAGTCGGCTTGCTGACAATAGAAAAACGCTTGAGAGAGGGCTTTTGCGACGCTCTTTGGGCCACTTTCGAGAAGATATGATTCAATGCCAAGCTCATGGCACTTCTCGACGGCGAAGTTATCGCAGAAGATGACTTCATAGCCGCTCTCCGTTACCTCTTGGAGTACAAGGGGAAGCTCGTCTTCGAAGTTGACGCTGAAGACGTCGAGGTCAAAATCCGAAAAATCCGCTACTTGCGAGACCGAATCGAGCGTGTTTGAGAAACCAATGACTGCCGTTCGTCTACCAAGAGGATTGTGAAGAGCGAGGCTACCAAGAAGATCGGCACCCGAAACCTCGATTTCGAATACGGGGAGCGAAACCTCATCCTCGAGTATCTGGGCCGTTCCGCCGCGGGAGACGATGGCATCGAAGTCTGAGTCAAACGCGCCGAGTGCTGCTTTGAGGCCTTCGTGGAGGTCACCCTCATGAATTATGAGATCCATCTCGGGAAAATCGGGTGCTATGTCCGTGGCGATTTTTGCCAAACCTGAATAAGGCGCGATTAGAAGAACGCGGTACATCGGCATAAGAATCGTCCAATTCTGAAACAAATCAAAGACAAAAGATGTTTCAAATCTTAACGCATCTGAAGCTGTCGGTATGTGTCGGCAGGGCATCGGAATCCCGAAGATAGTCCATGAAGGAGGTGCGCATGGACAAGACAGTGCTCATAGCCGATGATTTGACCGGTGCTTTGGATGCCGGCGTGTGCCTACTGCCCCAGAAGACGCAGGTGTGCGTGAATGACTCCGCTGTTTGCGGAATAAGCATCTCCGACGTCGATGTGCTTTGCGTCAATGCGGCGACGCGTCATCTGAAGCCAGCTGACGCCGCGAGTCGGGTAAGGTCGCTTGTTTCATTCGCTCGGTCCGAGGGCGTCTCGAAAATCGTGAAGAAGACCGATTCTGCCCTGCGCGGCAATATCGGTGCAGAACTTGAGGCCGCTTGGCGCGCCTCGGGAGAGGCTCGCCTGCATTTTATCCCGGCGTTTCCTGCTCTCAAGCGTGTGACCATCGACGGGGTTCACTATATCGATGGAGTACCGGTAAGCGAGAGTGTTTTTGGGTCCGACCCCTTTGAGCCTGTGACCAGCTCGAGCATCACCGACATCATCAGCGCTACTTCGGAAGCGCCCGTTCTCGTCGTCGCCCTGGGCGCTCCGTGTCCTGAGGAGTTTGAGGGGATCGTCATATACGATGCTCAGACCGACGCGGATATCGATGCCCGCTTGTTGGAGCTCTCTTCCGCCGGCGAGAAGGGTGTTATCGCTGGTTGTGCTGGTGTGGCGTCTGCGCTGGCGCGTGCCGCTCGTTCTGAAGAAGAGGGATGCGGACCTGCATATGAGGGCAACCTCCTGGTGGTCTGCGGAAGCGTGAACGAAGTCTCTCGCCAACAATGTGCTGTCGCAAAAGCCTCAGGTTTCACTACCTTTCACATTGCCGAGACCGAGAAATGTTCCGGTACTTGGCTCGCGTCCGCCAATGGTCGCGATTTCGTCGCGAAGGTCAATGCCTCGTGGAGTGAGAATCCCCTGACAGTAATCGACGGGTCCGGGCTCGAAGACTTGAGCGGATTGGTTTCCTCCGGTGCCGATGTGAGGCAAGTGGTTTCGGACCACATAGGGGCTCTTCTCGCCGCAGTGTGCGATGCGGGCATACAGGGCAGGGTCCTCGTTACGGGCGGCGACGTGCTTGCGAGCTTCCTTGTCCAGGCAGGGGCGAGCGTTCTTGTGCCCGTAGGGCAAGTCTCACCTGGTGTAGTCGCCTTTGAAGTCCGATTGGATGCCGGTTGCCTTAGGATTGCTTCCAAATCGGGAGGTTTTGGGAACAGGACGTTATTTGTCGATTTAGCCAAACAAGGCTCTGAGAAAAGGAGTGTTGACATGCTTAACAAGTATTCGCTGAGGCTTCCGAAGGTCGTGTATGGCGGGGAGAATCCCACCGATGAGATGGCCGCCGCGCTCAAGAAAGAGGGAGCGAAGAAGGTCGTAGTCTTCACCGACAAGATGCTGCGTAAGCTCGGTCTAGTCGAGCCGACGCTTGATGCCGTGCGCGCTGCCGGCGCCGAGGCGACGATTATCGACGACATTCCCGCTGAGCCGACCTACTCTGAGGTCCAGAACGTTGTTGACCAGGTCAAGGGTTTGAACGCCGATGCCATTATTGCCGTGGGCGGCGGCTCGGTCATGGATTCCGCGAAGCTCGCGGGCGTCTGCGCGACCGATGAGTACACGGTTCATGACCTTCTCAGCGATCCTTCCCAGGCTAGCAAGAAAATCAAGATGTTCGCCGTGCCGACCACTGCGGGCACCGGTGCCGAGGCCACCCCGAACGCGATTGTGGCCGTGCCCGAAGAGGAGCTTAAGGTCGGCATCGTCAACGATGGCCTCATTGCGGATTACGTTGTGCTCGATGCCCGCATGATCAAGAACCTTCCGCGCTCGATTGCGGCGGCTACCGGTGTCGATGCCCTTTGCCATGCCATCGAGTGCTTTACCGGGAACAAGGCCAACCCCTTTAGCGATATCTTCGCCCTGGAGGCCTTCGACCTCATCGTGAACAATATCGAAGCAGCCTGCGACGACCCTGAAGCTATGGACGCTAAGCGCGCCATGCAGATCGCGAGCTTCTACGCCGGCATCGCCATCACCGCTTCCGGCACTACCGCGGTCCACGCGCTCTCGTATCCGCTTGGTGGCAAGTATCACATCGCACATGGTGTCTCGAACGCGATTCTGCTCTGCCCGGTGATGCACTTCAACGAGCCCGCCATCCGCGAGCGTCTCGCCGCTGCTTATGACCGCGCGATCCACGCGGGCGCTGCGACCGTCGAGGAGAAGTCCGCTGCCGTCATCGAGCGCATGGACGAGATCGTCGCCCATCTGAACATTCCGAAGAAGCTCGACGAGCTCGGCGTCCATGACGTGGATATCGACCAACTCTCCGAGGCGGGGATGAAGGTCCAGCGGCTTCTCTCCAACAATATGCGTGAGGTTACCTACGAGGACGCTAAGGCTATTTACGCGCAGATTCTCTAGTGTTTCTTCGAAATCAAGGCAGGTAGTAAACGCCTAGACAGGCAAGAAGGAAAGGAAATCGTAATGGCAGAACTCAAAGGCATCGTCGTACCGATTGTTACCCCGATGAACGAAGACGAGTCCATCAATACCGACGAGCTGCGTCGCCAGGTCGATCGCCAGATTGAGGCCGGCATTCACGGTATCTTCCCCTTTGGTACGAACGGTGAGGGCTATATCCTCGATTTCGACGACAAGAAGCTTGTGCTTGAGACCGTCGTCGAACAGGTCGCGGGTCGCGTGCCCGTCTACGCCGGTACGGGCTGCATCTCCACCAAGGAGACCATCGAGCAGTGCAAGATGGCCGAGGCTGCGGGTGCCGACATCCTCTCGGTGATTACCCCGTCTTTTGCCAAGGCATCCCAGCATGAGCTCATCGAGCACTACACCAAGGTCGCCGAGGCGGTGCCAAACATGCCGATCGTGCTCTACAACATCCCGATGCGTACGGGCAACGCCCTGGAGCCGGAGACTGTCGTTGAGCTCGCGAAGATCGACAACATCATCGGCGCGAAGGACTCGTCTGGTGACTGGAACAACCTCAGCGCCTACATCGAGCTTACGAAGGATATGGACTTTGGCGTGCTCTCTGGCAACGACGCGCTTATCCTGAAGGCCCTCAAGGCCGGTGCCAAGGGTGCTATTGCAGGTTGCGCGAATGTCTACCCCAAGAACATGGTCGGCATCTACGAGAACTGGGCTAAGGGCGACCTTGAGGCGGCAGAGACCTGCCAGAACAACGTCGCCGCACTTCGTGCGTGCTTCAAGTACGGAAATCCGAACACTGTGGTCAAGACGGCCGTTAACCTGCTCGGCTATCCCGTGGGCAAGTGCCGTGCGCCGTTCAATTACCTTTGCCCCGAGGGCGTCGAGGCCCTGAAGGCGGCCCTCGCCTCTGACAAGGAGAAGGGAATCTGCTAAATGGCTGCTGCGCTTCCTATCGTCGCCATTACTATGGGCGACCCGGCCGGCAATGGCCCCGAGATCACCGTCAAGGCGCTTTCCGACGCCACGCTTTACGATCGTTGTCGTCCCATTGTCGTGGGCGATGCGAAGATGATCGAGCAGGCCAAGGGCTTCGTGGGGATGCCGGAGATCAAGGTGAACCCTGTTCACGCCGTCTCCGAGGCCAAGTTCGAGGCCGGCACGATTGACGTCTACCAGCTCGACCTCATCGAGGACGTAAGCAAGTTCAAGATCGGCGAGGTCTCCGTCGAGGGCGGAAACGCTGCTTTCCAGTCCGTTAAGAAGACCATTGAGCTCGCCATGGCAGGCGAGGTCGATGCCACCGTGACGAATGCCCTCAATAAGGAGGCCATGAACCTGGCCCTTGCCCCCAAGGGAATGCATTTCGACGGCCACACCGAGATCTACGCGACCTATACAGGCACGAAGAAGTACTGCATGATGCTTGCTCACCATGATTTCCGTGTCGTACATGTGTCGACTCACTGCTCGCTGCGCGAGGCGTGCGACCGCGTGAAGACCCCGCGTGTCCTCGAGGTCATCGAGCTCGCGAACGAGGCGTGCAAGAACCTCGGAATCGAAAAGCCCAAGGTCGCCGTCGCGGGCCTGAATCCCCACTGCGGGGAGCACGGTCTCTTTGGAACCGAGGAGGCCGACGAGATCGAGCCCGCCATCAAGCTCGCCCAGGCCGAGGGCATCGACGCGGTCGGCCCCGTTCCTCCCGACTCGGTCTTCTCAGAGATGCACGGCGGCTGGTACGACATCACCGTCTGCATGTACCACGACCAGGGGCACATTCCCACGAAGGTCCTCGGATTTGTCTACGACCGCGAGAAGCAGGGTTGGAAGGCCGTCGAGGGCGTGAACGTCACGCTTGGCCTGCCTATCATCCGCACCTCGGTCGACCACGGCACCGGCTTTGCCCTTGCGGGCAAGGGCACTTCCAATGAGCTTTCTCTCGTGAACGCAATCGACTATGCCCTGCGCATGGCAAAGGGGAGGGCAGACGCGGCGCAAAAGTAAGAAGGCGGCTCCGCGAGGCCGAGGTTTGGCGACTTGAGGCCTCGCGGAGCCAGATAAAGGTGGGATTGTCATCTGACTGATGACGGTCCTCCCGCGTAATTCTCCCATATTTGCTATTTATTGAAAGGAGCTGAGAGAACAATGACGCTTTCCATGATTCTCTCGCTCGTCGTGCTCGTCGCGATGATTGCGATGATCCTCTTTGATGTCCTGCCGTTCGGCATGCCGCCAATCGCGTGCTGCATCCTCATCGTTATCTTCGGCTCGCTCTTCGGCTCTCAGATGACGGATCTGGCAGACCCCTGGGATATCTCGTACGCATTCGCCGGCTTCACCAACAACACCGTGTGGATGCTCGCGTTCTTCATGGTTATCCTCGCTGCCATCCAGAAGACCCAGATGATCAGCAAGGTCAAGGAAGTCATGACTAAGCTCGTCGAGAAGGGCGGTTTCAAGAGCTATGTTCTCCTTCTGATCGTAGTTATGCTCGGCGCCTCGATCCTGGGCATGGGCTCTACCGCTTTCTACGTGCTTATCTTCTCGCTCGTCGTCACTATGCCGTATAGCGACAAGCTCCCCGGCTCTAAGTTGATGCTCCCGCTCGGCATCGCCTCCAACCATCCGCTGATTCCGATCAACGTCGCGTTGCAGTACGGCGTCGCGGTGTCTGTGCTGGCGGCCTCCGGTCTTCAGCAGGGCATCACCATGGTCCAGTTCGCCATCGTGACCTTCTTCCTGTCCATGGGCTTCCTTGTGTGGGCCATCATCGGCTACAAGTTCCTCCCGAGCCATCCCGTCGCTGAGCCTACGGTTGAGAACTCCGCCGTGCTCGAGGACGACGGGTCCGCCGTTATGACCTCTTGGAAGGAGACTGCCGCGATCTTGGCGTTCGTCGTCTCGATCGTCGCCATGATGCTCGTCGACACGCTCGGCCAGCTTTCTTACATCATCCCCGGCGCAGCCGCGATTTTTATGGTGCTTATCAAGGTTCTCGACTTCAACGAGTTCCGCGATAACCTCTTTAGCCCGATCATCCTCATGACCGCCGGCGTCATCCCCGTGGCTAACGCCCTCGCGGATTCCGGCCTGTCCACGCTCGTTGGCAACAGCGTCGCCGCCTTCGTCGGCACCGGTGTTCCGCCGTTCTTGTTGCTCATCATCTTTACGGTGCTCTGCTCTACGTTCGCTTGCTTCACGGGTTCCCAGGTGGGCATTGTCATGATCTTCGCCCCGATAGCAATCGCTGTCTGCCAGGGCCTGGGCTATAACCCCACGGCCGCCTGCGTGGCCGTTACGCTCTCCGGCTGGGCCGGCCACTACATGCCGATCGACGGGCTTCCCGCCATGGCTTACGGTATGGGTAAGTACACAATGGTCGAGTTCTGGAAGTTCACGATTCCACAGTACGTCATCCGCATCCTGTTCCTGTGCGCGGGTGCGCTGATCGTCTTCCCGATGTAGTTGTCCCTGGCCCGCCCCACCCCCTACGGGGCGGGCCCCCGCGCGATTCTTCGCAAATAAGAGAGGAAGCAAGATGGCAGTCAAGACCCTTCCCGGGCTCACCCCCGACGGCCAGGTCTACTTCGATGAGGAGATGCGACTGACCGAGGCGTTCGTGAACCCCGGTCCTTGGAAGACGGCGCATGGGCCTGGCCTGCTCGAGACCCCTGCGGGCACGATTCTGTGCTGCTGGTTCGCCGGCACTTATGAGGGCGATACCGACATCAACATCGTGGTCTCGCGCCTCGAGAAGGGCTCCGACAAATGGAGTGAGCCGAACTACATCAGCCATAACGACGATCGCTCCGATCAGAACCCGTCCCTCTTCCTCAACCCGAACGGCGAGATCTGGGCGATGTACACCTCGCAGCTCGGTCGCCAGCCGGGCAAGGACAACATGCAGTACACCTCTGTGGTAAAGAAGCAGGTTTCGACCGATGACGGAAAGACCTGGTCCGAGCCCGAGGTCGTGCTTCCCGAGGAGGGTACCTTCGCTCGCCAGGCCGTGCAGGTCCTCTCGAACGGCCGTTGGATCTACGGGCTGTGGCTGTGTCGCGACTCGGCGAGTGGACTTGCGGGCGACCCCTCGGCCTTCGCGATCTCCGGTGATGAGGGCGCCTCGTGGCGTCGCGTTGACATGCCCGAGTCGGCCGGACGCGTGCATCCGAGCATCGTCGAGCTCGAGGACGGCCACCTCGTGGCGTTCATGCGCTCGCGCGAGGCGGACTTCATCTATCGCAGCGAGTCGCTTGACTACGGCGACTCCTGGAGCGCGCCCGTCCCGACGCCGTTGCCGAACAATAACTCTGGTATTGGTGTGACCAAGCTCGCGAGCGGGCGCATCGCGCTCATCTACAACCACAACTCCGCCCCGGCGACCTATGGCAAGAAGGGCGCGTGGCCGGCGCTGAGAAACCCCGTCTCGATCGCGCTGTCCGAGGACGGCGGCCTCACCTTCCCGCTCATCCGCAACGTCGAGCGCGGCGAGGGGTACGTAGGGCGGGGGGGGGGGTGGGGGGGGGACGAAAACAAGTTCAACAACCGCCAGTATGAGTACCCCACGATCATCCAGGCCGAGGACGGCATGATTCACTGCGCCTGGGCCTACCAGACCCGCCGCGGCGTCAAGTGGATCAGGCTCTCGGAGGCCGACATCATGGGAAAGACTCGTGGCGAGGGAACGTACAACCCGACTTCGGGTGATGTCGGGGCGCATTAGGATTCGCGTCCTCGAGCCTGCCCGGCGCGGGCCCGAGGCCGCCTTTAAAGGAGGCTAAACCATGATTTACGACGGACTTGATGCCATTGGCCTGTATCGCGGACTTTCTCGCGGCCTTGACGTGCTCATCGATTGGCTGGGGGAGAACGACCCGGCCGACCTTCCGCTCGGCAAGACCTGTATCGACGGCGAGCGCGTGTACGCGAACGTCATGAACGCCAAGACCCGCAAGTTCGAGGATGCGCGTTTCGAGACGCATCGCAAGTACATGGACGTGCAGGTCGATCTCGAGGGCGCCGAGTCGTTCAAGACGACGCCGGGCGCGACCGTTCCTGCGGGTGATTTTGACGAGGCAACCGACAAGGGCTATTGCCACGAGGCTCCCGAGAACCACGACCTTCTAGACGGCACGCTCGAGGGTGGGCGCTTTGTCGTCTTCATGATAGGCGAGCCCCATATGCCCAACCTCGTCTGCGAGGGCAACGAGGTCGGCCCCATCAAGAAGATCTGCTTCAAGGTCGTGGGCGACCAGTTCTGGGACGAGGTCTAGCGTCTCAACAGACGAACGAGGGGTGTAGCGCCGTTTGCGCTCCGATCCCGTAAACGGCGGCACATCCCCCGCTCGTCGTAGAAGCTTTTTATGGGGCGTCTTTGTGAGGTCCCAGTCATGCGTTAAACTAAATCGAATGTAATGGCGTGCCCAATACGGCAGCCTTGGCGAGCCCTTGCCCCTCCTGGGGAATTATGATCGGGCGTCAATCTATTGGGCGCACTCGATCCTACCCAGGAGGGAATACGTGAAAGAGTACCTGTCTTCATCCGATGATGTCCTGCGCGAGCAGGGCACCGATGAGGCCAACGGCCTAAGCGCTGCGGAGGCTTCCGCGCGCCAGGCGAAGTTCGGCCCGAACAAACTCAAGGAAGAAGAGAAGACCCCGATGTGGATCCGCTTCTTCCAGCAGATGGCGGACCCGATGGTCATCATGCTGATCGTGGCGGCCGTCATCAGCGCCGTTACCGGCGCCATCCAGGGCGAGATCGACTTCGCCGACGTCATCATCATCATGACGGTCGTCATCATCAACTCCGCGCTTGGCGTCATTCAGGAGGCCAAGAGCGAGGAGGCGCTCGCTGCGCTGCAGGAGATGAGCGCGGCGCAGTCCAAGGTCATGCGCGACGGCAAGCTCGTCATGCTCCACTCCTCCGAGCTCGTGCCGGGCGACGTGGTGCTTCTTGAGGCCGGCGACTCCGTGCCGGCGGACTGCCGCGTGCTCGAGAGCGCCTCGATGAAGATCGAGGAGGCGGCCCTTACCGGCGAGTCCGTGCCGGTCGAGAAGCACGCCGAGGCGATCGCGCTCGCCGACGGGGCCGACGACGTGCCGCTGGGCGACCGCAAGAACATGTGCTACATGGGCTCGACCGTCGTCTACGGCCGCGGTCGCGCCGTCGTGGTCGCCACGGGCATGGACACCGAGATGGGCAAGATCGCCGGTGCCCTTACCGAGGCCAAGGACGAGCTCACGCCGCTGCAGGTGAAGCTCGACGAGCTGTCGCACATCCTGACCAAGCTCGTCATCGTGATCTGCGTGGTCATCTTCGCCGTCGACGTGCTGCGCCACGGGTTCGGCAACCTGGCCGACGAGCCGACGCTGCTTCTCAACACCTTCATGGTCGCGGTCTCCCTTGCCGTTGCCGCGATTCCCGAGGGCCTCGTGGCCGTCGTCACGATCGTGCTCTCGCTCGGCGTGACCAAGATGGCGAAGCGCCAGGCGATCATCCGCAACCTCTCCGCCGTCGAGACCCTGGGCTGCACCCAGGTCATCTGCTCCGATAAGACCGGTACCCTGACCCAGAACAAGATGACCGTCGTGAAGCACGAGCTCGCCGCCCCCGAGGAGAAGTTCCTCGCCGGCATGGCCCTGTGCTCCGATGCCAAGTGGGATCCTGAGGCGGGCCACGCCGTGGGCGAGCCTACCGAGTGCGCGCTCGTGAACGATGCCGCGAAGGCGGGCCTGACCGGGCTTGCCGAGGAGCATCCGCGCGTGGGCGAGGCCCCGTTCGATTCCGGCCGCAAGATGATGTCCGTGGTCGTCGAGACCCTGGACGACGAGTTCGAGCAGTACACCAAGGGCGGCCCCGACGTTGTTCTTGGCCGCTGCACGACCATCTACGAGGGCGACAAGGTCGTTCCGCTGACTGATGAGCGCCGAGCCGAGCTTCTTGCCGCGAACAAGGCCATGGCCGACCAGGCCCTGCGCGTCCTCGCGCTTGCGAGCCGCCACTATACCGAGGCCCCCGCGGACTTCTCGGCAGATGCGCTCGAGCACGACCTCACCTTCTGCGGCCTCTCCGGCATGATCGACCCCGAGCGCCCTGAGGTCGCCGCCGCCATAGACGAGGCGCACACCGCGGGTATCCGCACCGTCATGATCACGGGCGACCACGTGGACACCGCCGTGGCCATCGCAAAGAACCTCGGGATCATCGAGGACCGCAAGCAGGCCATCACCGGCGCCGAGCTCGACCACATGAGCGACGAGGAGCTCGACAAGCACATCGAGGACTATGGCGTGTATGCCCGAGTCCAGCCCGAGCACAAGACCCGTATCGTCGAGGCTTGGAAGAGCCGCGGCATGATCGTGGCAATGACGGGCGACGGCGTGAACGACGCCCCGTCCATCAAGCGCGCGAACATCGGCGTGGGCATGGGCATCACGGGCACCGACGTGACGAAGAACGTCGCCGACATGGTCCTGGCCGACGATAACTTCGCCACGATCATCTCTGCCTGCGAAGAGGGCCGCCGCATCTACGACAACATCCGCAAGGTCATCCAGTTCCTGCTTTCCGCGAACCTGGCCGAGGTCTTCTCCGTCTTCATCGCGACGCTCGTGGGCTTCACGCTTTTCCAGCCCGTGCAGCTGCTGTGGGTCAACCTCGTGACCGACTGCTTCCCCGCGCTCGCGCTGGGCATGGAGGAGGCCGAGGGCGACGTGATGCGCCGCAAACCGCGCAAGGCTTCCGACGGCGTCTTCGCCGGCCATATGGGCGCCGACTGCATCGTGCAGGGCCTGATCATCACCGCGCTCGTGCTCGCGAGTTTCTTTGCGGGCGTGTACTTCGACATGGGCTACATCAATATCGCCGACATGATCGCCGGTACCGCCGACGAAGAGGGCGTCATGATGGCGTTCATCACGCTGAACATGGTCGAGATCTTCCACTGCTTCAACATGCGTAGCCGCCGACTGTCGCTGTTCCAGATGAAGAAGCAGAACTGGTGGCTGTGGGGCGCTGCCGTGCTCGCGCTCGTGCTGACGCTCATCGTGGTCGAGGTCGAGCCGCTTGCTATGATGTTCTTTGGCGTGCCGGGGCTCGAGCTCCAGGGTTCGCTGACCGCGCTGGGCATCGCCTTCCTCATCATCCCGCTCGTCGAGGTGCACAAGGCGATCATGCGCGCCATCGAGAAGGACGACTAAAGAAGGACACGTGGCCAAGCGTTCAAAAAAGAAAACGCGAAGCAACCGAGCCGGCGGGGCACCTGTGGCCCTGCCGGCCCTTTCTTCGCTTATGGACCTGCCGACGTTCGAGGAGCTTTCCTGCGGGGTCGACCGTAGGAAGACCGAGTTCGCGGAGGCCTGCGAGCGGGCCTGTGAAGCGGCCGGGAGCGATATCTCAGATGAGCTTGAGCTTGGATGCATCGTGAGGCTCGACCGGGGCTTCCCGGCGGTGTGCTGCGCGGACGGGACCTACAGGGCCGAGTTCTCCGCGCGTCTGACCAAGGGCGGCCTCTCGCGAGGGGAGAACTCGCGGGCCGCAGTGGGCGACTGGGTGTGCGCGAGAAGGCCGCAGGGCCACGACATGGGGCTCATTGAAGAGATCCTGCCGCGGAGGAGCGACATCGCGCGATGGAAGGGCAAGGCGCGCGGAGAGAAGCAGACGCTCGCCGCGAACGTCGACCTCGTGATCGTGGTGCAGGCGCTCGGCGAGCGGCCCGTCTCTTGCGAGAGAATCGCCCGCTCGGCGGTGATCGCACGCGATTGCGGTGCGGACGTGGCGGTTGTGCTCACCAAGGCGGACCGCGCAGGCGACGAGGTGCTCGTCTCCGACATCGATGCCGTGCGCGAGGTACTGGGTGACGAGAGCTCGCTCGTGGTGACCTCGAGCCTCGGCGCCGAGGCCGAGAGGTCTCGGGTCTCGGCGGTCTGCGCCGAGAAGGGCGTTGATTTTGGCATCGAGGCCGTGAAGGCCCTGGTGCCGGAAGGACGGATCGCCATCGTGCTCGGTGAGTCGGGTGCGGGCAAATCGACGCTGCTCAATGCGCTGCTGGGGCACGAGGCCCTCGAGACGGGTGCCGTTCGCGAGGCAGACGACATGGGGCGCCATACCACCGTGGCGCGCCGGATGGTGTCGCTCCCGGGTGCCGGGGTGATCGTGGACGAGCCGGGGCTGAGGAGCCTGCCCATCGTGGGGCACGAGCGCGGCCTTGCCATGGTTTTCCCCCAGATAGCTGCGGCGGCGCGCGAGTGTCGCTTTCGCGACTGCACGCATACCCATGAGCCGGGTTGCGAGGTCAGGGCCCGGTATCAGGCGGGCGACGCGGGATTTTCCGAAGTGAGGGTCTCGTGCTACTTGGCGCTTGCGGCCGAGATGCGCGAGTCCGCGGCGTCGCTCGACCCCGATGTGGTGATCTGACAAAACCGGGCAATTGGCTCAAGGGATTCTTTCAAGGCCGGCCTCGAGGAGGTCGGCCTTATTTGTGTGCAAGCTGTGGACGGCGGCTCGAAATATGCAAGTTAGCCGTCTAGAACTGCTGTACAAGGAGCTGTCGCGCCGCGCACGGAGCGAACAGGTCGGGTTAAACGACTGGTCGAAATGCCGCTAGATATCTGCAAGTTTCCTGCTAGCTACGTGCCTGCTACGTGCTAGCAGATTCAAAAAAGTCGCTGGTAAACGGCCTAAAATATGCGAAAGTCCTTCTCACTCGAATCCAAGTCGAGTGAACTGGCGAACGATTGAGGGGGACGGTACATGAAACGGCGGTTTAGGCTCGCGCTTTCCGGGGCCTGTGCGATTCTTGCGGCAAGTATTTGCATGCTTTATGGCCAAGAAGTACGCGCCGAGGCAGAACAGGAAAGAAGCGAGGTCCTTACCAGGTTCGGCGGGGACACGGTGGGTCTTGTGGTGGCCAGCGAAGCGCTCGAAGTCGGCGACGTGGTGGGCAGGCAGAACGTTGGCGTGAGGGACTGGGCCTCCTCACTCGTTCCCGACGGGTCGATTACGTCGATGGACGACTGCGCCGGAAAGGTCGTCACGGTGCCCCTGGCAAAAGGCGCTCCCGTGACGGACCTCAATTTCAGGGCATCGGAGGACGCGATCGACGTTCCTGCCGGGTATATCGCGCTGCAGGTGCTTATGACCGAGAAGCTGGGGCTGCCGTCCTCAGTGTCCGTGGGGTCCAGGCTTGTTGCCTACGAGGTGGGCGATGAAGGCACGAAGGTCATCTGCTCCGACGCGCAGACCTTGAGCGTTCCCGTTGCTTCGGCCGGGGCTTCTCGACCCCAGGTGAGCATAGCGGCGCGTCCAGGGGACGTCTCCGCCTTGCTTAGGGCAAGTGCCGAGGGGAGTCTACGGCTTGTCCTGCCTTCCAGCGAGGCGGAAGAGGCCGTCGAGCCTGCGGCGCCGTCGACTGTCGTTTCCAACGTTTCCCAGGTGGAATCTCCCGAAGGGGGCGAGTGAGATGTCCGCAAAAGGCTGGGTCGCGTGTTGCTCGCCCGAGGCGAAGACGGACGTTACGGCTGCTGCCGCATCGCTCGATGTCGCCGAGGAGCTGCGGTTTATGGAGCGGCCCGACGACCTAAGGGCCTCGTCTTTTGGTCTGCCTGGCAGAGCGGGCCCCGGAGTCATTGTCGGGGAACTGGATGAAGGCGCGTCCTCCGTGAACGTGGCGGCTGCTCTCGTGGCAGACGGGCGTTTCTCGAGCGTCGTCCTCGTGAGGCGGGAAGCTTCCGGTTCGCTTAGGTCCCGTGCCGCTCGGGCGGGGATCGAGCTCGTGATCGACCCCTTACAACTCGAGCCCCCGCCGTCTCAGCGGGCGAGGGGCATTCCGGGACATGGGCGGGAGGGCCCCGGTTTGTCAGCGCTGGGGGGCGACTTCGGGACCGGGGACTTTCCCGCTCGGGGAACGAGGACTTCTTTGCCGGTTTTGGTGCCAAAGATGGGGAGTGGCCAGGCAATCGATGCGAATCGGCGTGCTCCGATCGTCGTCTTCGCCTCGGGAAGGGGCGGCGTGGGGAAGACGTTTCTCTCGGCGGCGTTTGCGTCGACGGCTGCCCGGTGGGGGATGAACGTTGTGGCAATCGACCTCGATCTATCCTGCGGGAACCTGTGCGGCAACTTGGGCGTGGCCGAAATCTCGGATTTCGTCCGCGTGCTGGAGGATGAGGGGACGCTTGGGACCGCGGCTGCCCAGGGCGTCGGCTCGCCTTCGGGCGTAAAGGTTGCGGGGCCTTGTGGGAGGCCGGAGCAGGCCGAGCTCGTGATGCCCCATGTGGGGGAGCTTCTTGAGGGCGCGTCGGAATCCTTCGATCTCGTCGTGGTCGACACCTCGACGACATTTACCGACGCGGTCGCCCAAGCGGCCCAAATGGCCGATCGACTTGTTTTGGTCAGTAGGGGCGGGGAATCGCTTGCGAGCTTGGCGCGTGCGAGCGGGCTCGCGGTGAGGCTGGGGGTTGCGCGCGCAAGCATCGCGCGGGCCGAAAACGTGGCCAACCCACGGAGGAAGAAGGGCTTCGATGCCGCGAGGGCGCAAGTGGGCCTCGAGGCGGCGAGGTGCTTCTCGATCGATGACGGCGGGGAGGAAGTGCGAGAGCTCTCGGCTGCCGGAAGAGTGGGGGAGCTCTATGAGCTTGGGGTGCCTATGGCCGACTCGGTCGTCTCGATGACGGCCCAACTATTGGCCGAGCTCGGTTGTCTGCCCGCAAACGATGAGGCGAGACGAGCTGCCGGCTCGGATATGGCGGCAAGAAAGCGGCAATGGTTCGGAAAGCGAAGGGAGGCGAAGAGCGCATGAGCGTCCTGGAAAGGGTCCGGGAAGCCGAGGAGGCCTCGGGGGCGGGAAGCGACCTCGATGAGCGCATGAGGAAGGAGCGAATGGCTTCGCTTCGCGCCGACCTCAAGCGAGACCTTATGGGCAGGCTGGGCCTGGACATGGTCGCCTCGATGCTTGCGGACGGTTCGGTCGAGCGTGCCCGTGAGGAAGTGGGCGTGACCCTGCGGTCGATTCTGAATGCCGGGAAATACGAGGACGTGGCCAGCGGGCTCAGGGAGGAACTGGTTGGCCAAGTGGTCGACGAGGTCTGCGGCCTAGGACCGATCCAGGGGCTCCTCGATGATCCCGAAGTCACGGAAGTGATCGTCAACGGCACTCAGGCCCTGTTCTACGAGAAGGACGGCAGGCTCATAGAGTCGGACGTCTCCTTCGACTCGCCCGAACAGATCACGATGGCGATCGATCGAATCCTGGCCCCTCTGGGTCGCCGGCTCGACCGTTCGTCGCCGGTGGTCAACGCGCGCCTTGCAAACGGCGACAGGGTGAACGCAGTCGCCCGTCCCGTGGCGATAGACGGCCCATCGGTGACTATCCGCAAGTTCGCGAACGAGGTTCGTTCCCTCGATTCGCTGGTCGAGCTTGGCGCGCTTCCGGGTTGGTATGCGCAGCTGCTCAAGTGGGCGGTGCGGTGTCGGCAGGGCATTGCCGTGTCCGGAGGGACCGGATCGGGGAAAACGACCCTTCTTAACGCGCTGTCATGCGAGATCGACCCCAGCGAGAGAATCGTGACCATCGAGGACTCGGCGGAGCTGCAGTTCAAGACGCATCCCGACGTGGTAAGGCTTGAGGCGCAGGACGCCTCGATCGAGGGGACGGGAGAAGTCACAATTCGAGACCTAGTGAAGAATTCCCTGCGCATGCGTCCCGACAGGATCGTGGTGGGCGAGGTGCGCGGCGGGGAGGCGATCGACATGCTGCAGGCCATGAACACGGGTCACGACGGTTCCTTGACCACGTTGCATGCAGGCACGCCCCAAGAGACGGTGCTCAGGCTCGTTCTCATGGCGCGATTCGGGATGGACCTCCCGGCGGACATCATCGAGGAGCAGATCGCGACGGCGCTCGACCTCATCGTGATGTCGCGTCGCCTGAGGGGCGGAGCGCGCGTGATCACGGAGCTTGCTGAAGTCGAAAGGGGTGTCGACGGTGGGGTTGAGCTGCGTACTTGTATCCAATACAACATCGCCTTCGGTTCCTGGGACCTCTTGGGGGAGCCGCGGTTCTTGGCGGATGCGGTGGCTTGTGGGCTTTTGGACGGGGAGGAGGTGCAACGATGGAGGGGATGCTGCTCTTAGCCGCGGCGGGCGCCGCCGGCGCAGGAGGATGGGCGCTGGGGTCGGGCGACTCATCGGAACGCAGCGCATCTATGGAGAGAGCTGTCCATGTGGCGGGTCGCTGGGCCGCGGGGTGCCTCGGCGCCCTTGCCTCGTCCGGGGCAATCGCCCTGCTTCTCGAGAAACCCGCTTGGTCCGAGTGCGCGGAAGGGCTGCGGCGGAAGGCCTTGGGGTCGCAGCTGGAGCTCGACCCCTCGCAAGCATGCTCTCTGCTGCTTTTGGGTGGCCCTGCAACGGCCGTGGTCGGCTCGATCTTGTTCGGGTCCCCTCTTTGGCTGGGGCTCGGGCTTCTCGCCCCATTCGTCGGCGTCCGGGTCGCGAGCTCGATGCAAGCCGAGCGGCGAAAGAAGGAGCTGACGGAAACCATGCCGATACTTTTTCGAGCTCTCTCCGTTGCCATGGGCTCGGGCATGACCCTTGTTCAGTCGGCGGAATATGCGGGTGCACATGTCCGGGGAGAAGTCGGCGAGGCCTTTGGCCGCTTGGCGCTGAGAATGAGGTGCGGCGAGGGCGTCGAAGAGGCCATTGCGGACCTGGTGGAGGAATTGCCGGCGCCTGGGGTCGGGCTTTTGGCATCGGCTCTATCCGTCTCCCATCGAACGGGAAGCCCCTTGAGCACGCTCTTCTCGCGTGCGGCGAAGCTCGTAGAGAGTCAGGGCGAGTTCGAGCGCCTCCTCGCGGTCAAGACGGCACAGGTGAGGCTTTCTGTGAGGATAGTGTGCCTTCTGCCTGCCGTGATGGTCGTGCTTCTTAGCGCGATATCGCCTGATTTTCAGTCGGGGGTCGCGAGTCCTGTGGGGGCGGCGTGCCTGTGCGTCGCGGCCCTGATCGATGCCTTGGCCGTGTTCATCATCCAGAAGATCGTGGCGGGGGCGGTCAAATGAGGAGCGAGGCTCTTGGGCTGCTCGCGGTTGTCTCTGGGGCGGCCGCCGGCGCGATGCTGCCCGCAGATTCGAGGCTTCCCGGCAAGAGGGGCGACCCGGTGAGGCTCATGGCGGAAGACGTCAAGGAATCCGCCGTGTTCTCTCGCCTTACCGAGAAAAGGCGGCGGAACGAGGCGAGCAAGGCGTCGCTCAACGAGCTGCCGCAGATGATCGACGTTGTGACGCTGGGGCTGTATGCGGGGCTCTCGTTCGACGCGTCGCTCGAGCTGTATTGCTCAGGGAGGCGAAGCGAACTTTCGGATGCCCTCGAGAAAGCGATGCTTTCCTGGAGGATCGGCGCCTCATCAAGGGAGGAAGCGCTTGAGCGCGCTGCGCAAGACCTCTCAAACGATGCGTTGGGCAGATTCGGTTCCGCGGTTTGCGAGGCGATCGCCTTTGGCTCGCCGCTTGCCTCGACGCTTGAGCAACAGGCCCAGGCCATTCGCGATGAGCAACGCTCACGTATGGAAGAGGAGATAGAGCGTGTGCCCGTGAAGATGCTCATTCCTATGGGGACGCTGATCGTCCCAGCGATGTTGCTCGCTATCCTGGGACCGCTCTTGGGCTCGGCGCTCATTTTGGGATGAGGCTTCAGATGGATAAGGACAGCCATGAAAGGAGAAAACCATGAACGCTAGCGTGTTTGCAAGCAAGATCGAGAAGGTCGTATCCGATATCAAGCGCTTTGCTCTGGACGAGGACGGACAGGGAACGACCGAGTACGCGATTCTGGTCGGCGTGCTCGTAGTCATAGCGATCATAGCGATCGTTGCGTTTCGCGGAAAAGTGAGCGAGCTCTGGAGCGCCATTTCCGATGGCATCAACTCCCTATGAGGGGATGCCGTGAGAAAGGGGAGAGTCCGTGTCCCGGTGGTCGTCGCAAGCTTTTGCGTTGCCGCTGCGTTGGGGATTGCGTGCGCGGTCGCGCGGCTGCCGGCGTATCCAGGGGCGCCAACGCTCGATGATGAGCTTTTGGGGGCGGCCGACGGGCTTCTCAAAGAGGCGCCGGACACGAGCGAAGCCGACGAATACGCCAAGAAGATCCTGGATTCCTCGGAGCATTCCCAGAGAGAGGACTCGTCTGCGGTGACGGAGCGTGCCGCTGAGGTGCTGGAGGGCTATGAGCGGACGCGAGAATGCGCGCTTATGCAATCCGGGTATTTGGATTTGTCTGGGAACAGGTGGGGTTGCGTGGCGTTTGGGGGCGATTGGGCCGAGATATGTGTCGTGAGCGAGGCCAATGAGGGCGAGGGGAGCGAGACGAACGTATGGAGGATAGACGCAGAAGACGCGGGGTTCCTGGAAGGTTCCTGAGCCTAGATGGGCTGCGCTCACGCTCGGGCCAATCGACCTTGGAATTCCTTATCGTCGCTATGTCGCTTGCGGCAGCGTGCGTTGCCTTGGCGGCGATGTGGCGGGCTACCAAAGATGGACGTCTGCTCGCCTTGGCGAGCCGGAACGCGTCCCACACTATGGGATCCGGGGTCGTTGCCGCGCTCAAAGATATTTCGGGGTATTGAGATGTTCCGTGGCATGGTGGCCACCCTGCGCCGATGCGATGGGCAAGCGAGTGTGGAGGCCGCTTTGCTCATCCCGTCGCTCTTTGTGCTCATCGCGCTTTTGGTTCAGCCGGCATGTCTCCTGTACACACGGTCGATGATGTCCCATGCGGCATCGGAAGGCGCGAGGCTCGCGGTTACCGCGATGTCCGATCAAGACGTCGTCGACTTCGTGAGAAGGCGCCTGAAAGCGGTGCCCGAAGTGGGCCTTTTCCATTCTGGGGGAGAGGACGATTGGCAGATTTCGGTTTCCGGCGTTGGCGGGGGAGGGGCTTGTGTATCGATCGAGGGGCACGCGAAGCCCCTTCCTTTGACGGCGGCGATCGCCGGTGCGATTGCGGGGTCGGATGGCCAAGGGGTTCTTCTAAAGGTTGATATGGAGGTGAGCGAACGTGCGGATTGGGTCGAGGGGTCATACGGTTCCTGGGTCGGGATGTGGGAATGAAGGGGGACGTCCGAGATGGGGTCTCTCGGCCTTCCTCGATGACGAGGGCGGCTACACCACCGTCGCCATGGCGGTCGCGATGCTCGTGAGCCTGACGCTCGTCTTTGGCGCGGCGTCTGCCCAGTGGCTTGTCTCGAGGTCGGCGGAGGCCCAAGAGGTGGCCGACGCCGCCGCAATGGCCGGGGCGAATGCGGTCAGCGCCTATACGACCATCGCACAAACCCTCGATGCCTGTGTCTTGAGCATGGGGCTCACCGGGATGGTCGTTTATGCCGGGGGACTCGTTGCGTGCTGCGTGCCGTCGCTGGCGGCAACGGGTGCCGAGCTTGTGGGCGCAGGGGCAAAGGTCCTCGACGCGCGTCGGTCGTTCGCAAAGAGCGCTGCCGAGGGATTACAGAGGCTCGAGGCCCTCCTTCCCGCGGTCGTGGTCGCCAACTCCGCGTCCTGCGTCCTGGCCAACTCGAAGGAAAGCCTTGCCTATGCGGGCTGCGCGGTTCCCTATCCACAGCAGTCCCTCTCGGATTTCTCGGCAATTCTGGCGGATGCCGATGACTCCCCATTGCCGGGTATCGCAGACGACCTCAAGAGGGCGGCGGCGGAGGAAGACGAGGCGAAGAAGCGCTCAGACGATGCCAAAAGAAGAGGATGGCTCGCAGACTGTGGCCAGAGCCCGTATTGCATGTGGCAGCGGGCGGATACCCTCGCGGGCCTCGATCCGGGGCGGAATCCTTTCTATGCCTCGCCGGATACCTGGGGCTTTGGCGCGGGCCTTGAGCGGGCCCGTCATTATTACGAGGCGCGCCTATCCGGTGTTCAGGTCAGCGGGTCGAACGGCGAGCAGCTTACGGACTCTGCGTGCATCAGGGCCTTCTATGCCTTCGCCCTTGAGGAGGTGCGGAAGGGGTCGTACGTGGAGAAGGGCGACGGCTCGGTGCAGATCGATTTCCCCTCGCTTCCCCACAATGCTGCGGAGACTAGGGAGACGTCGATGTATGGAGACAGCTGTTGGCCGTGTACGGTCGAAGAAGGAGGGCGGACGATCCATTCGTCTCTGGCTTGCCCGGGGGCCAAAGGTGCCGCGTCGGGTACCGCCTCGGTGGCCGATGAGGAGTCTGGTGCAGTAAAGAAGTGCCCCGAATGCCGCATGGGGATAGGAAACCTTGGCCGCGCCGCCGCGGCCTCGACATCCATCGAAAACGGCTTCGAGCACTGGTGGCGCGAGTTCGTCGAGGCTTCGAAAGAATACGAAGCCGCGAAAAACGAGCAGGTGGCTGCTCGAAAGCGGCTCAAAGAGAAGGCGAAGGAGGGCTTCGATGTGTTCAGGAAAGCGCTTGACGCGTTGTCCGTCCCGCGGCCGAGGATTTGCCCGCCGGGGGCCTGGGGCTGTGTGGCGGTCGTGGCGCGTGGGGAAGGCGATGCCGTTCCATCGGAGCTCACGTCGTCGTTTTTGACTGCGGCTGAGCTTCCTGCTGGGGCAGCTGTGTCCGCCGCCGTTCTGGCGCCGGACCCGGCGACGGCGGAGAACAACGTCCTCTCGAGCTTCTTCGATGGGCTGAGCTCGCGGGGATCTTTGGCAGGAGGCGTGTTGGATGGGGTAATGACGCTTTGGGGTCGCCTTATGGTCGCGTATGGGTCTGCCTACGAGTCCGTGGGGAGCGCCGGCGGCGATTTCCTCGACAAGTTGGATGGTGTTCTCGGCGGCTCGGTGGGCTCGTGGCTCAAGTCAAAGATCAGCGAGGCGATGCACTCTCTGGGGCTTGACCCTGGGGACATGCGGCTTAGGAAACCCGTGCTGACCAATACCCAGAATGTCCTTGCCAAGGCCGGCTACGACAGGGCCCAGACCGTGCGTTCGCTCGTCACCTCGCTCCCCGATACCGGGAACGTGGGCGATTACCTCAAGGCGTTCGGCATATGGGCAGCAAAGGAATACGGCGATGAAGATTTCACGGTCGCCGAGCTCACGGTTCCTGGCACGGATATCAAGATTCCCCTCAAGGTCAACCTTGCGAAACTTGCGGGGTCGCTATGAGGTGCGTTCCTGGGGTGCGCTCGGGCTCAGAGGGTCAGATGACGGTCGAGCTCGCGGTTTTGATTCCACCGGCTATTGTGCTGGCGATAGTGCTCTACAACCTCATGGGTTTCATCGATTCCTGTGCCGCATTCGACCGGCTGAGCTTGGACGCAGTGGTGGCACATGGCGTGGCGCCGGGAGGGACGCAGACATCTGAACTTGCAACGGGAGAGGTCGAGCAAGCGATCCGCTCGGCATTGGGGAGGGAAGGGGCGTGCGAGATTCAGGTCGAGGCAACCCTGCTTTCCGATGCTGGTCAGACGGGTGAGATGCTCATCTCGCCGTTGCTTACGCGCTATACCTGCACGCTTCTGTATAAACCGTGGCCTCGCTCCGTCAGGATGCCTGGAATTACGGTAGAGATCCCGCTTGCCCTCAAACATGAAAGAACCCTCGTCGTCGATAGGTTCCGTTCAGGGGTGGTGATGTGAAGATGCCGTTCGCGAGGTTCTGTATAGATGAGCGTCCGGGAGAGCTGCTGCAGGCAGAGGTCCTGTCTTCTTGGCCCCAGAGGCTCAAGGGCCTTCTCGGTTCCCAACCGAGCGTCAAGAGCGTGGTGCTTACCAGGTGCGCATCGATTCACACGATCGGTATGTCATACCCCCTAGATGTCGCCTTTGTTGGGGAGCTGGGGGAGGTTCTCGAGGTGTATAGGCACCTTGAGCCGGGGGAAGTCGTCGGTTGCCCCGGCGCATCGTGCGTGTTCGAGAGGGCCGCATGCGGAAGTCCATGGCTGTCGGTCGGGGAACATCTCTGGATTTGTTCGATAAGCGCCGACGGCTGCAGGTGAGCTGCGGGTATGTAGGCGGTTTGGATTGGAGGGAGACATGAGCAAATGGTCATTCGGCGCAGGCGATGGCGTGCCCGTCGTGCACGACTTAAGCGAAAAGAAGACCTGCCCACGCTGCGGAGAGGTGCTCTATGCCGATATGCAGATATGTTACGGATGCCTCTATGACTTTACGCGCAGCGATCACGGGCCCTCTGAGGTCGCTGCTGCGTTAGATGAGCCGGACGGCATTGTCCTGGAGGAGCCGGTCGATCTTCCCGTGGTGCTTCCCGCGAGGGAGCCGTCTGTCGCCGCTGTAGAGGGTGCTGCCGACCTCCTAGATGATGAGGTCACTACGGTCCTTGACGGCTCGAGGCCCCTTGGCCCGAGACCGGGGCAAGATCCGGGCATCCTGGTGAGAGGAATCGATGCGGAAGTATTCGTTTCTGTGCCGTCAAAAGGTATCTGCATCGGAAGATCCGCTGACAACGAGGTGCTCGTGCGGGACAAGTCGGTGTCGAGGAGGCACCTGAGGCTTCTTCCCGTTTCTGATGGGATGGAGGCCATCGACCTCGGCTCGACAAATCCTGCTCGATATCGAGGAGCCCCCATTGTCTCGTCGACGGTGATTCCTTGGGGCGAAGAGGTCGTTCTTGGAGGGGTGAAGATCATGCCTCAGCGGCGGTGAGTTGCCAAGAGGACGTGACGATTGGAATATCGCGTCATGCTAACGGGATCCAATTCAATATGCGCGGCCGCTCGAGTAGACTGAGGGGAGACGGGTGATTCCCATGTGAAGGGACCGAAATGAAGAGACGTGTCTACGCCCCCAGCTTCGCCTCTGTGCTTCTCGCCGCCGTTACGTTTGCGATTCTCGCATTCTTCGTCATGCCAACGAGTTCCTATGCGCGCGAGTACTCGATTGACCAGGTCGACATCGATGCCACGGTTTCATCGGATGGTGCGCTGAGGGTCGTAGAGACGCGGACGTTCAACTTCGACGGAAGCTTCAACGGCGTCTATTGGGACATTCCTACGGGCCACAACTCGACCAACGGGAAGGACGTGTCCGTCTCCGTCTTGGAGGCCGGTGAGGGGGATGTCTCAGAAATAAGCGACTTCGTGGAGTCTGATTCGGGAAGTAACGGCTCCTATGAGGTGTCCGACTACGGAAACGTGCTGAGGCTGAAGATCTACTCCCGTCACGAGGACGAAAAGGCCAAGTTCACCATTGCCTACGAGGCGAGGGGAATCACGACTCGCTGGGATGATGTTTCGGAGCTGTACTGGAAGTTCGTGTCGGACGGGTGGGATGTAGAGTCGCGCAACGTGACCTGCACGCTTCATCTCCCGGTCCCTGCGTCTGAATCGGTGACGCCGGGCGATAACGTGAGGGCTTGGGGCCATGGTCCTCTCGATGCCACTGTGGCGTTCGATGGCAACGACGTCGTGTTTGCCGTTCCGGGGGTGGGGACCGATGAGTTCGCGGAAATGAGAATAGCGTTTCCCACTACATGGCTTGCTGATTGCGAGACGACTCCCGGCAATGCCCTGAGCTCGATTCTGGACGAGGAGCAGCAGTGGGCCGACGAGGCGAACGCTAAGCGCCAACGTGCTCGTTTGGGCATGGGGATTGCTTACGGGGTGCTCGTCCTTCTGGGCATTGGAACCGTGCTCGCAACGTTCTTTATTAGGAGAAGTTACAAAGAGAGGACCCGTCCCCAATTCCAGGATGACTACTTCCGCGATGTGCCGACGAGCGATCATCCTGCGGTGTTGGGCGCTTTGTACAACGGGGGAGAGGTCGAAGGCAAAGACCTGACGGCGACGCTTATGCGTCTAACCGACGCCGGAGAGATCAAGCTCGATAAGGTAAAGCTCCGCAAACAAGGCTTCCTCGGGGAGAAGGTCTCGGAGGATTATCGCATTACGCGATTGGCTTCCGTGGCACCCTCCTCGAGCTTTGCCGAGAACCCCAAGGCCGAGAAAATCGATGACCGGACCCTCAAGTTCCTCTTCCGTGACGTGGCCGATTCAGATAACGCTCCGGGCTCAGAGCTCTATTTCAGGCAGTTCGAGAAGGCGGCGAAAGAAGACGCCGAGGGCTACGACCGCGCTTGGAACAAGTGGGCGGGCACCGTCTCGGCTCAGTATGAGGATCGTTTTGGGGGCAACGGCAAGGGCGGCTCGGGTAAGGGTTTGTTGATCGCCTTGGGAGTTCTGGACTGTGTCGCGGCCGTGGTGGCCCTCCTCGTCCTTTTGATTGTTCTCGAAGCGCCGTTGCTACCGGCAATCGGCCTTCCGGTCGCTCTTGCCATTGTTGCTGCGATCGCCTTTGTGTTTGCGGCGGGAATGAAAGACCTTAACGCCGAGGGCATCGAAGTCAAAGCTCGGGTTGAGGGGCTTCCTCGTTGGCTCAAGGAGTTTACGCGCCTTGGTGAGGCGGTCCCCGAGGACGTGGTGCTCTGGAACCGCTTGCTCGTGATGGCCGTTGTCCTAGGCGTTGCCGAGGAAGTTATCGAGCAGCTGAAGGTTGCAATGCCTCAAATCCTTGATGACCCCACGTTCATGCCTTGCTATGGCTGGTACGGCTATGGATATGGGCCGGGGCATCATCGCCCGTTCGATGCCTTCGAGAAGAGCCTTGACTCTGCACACCATGTGTCTGCGGCGGCGCTTGCGGCTTCTTCCGACAGCTCGGGCGGCGGCGGGGGCGGCGGCTTCTCCGGCGGCGGAGGCGGCGGCTTCGGCGGCGGGGGCGGCGGAGGCGCATTCTGATCACGGGTGCTCCCCGATTGGGCCTGTTTTTGCGGGTTGCCTTGCTGTGGCTTGAGGCGACTGGAACTTTTTTTCAAAAAAGTGCTTTGACTCGTCCAAAAGGTTTGCTATAGTAATCCCCGCACCGAAACGGCTGGGTAGCTCAGTTGGTAGAGCAGGGGACTGAAAATCCCCGTGTCAGGGGTTCGATTCCCTTCCCCGCCACCATGAAGTGTCGCAGGTCAGAGGTCTAAAACCTCTGGCCTGTTTTTGTTTTGTTACCCAATCGTTTTTTACGGTTGGAGAAAAATAAATAGCCATAATCGGCGAACAATCGAGATGCTCGTATGAGCGACGCTCCTTACCTTCCTTTCATAGTA
>ERZ808240.1364-NODE-1364-length-30749-cov-4.954942_pt1 | contig 30749 bp, 38 predicted proteins | sample MGYA00521084_ERZ808240 | MGnify/ENA primary metagenome ERZ808240 (study PRJEB31516, sample SAMN03275571) | gut metagenome | biome: mammalia-associated habitat; material: feces | host: Papio cynocephalus | place: Kenya | collected 2012-08-06 ... | reverse complement strand
TGCTTATCGATTATGGTACACTAACACAAGAGCTAGAAGATAGCTGGAATTGTTTAAAAAATGATATTCCATATCAAAAACGCTGTAAAACAGCATAAATAAGCTATTTTTAATACACGTGTATACTTATGAACGGTGGCAAAAAATGGCGACCGATATAATTTAATGTATTTTTAATTGAAAATTAGTCTTGCCTATGACTTGCGACTTGTACCGTTTTATAGCGGTATGAGTCGTTTTTTTGTCTTCATTAGAAGACAATGTATAAAATAAAAATACACATAAAAGTATTAATTATGTTTCCGCACGTACATCAGATTCCCTAAATGTGAAATACACATCTCGTGGTTTGTGGGAAAAGACGTAGCAATAATATTAGGATATAAAGATACATCTGATGCTTTGAAAAAACATGTTGATATAGAGGATAAGCTGACCGAACGAATCGTTCTGTCAGGTCAAAATCGTGAAGCCATCTTCATCAACGAATCCGGTTTATACAGTCTTATCTTATCAAATAAAGCTTCCAAAAGCATCAGACTAGTAAAGTATGCTTTATGCTTCTAAATGCTCTGTATGATAGGGCTATGTACATTCTCGTGAGTTTTTGTCGTATGAGAAGAAGCAGTATATAATGTGCTCTGTATTGTACGGATATATTGATAAGTAAAACGGGCATATAAAAAAAACAAACATCAGACTTTTTCAAAATAAAGCTAATTCGAAATTTACGGATAAGCGATATACAAGCGGTACTGTTATTTTATATGGATCATTTATGTTTCGGTTAAAAGAGATAAGACTACGACGCCTGTTTATATGTATTGCTTATATTTCAGGAAAAAGAATTTTTGTTAAACGAATGATAATAAGATTAGCCGACACGTAAAGTCAAAAGATTATGTCTGATGTGGTTTTTTTAGATAACGCCGTGCATATCTTAGTACAGCTGTCATAAAAAAAGCAAACATCAGACTTTTTCAAAATAAAGCTAACTAAAAATTACGTTTAAGTGATAAGCAAGCGGTGACTATTCTCATCTTTTTAATTTTCAATACAAGGATAAGTGCATAAAAGGAAAATATAATTTTTAATTACATATAGTTCTATTTTTATTTCGGGGAAAAGATTATGTCTGATGTGCGTTTTTTTAGGGTAGCATTTTAAACATCGTATCCGCTTGAATTTATCTTAGCTTACGGAGAACATAAGCTATCATATCCGCGGGTCGTACTATATATTATATATACATAAGGAAATACCCGCAAGCAAAATCCTAATGGATGTGATAACTAAGCCATTTATAGGCGTTTTTAGTTGGTGCAACTTCTGCACCTTTTTATAAAATAAAAACACACAAAATTGCACCCTTTTTTCCTATGCCTATTTATGGTAGTATTTTAAATATCATATCCAACTTAGCTACGGAGAACCTAAGCTATCATATCCGCGGTGTGCGTGTTATATTATATATACATAAGGAAATACCCGCAAGCAAAATATGGATAAGTGCGATAACTAAGCCATTCATCGCCATTTTAAAAAGGTGCAATATTCTGTATTGGGATAAATAGCAATAACTGATAAGAATAATAATGATAAACAGCATAACTAAGCCATTTATGGACGTTAAAAATACGCTTTTTTCAATTTTGCCAAAAACACAAAATTGCACCTTTTTTTTCGTACTCAGTAATAACAGAGTCGGCAATATGTTTTTTGACTGGATAACACGTATCCAAAAATAATAAAAATTTTTTAAAAATATCTCTTGACAAAACAACAAAACTCATGTATACTATAGGCATAGTCAAGGTTGAACAAAACAACGTAGACATTACGAAAACTTTTTTGTATTAGTGGCAATGCGCTAGGTAATATAAAATTAGAAGCACCACGAAAGAACCCAATATACAAGGGTTCGGAAACGGATTCTAAAATTACCTTGTATCAGATAAAAGAGTACGCTGATGGTAACGTGAAGTGACAATAAAGCGAGGGACGTTAACATGCGGAAAAACTGGTACAATACAAAAGAGCGAATAGTAACAATAAATGCTTAGTACTGATGATGATGACAACAAAGCGTTAGCGACGTGCGTTACGCTTCTTCTTCGTGGAACAGCACTTATAATACACGTTGCGATTACAACAACGACACAAAAAAACACCTATAATAACAATAATGCTTAGTACTGATGATGGGCAATGAAGTGACGAAAAGCGAGGGATTGAACTTCTTCGTGGAAAGGTATTGTTGGTTCCAAAAAAAAAGAAAAGCGTATTAGATAGAGTACTGATGATGATGACAGAGAAGCGACAAAAAACGAGGCACTGGCTTCTTCTTCGTGGAAAACTGATGCGATATAATACGATAACTGAAAGCCGTGCCGAAGCTTAAAATTATAGTCCGGAATATAAAAGTAAGGCAACGGGGCGGCACACCAGCTTATTTTTTTATTTATTTACTTCCGATAACTTAACGTGAATACGGAAGTTATTTCACTGTAACAATGAACTTATACGTCTTAATTATAATATAAACACAACAGAAAGGATCAAGAAATATGGATCTAACTAACGATATACTTGCTTATGGCGATAAAAACAGTATTGCTCGTAACATTGGGATAGGGCAAACAGTAGAACGCAATGAAAGTACCGTAAAATATAATAAACAATATAACTTATACGACGAAACAACAAACCGTTTTCTTAATGTTTTGTCGGCGGCTAGTTTTATTCTTTCTCATCCGTCACAAGATGAAGCATTAGCCGAAATACTGGATCATAATAAAAATGCTTTTATTTGTGCAATAACGTTACGTCGGTATATCAATAATAAGAATATCATTTGTATCCCGGACAAGCACCGTAAAGCCGCTTATCCTGCATCTCGTCAAGAAATTATTTCCACTATTTTTGGTGAATGGGTCGGTAGCAGAAACGGCAAAGAAGTCTTTTCCTTATTGAAAAAGAAAGGAATTATCTATTGTTCACATAACGTACATAGAGATAATGACAAGGCAGAAACGGTAAAATTGTATTATTTGAATCCCGCTTTTGGTCAAAAGGGGCGTAAACTTGATATGAATACGTTTCATATTTTCAGGGATACGCTTACGTTTCCCGTTCTCTCTACGACAGAAGTAGAAGAAGCTATTCGGGAACTGGATAAGAAGCTTTATAATTCGTCAATCGCCAAACCAGTAAATAAGGATAAGGTTGATACGTTCTTAGATAATATCGACTTGTCACACTTTAGCGAATGGGCAGAAAGTCAGGAACAGGAAACAAAACTACATATCTTCGAAAACCGCTTTCTTCATGGTTCTCTTAACGATGAACCGAAATTCCAAAAAGTCGGCAATGGTATGATACGTGTTGATACGGTTGATCCCGACAAAGATGTTTATTATGCAGTCAACAAAGTATCCGACGACATAATAAAAAAGCCGTCAGCTAATGATGTTATAGGTTTCCGCGGTGCTTATATCGATATTGACGCCGGGCGAGATGAAGACGGTAATTATCTTTCTGAATCCGGTGTAGTAGTCGCAAAATATGACATGCGTAACGTAATATCATATCTGCCGACGCCGACAACAGTTGTCGAAACAAGAAACGGGTATCATGTGTATTATGCTGTTGACGACATTAAAGACGCCGAAACAGCCAAATACTTGGAAAACTATCTTGTTTCCGTCGTTAAGATAGCGGACAAGAATTGTAAAGACGTTGCCCGTATTATGCGCGTACCTGGTTCTACATGGTGCAAAGATCCGAAACACAAATTTACCTGCAATATTATTAACGCTAGCGATGTATCATATAAGTTAGAAGACTTATTAAAGCAATTTGAAGCCAAAAGAGCCGCTATTATTTGTATGTGTGATGAATATATTGATATGCATCCCGAAATGCAGAAAGCAAAAGCACCGAAACAGTGCATCAGCGACAGCGAACGGCTTAAAGCTATTATGGATGCTGACGACAACGAAACCATAGAACCTAAAGTATTCACGTCGGAAGCCGACGCCATTCAGTATCTTTTACACAGCGTCAATCTTATCAAATTCTTGCATCTTGATGTGCAACCGGGAGAAACGTTTTCTTGTATCTTCCATAGTGACCAGCACCCAAGCGCAGCCATCTTTTATAATAACTATAATGGCTGGCGTTACTACTGTAACAATGCATCCTGCATCGGTAACGGAGATACGCACGGCATATGCATCATAGACGCAGTGGAACATATTAAAAATATCGGTTATCGCGACGCACTGGAATATCTCTTCAAAAAATACAAAATAACAATACTAAATAAATAAATATAATTTTATTATACTTTTTACTATACTTAGAAAATAAGGCGAACTAAAAAATGGTTCGTCTTTTTCTTTTATTCAGGGAAATAAAAATTTTTTTCTGCTTTTGTGTATAACAGAGAGTTTTGCGTAATTACTTATATGAAAAGCCTAAAAAATATCGAAAGGACTTGAAATATATGGCAAACACAAAACAACAATACGCAGACTGCAAAAGAAAAGGAGAATTAGGAGAACAAGCATGTTATAGCTTGTGCCGTGCTATTACATCACAGTTTACCAATATCATAGATACGCGCGACATAAAGAAATATCGGGATGCAGACATAGACTTCGTTATTCAAAGTCCGTTTTCCGATCTGGTGTTTATTGAAGCCAAGTATGCTGGCATAGATGGCGGCGCAGATGTTTTTGAAACTGAAAAAAACATGACGACAGGTGCCGCAGGCTGGGCAATTGGTTCTAAAGCACATTATGTCACGATATACAAAGAGCCAATGAACGAAATCCATATTATAGATATGAATAAATGCAGACCGTTCATAAGTTCGAACTTAAACAACCCAAGATACAAACATTACTACAAACAAACATACAGTAACTACAATAACGGACAAATATTGTACTATACCGACAATATACGCGTACCTTATGCCGACTTAAAAGCAAACGGCATCATTGCCGCTATTTTTTCTTACAAAAAAAATTTTTGGGAACAGACGTATATAGACCAACATAGATAGGTAATAGTATAGCGAACCCGCAAGGGAAACAAGACAAAAAGGAGATAAAAAAATGGTTAAAATTATCACGAACAAAACAGTTGAACTTGACAAAATGGTTTACGTATTGGTACAAGGTATCGACGAATATTATTTGGGTGGCGGTACTAAAGGGCGTAACACTATACGAACATTGGCTACTACGTATAACTATGTCGAATTTAATCAGATGGTTCATAAAGCAATCTGGATCATTTTTGAAGACTCGGATCGCTGGGACGCTCCATATCCAACAACATCACTAGCATTTATAACCAAAAACGTACATAGAATTATTAATAAGGCGTTGAAAGGAATGGTTTTAAGATGAGAATTTATAGTTACGACAACAGCGAACTAAACGACAGCATCCAGCTTTTGGCAGATAGTATTGTTGAATACCTGCATTACCACAACGTACTAACTCTTTATGGCATCCAGTTGCAGAGCAGACATTTTAGTTATGCGACATACCGTAGAATGATAATGGCGGCGACCGAAAAACTAATTACATTACATATCACATCTACCGACGTACACAACGTTATTGATAAAGCGATGGATCTATAAGGGGGGAATTAGTATGTTAACGAATATACTTTTATTTTTGGGCTGTTCTGTCTTGGCTCTGTTTATAATTTTTCTCGGCATTTATGTTACGTCATACGTCGTAGTTTTCGTAAAACTGTTATGGCTTTACCGTACATACAAAGTAGAACTTGATAAAAAGATAAAGGAGTTAGATACATATGAAAAATAAACGCTTTACAGTACGCAATGTTATATATAATCTTCCGGAAATTTACGCGAGCAGTCACAGAGGATCTATCGATGATACGATACAGCTCGTTGACATCATGGATCTAATAAACAAACTCGACAAGCGAAACCGTTTTATTCTGCTTCGGAAATATTTCTACGGCGATACTACGGCTCAAATCGCTAAACGTCTTAGTATCGCTCCCAAAACGGTAGAAGGTGCCGTGACTAGAAGCATGGATCGGCTAGATGTACTTTACAATAGGCAGATGGCACATGATGGATACTAGAATATATAACGTGAAATCAGCTGACCATTATACGGACGACGAAATAAAAGCTCTTTTGGATCTGGCAACAGACCAATATAGTTATGACTATCTTATTGACAGGCTCTATTTTATTGGCGATGGGAATACACGGAACAAGCCAACAACAGATAGTATTCCTGTTTTAACCGTTCGTTCTTATCTAAGGCGGCGTAAACGGGAAATGCTGAACTACGACATATTGGACGACAATAATTATAAATAAGGCGGTGCATATCTAATAAAACACACAATGAAATGGATCGGAAACAAAACGACATTACTACCAGAACTTCATAAACGACTCCCGAATTGCTTCGGGAGTTTTTTTGAACCTTTTATTGGTTCCGGTGCTTTTATCTTATCCGAAACTCCAGAAAAAGGCGGCATCAACGACACAAACAAAGCACTCATTAATTTATACATACAGTTAAGGAAAGACGCAAACAAAGTAATTAACGCCTTAAATCAATTGGAATCTGTACCATGTACGCAAGATACGTATTATGACTATCGAAACCTATATAACGATAAGTTGTATCATAACGACGTACACGACGTAATGGCGGCGGCTCTTTTGCTTTATTTGAATCATCATTGTTTTAATGGACTATACCGCGTAAACAAGAAAGGAAATTTTAACGCCGCATGGAATCATGTTACTAAACAGGTAACATATGACGCAGAAAATCTAAAAAAAATTGGTTCTTATCTTAAAAATAATAATATCCTAATTGCGGCAGACGACTTCGAAACATTTTGCCGCCGTAACGTAAAAAGCGGCGACTTCGTTTATTTTGACTCTCCATACTATCCGCTATCCAGTACGGCAAATTTCACTAGATATACGGCAGGCTGTTTTACTCTTACAGAACATAAACGACTAAAGACATTAGTTGACGACTTAACCGCAAGTAATGTCTACTGTATGCTATCCAATAATGATACGGAATACATACGGGATTTGTACGAAAACTATTCTATTGACTCGGTTAATGTTCCAAGACGTATATGCCGTAAGAATATAAAAGAAATAATCATTACAAATTACTAAAATATTTCAAAAAAAATGAGGGGGTGTCTGGGAAAATAAGGCTTATATAGTGAGAGGAACTACCTCTTATATAAGCCAAAGCATAACTCTCCTTTCAAAGCACAAATCCATTATTTTCTATCTCCTTTCTGAAAGCCCGCCGTATTTTACGGCGGGTACTTTTGTTTTAGGGGGTACTATTTTTTAGGGGGCATAACAATGGCTAAACCATTTGCAAAGAAATTTTATAATTCGACAGCGTGGCGACGCCTAGCTAGTCTGTACAGGCAATCACATTTTTATATTTGCGAGAAGTGCGGGGCAGTCGGTGCGACTCAAGTACATCATAGAATACACTTGAATCCTATAAACATAAACGATCCATCCGTCGCCTTAAATCCAGACAACTTAGAGTTACTATGTGATGACTGCCATAACAAAGTACATAATAGATTCCAGTCTAAAGACAAAATAAAAACTCGTTATGTCTATGACAACAAAGGTCACGTTGTTGCAGTGATAAACGAATCAGATAATAAAGATGATAAATAATGCTAATTAATAATTAATATCAAATATATGCAGTGCCGGAAACATAAAATAACTTGATAGACCCCCTATATAACGGATTTTTCCGAATCTGACGAAGACCAGCGCCCCCTCTTCTTTTTAATAAATCGGTTTTTACAGCCCTGGTAGTATAGACATATGCCCAATATGAGTATACAAGAAAGGAATATTTGCTTAATGAAACAGATAAATTGTACCGTAACAGTTGGCGGGCGCATAAAAAAGATACAATGGATCGAAGAAAAGAGCGGAGATATAAAGAAAGAAATATATCAGGCTCTTTCTTCTAATGGTACGTACAGAGGAATATATAAAACTATCGAAGAAGCTAAGGAGCCGGATAAATGACTCGTAAAGAAGAAGAACGAACTCAGTTAAAGCAACAATATTTTAATGAATTGTCCTCTTTGCTGGATAACGTAAATGAACCATCCAAAAAAGCAGTTATTACTAATCTGCTGGACAAAATCGCATATCTAACGGTAATGCTGAACGAATTACAGGCAGACACACTAAAAAAAGGCGTCGTATGCAAATATAATAATGGCGGTGGGCAGTCTGGGTATAGAATTAGCCCGTCCGTGCAAGTATACGTACAATATTCTAAGACGTTAAACGCAGCGTTAAAAACATTATTATCATACATACCCGAAGACAGCACAGACGCTAAGGATCGTCTAACCTCTTTTTTTGAATCTCACAAGTAAAAGGCGAGGTGTTATTATGACAGCCATTGAAGAATACAACAATTTGATACAAAATGGCACCATAAGAGCCTGTAAGAAGTTAAAAACCGTCTATACCCACATTGTCGAAAACATGCATAACGAAAGCCTGCAATACAAATATGATGAATCCAAAGCTAAACGCGCCGTTGACTTTATCGAAACGTTTTGTTGTATTCCGAAGATGAGGGGTGCGCCTAAATTTAAGCTTGAACTATGGCAAAAGGCAATGGTAGAAACTATTTTCGGTTTCGTTGATAAAGAAACAGGATACCGACAATACCGGGAAGCGTTTTTATATGTCGGGCGAAAAAACGCAAAGTCTGTATTAGGTGCGGCAATGGCTCTTTATATGTTAATAGCAGACAGCGAAGACGCGCCAGAAATATACTCAGCGGCAACCGATAGGCAACAGGCTAAAATTGTATGGGAATACGCTAAAATCATGATTGCACACGAACCATCATTACGGAAGTATTGTAAAATTACGGTATCCGCTATTGAATGTCTTGGAAATTTCGGCAAATTTGTGCCGTTGTCTAAAAATAGCGGCAGTTTGGATGGCTTGAATGTATCTTGCATCTTATTAGACGAATTACACGCTATCAAAGACAGAAATATGTACGACGTTTTGAAAGGCGGTACATATGCCCGAAAGCAGCCACTAACAATTATTATGTCAACAGGCGGCTATTCAGAACAAGATAGTATTTTTGACGTGAAATATGAAGAATATGCTAGTTTGATAGACGGTTACGCAAGCAAGAAATATACGGACGAAACGACAATACCGTTTATTTATGAACTTGACTCAAAAGCCGAAGTCGAAGACCCTAAAAACTGGATCAAAGCGAATCCCAACTTAGGAATTAGCAAGAGTATGGAGCAATTGCAAACGGAATATAACAGAGCTACGCTAAATGAAAGAACATTGCGCGACTTACTCGTTAAGCAATTTAATTTTAGGGAATCCGCTAAAATGTCGTTTTTCAGCTTAGACGACGTTACGAACAAGGAAACGTTTGATATGAATAGTTTTTCTGGTTCTTATTACTTTGGCGGCGTAGACTTATCGGAAACAACAGACTTAACATGTGCAACAGCTATAATTCCACATAATAACAAGCTATATGTACATCAAATGTATTGGATACCGCAGGATACATTAGCGGATCATATCGCAAAGGATAATGTACCGTATGATATATGGATAAAAAACGGCTACCTTAGAACTTGTCAAGGTAACGTCATAGATCAAAAAGATGTTGCTAACTGGTTCCAAGAAATTCAAGACGCATACGGCATTTACGTATATAAAATTGGCTATGATGCCTATAACGCGCAGTATTTAACAAAGGATCTAGAAACAATGTTCGGGGCATCCATGACACAAAAGGTAAGCCAATCTTTTAAGGGACTGTCATCACAAATGTACTTGAGTCGCGCTTATTTTAAAGAAAAACGCATCATTTACAACTACAATCCCGTTTTTCTATGGTGCCTACTTAATACCGAAGCCGTAACAGATACGCAAGGCAACATAAAGCCGTACAAAAATAGAAATCTGCATAAACGTATCGATGGATATAGTGCTTTCCTTGATGCATTTTGTGTATATTTGGACAACAAAGAAAATTTTTAAGGGGGTATTAATGGAAACAAGGCTTATATAATAGAGAACAAAATAGAAAGGGGGCGCACAAAAATAGAATTTAGAAGTACATTTAAGCGGATTTTTGGCAAAGAAAAAAAGACATCGCAAAATACAACATCCTTAGCATATTTAAACGACTATCAACAGGTATTTTTTAAAAGAGCGGACTATAATAACGATATTTTAGTAAAAACCTGTATCGATACGGTTGCAAAACATGTCGGAAAACTAAAAGCGAATGTTTTAAAAGACGGAAAGCCAGTAAAAACGTCGCTCTTGAATCTGCTGACGATAGAACCCAATACATATATGACTGCATACGACATGCAGTATAAAATAGCTGCATCCTGTTTACAAAACCAAAATGCATATATTAAAATTCAGCGCGACAAATCCGGAAAAGTTATTGGATTATGGGTATTGGATTATTTAAGCGTTGAAGCCCGCGAAGTTGGCGACGATATTTATTTACAGTTCTCGTTCTGCAACGGCAAAAAGGAAACAGTCCCGTATGCTGACGTTATTCATATACGGAATAATTTCCAGAACGGCGAACTAATCGCACATACAGATGATAATTTATGCGATAATCTCGAACTACTGGCGACATTGCAACAGAGTTTTGCAAACGCAGCCATTAATAGTGGCAAAATTAAAGGCGTCGCTAAAATAGCGGGACAAACTGGCTCTGATAGTTGGAATAAAAAAGCAAAGCTGTTAGCGCAAAACCTGCAAGATCCAGAAACGGGCGGGATTGTAGCAGTTGATGCGACGGTAGACTTTCAGCCATGTAATAGTGATCCGGTAGCGGCTGACCATGAAGAACTGGATTATATAAGACAAAACGTATACCGCTATTACGGCGTATCCGAAGAGATTGTTAGTAATAACTACACGGAAAAACAATGGCAGTCTTTTTTTGAGTCTACTATAGAACCATTTGCAGTACGGTTATCGCAGGAAATGACGCGAAAATTATTTACGCCGCAAGAACGTCTAGCTGGCTACGAAATTGTGTATGACGCCAACCGTCTTACGTATGCTGATACAGCGACAAAAGTTGAACTGATCCGGCAGTTACGCCCTCTCGGAATCCTTACTACGAATCAATCACTTGAAATTATGAATTTGCCGCCTGTTGAAGATGGCGACGACAGAGTCCAAACCTTAAACGTTGCTAATACAGCTATTGTTGATAGTTATCAGGCACAGAAAGGCGGTGAAACAAACGGGAACACAGAATAAAGAAGAATACCGGGAAGCAGTCATTAATACCGACAAAGATATGCTAGTAACAGGATATGCGGCAGTAATCGACAGCCCGACGGTATTGTTTAAAGACGAAAACGGGACAGAATATAAGGAAGTATTCGCCAAAGGCTGTTTTGATAATACGGATTTTACCGATACTGTATTCCGTTACAATCATAACGACTCTTTCGAACTGTTGGCAAGAACTAGTAATAACACGCTTACGATCAAGAACGACGACAAAGGGCTTAAAATTATGGCGAATATTGCTAACACGTCACAAGGCAAAGATATTTATACGTTAATTAAACGCAGAGACATTACGAAAATGTCGATCGGTTTTGTTGTACGTAACGACTACTACGACGTACAGACTCGTACGCGGTATATTATGGATGTTGAAAAGCTTGTCGACGTATCGGCAGTTGATAGTCCAGCTTATAAAGACACATATATTAGTATCATGGATCAATTCAAACAAGCAGAAGAAGATAACGCAATCCGCAAAAAGATTAGTATTTTAAATGAAATTTAGAGGTTACTATGGAACGAACAAAAGAAATTGAAACAAGAAAAGCCGAAATTGCAAAGCTCTGCAAAGAAGCAAAAGGCGAAGAATTGAATAAGCTCTACGAAGAAATGCAGGCTCTTACAAACGAAGCTAACGAAATTAGAAAAGCTGCCGACGAAGCAGAAAAACGTAAAAAAATTGCGGAACAGCTGAACGACGGCAAACTTAAAAGTAAAAAAATTGATGATAAGAAGGATGACAAATTGACAAACAAAATTGACTCTACAGAATACCGTAAAGCCTTTATGGACTATGTGCTTACTGGTGAAATGCCGGTAGAATTTCGCGATGTTTCCCTTACAGCTAACAACGGTGCTGTAATTCCTACAGCAGTTATGAATACCGTAGTTGAAAAAATGGATTCTTACGGGACTATTTTGCCGCTTGTTCGCAAACTTTCCTATCCGGCAGGTGTTGTTGTACCGACTTCGGCTCTTGCTACTCAGGCAACATGGGTACAAGAAGGCGCAGCCATTAATACAGCCGCTAAATCTACTGTTGGTGTAACATTCGGTGCTTACGAACTCGCCGCAGCTATCGGCATTTCTTTCAAAGCAAAAATTCAATCACTTTCTGCATTTGAATCAGCAGTTGCCGAAAATGTTGCCCGCGCTATGGTAAAAGCACTTGAAGAATCTATCGTTTCTGGCGACGGTAAGGCAAAACCGACAGGCATTATTACGGAAACAGTTCCAGCCGCTCAGAAAGTTGCCCTTTCTGCAAAACTCGGCTATAAAGATATGGTAAATATCATCAAGGCTATTCCGTCTGCTTATAAATCCGGTGCAGTTCTCACGATGAACGAAAATACATTCTTGGACTTTATTGGTATTGAAGACTCCAACGGACAGCCAGTAGCACGCGTTAATTATGGTATTGATGGTGTTCCGCAGGCTGTTTTGATGGGTAAAAAAGTTATCTTTACGGATGCATTGCCCGACCTTGACTCTGCTAAAGCTAACGCGGTTGTCGCTTATGCCATCGACTACAATTTATATGTACTGAATACCGCTTATGAAATGGATCTTGTACAGTATATCGATAATCCGTCTCGCAATAAGGTTTATCAGTCTGTCGGTATGTATGACGGCAAAGTTGTTGATAACAACGGGCTTGTATTGGTAACAAAGCCGGGAGCATAATTAAAAAATAAAGGCGTTTTGGGCTTGATACTATGTCAAGCCTAAAACGAATCTTATAAACAAGGTGAGTCGATGGACGAATTAAAAATGATAAAGAATTATTTGCGTATCGACGATGATATTACCGAAGACGACGAACAACTACAAGCATTAATTTTAGCGGCACACGACTATATAACCAATTCGACGGGGAAGCAGTACGACGAAACAGAACCAGTTATGCAGTTAGCCGTAAAATTACTAGTAAACCATTGGTACAACGACCGCACGCTTGTATCCAAGGGAAACGTTACGGAATATAGTCACGGGCTTTCCGCTATTATGACGCATATTGAAACGTCGGATAATTACAAAGAGGTAACAAAATGATTCTTAACTCCGGTACGCTAAATAAAAAAATAGACATATACAAACCGCAAAACCAAACAAACGACGGATGGGACACAGTAAAAGACAATGTTTTATATAAACGAATTTCGGCGGCTATTTATCCTGTACGTGGACAGGAATATTACGAAGCTAAAAAGATTAGAAATGATGAATCTGTTAAAATTGTGATCCGTTACCGCAAAGACATCGACGACGGCTGTTATGTTGTATATCAAAAGCATAAATATAGCGTACAGTCCGTAGTTGATCCTAACATGGCGCATGAGTCGTTAGAATTATATTGTATTGAAAAGAAACGCGGCAACACTGACACGTGGGAAGTATAACATATGGACAACGGAATAGAATTTGAAAACCTTAACGAGTTTCTAGCCAAGCTAGACAGTATTTCAAACGAATATGCGACGACTGCCGAAAAACATTTACGGAAAACAGGAAATCGCCTAAGAAAAACGGTTATAGCCGCAACTCCGGATGGTTCCAGTTCTGACACAGTAATAAGTAAGTCGGGCAAAACACGTAAAAACAGGAAGAAATTAAAGAACTCTTGGAAGGGAACCATAAAAGGGGAATCCGGCGATACTCTCGAATACGACTTGCGAAGCACGGCACCGCATTTTCATTTAGTTGACCGCGGGCATGTACAAAAAACGCCGTCTGGTAGAGTAACGGGATTTGTAGCGGGAAAACATTTTTTTGACAAAGCGGTTAAAGAATGGGAAGCAACAGACGATGTATCAAAGGAACTTGAAAAATATATGCAGGAAATAAAGAAGAAAGTGGATGATAACTAATGAAACAGACCGACATATTAAAAGCGGTACGAAATAAGCTGAAAACGTTATATCCCAATTATCCTGTATATTTGGATGACGTTCTTAAAAATTTCGAAACGCCTTGTTTCTCGCTATCTCTAATATGTGTAACTAGTCCGGTATCGAAAACCATATATAAAAATGACTGCACGTTATATATTACGTTTTTTGCGGAAAAGGGTAAAGTAAATGCACTAACGTTATATGACATAAAAGATAAAATAACTGCATCGTTCTGGTGTGGTTTGCAGGTACAAGACAGATATTTTAAATTCACGTCGGTAAGTTCTGAAACATCAGGGAAAGACGCTGACATTATTTATTTTAATATGCCTTTCTTGTATCTGGATGGTATAGAAGCAACAGAGCCTAAATATACTATCGAAAATATCGAAACAAAATACGAAGTACATAATTAAAAAAAGGATGGATCAATAAATATGAAAATGCCTTCCGTTATTGTCTCTTTTAAAGAAAAGGGCATTACAGCGATCGAACGTAGCCAGCGTGGCGTTATTGCGCTTGTTATCTACGAAGCATCGCCTATGAATAATTTTACTGTTTATACTGCATCTGATATTCCTGCTGGCGTATCCGAAGCCAACAAAGAACAGATTGAATTATGTTTAATGGGATATCAAACGGCACCTTTTAAAGTGTTAGTTTTCCCGGTACAAGGGAGCGGTGAAAGTAAAAGCGCTGAACCTATTGCTACTACACTTGGTAAACTGGAAGTTGGTCCGCGTTTCGACTATCTCGTTATTCCGGATATTGCCGACAAAGATACTCAGACTGTTGCAACATGGATCAAAACGATGAGAACGACAAAAGATACCGACGTTAAAGCGGTTTTGCCGAATTGCGCCGCCGATAACGAAGGAGTTGTCAATTTTACGAATACGACTATTAAGACAAAAAGCAAAACGTATACAACGGCACAGTATTGCTCCCGTGTAGCTGGCATTATTTGCGGTACGCCTATGACAATTTCTTGTACGTATGCTCCTGTTCCGGAAGTTGTCGAAGTCGAAGCTTATACAAATGAACAAATGGATGACAAAGTTAACCGCGGCGAATTTTTCTTCTTTAATGACGGCGAAAAAGTTAAAGTTGCGCGTGGCGTCAATTCCTACGTTACGACAGTACAGGGGAAAGGCGAAGACTTTAAGAAGATTAAGTTAGTCGACCTTATGGATATGATCCATGATGACATCAAAAAAACAGGACATGACTCTTATATTGGTAAATACGCTAACTCTTATGACAACCGTTGCTTATTGGTTACAGCTATCAATGGGTATTTTCACGAACTCGAACGCGAAGGACTCCTTGAACGGAACCAGAATAACGCAAGTATCGATATTGAAGCTACGAAAACATGGCTTGAATCCAATGGACTCTATACGCGTGATGAATTGGCAACTATGAAAGATATTGAAGTTAAGGAAGCCAATATTCATGATAACGTATTTTTAACGGCTGATCTGTCGTTACTCGATGCTATCGAACATATCGAAGTCCCTTGCAATATTCAGTAATTTAAGAAAGAGGTATCGTATATATGAATGATATTGAAGCGCGTCGCGTTGTCTATGGTACGTTTGGCGAACTCTGGATCGACGGCGATAAATTGGCAGAAGTTGAAGAAGTTAAAGCAACTTTGACGGCAGATAAAATTGAAGTGAAAATGGCTATGCATATGACCAAGGGGTATAAAATTGTTGGTTATACTGGCAAAGGCTCCTTGAAATTGCATAAGGTTTCATCGTACTTTATTAAAAAACTGGCTCCGTCTATTAAAGCCGGAAAACAGGTTACTTGCACGTTAATTAGCAAAGTTTCTGATCCGGATGCAGTCGGAACAGAACGGGTGGCGTTAACGGGTGTTATTTTTGACTCCGTGGATCTGATTAATTGGAGCGTCGGCAAATTAGGCGAAGAATCTTATAACTTCACATTTCAGGACTACGAAATGTTGGATAGTGCAGATGCTTAATAAAATTTTAATGTAGAAAAGGTGAGGGAGCTGCAACAAAGTGGGTTAAAAAAGCTTATTTTGCTACAGCTCCTTATTATTTTATGACGAGGTATTAAATTATGACAAATATTTTACAGAAACTAATAAAAATGGATGCCGCTAAACTGGCAGAACGCCCGACCAAAGACTACGAAGTTAAACGCCTTTCTAAATTGATGGGTGAACCATTTGTATTAAAATTGCAAAGTATCCCAGCAGACCTTTATGCAGATATTCAATCTGATTGCATCGACATTAAAAAAAGTGCCGTTGACAATATCGATATTTACAAACTGCAATTTAGAACAATAGTCGAAGGTGTTAAGGAACCTAATTTAAAAAATAAGGATTTGATGAATCATTTCAACGTCAAAACACCAGTAGACTTGGTAAATAAGCTTTTTGTTCCAGGTGAAATTTCCGACATCTCAACACAAATTACTACTTTATGCGGTTTCGAAAGCCAGAAAGACGTAGACAAAGAAGTAAAAAACTAATTGAGACGGACGGAACAACACAGATGATGTATTTTCTGTTCCGTCTTCATCATATGAAACCGTTCGATATAATGCGTATGGGATATGGCGAGCGTCAAACGCTTTTTGCCTTTATGCGTTATGAATTAGACGAACGGATAAAAGAGAACGCGCCGACAAAGGAAGGGGCATAATATGGCAACAGTCATAGACGCAGTTTTAAGACTGAAAGATCAAATGACGCCGATACTCCATAAAGTAACGGGCGAATTACAAGAACATGAAAAGGTCAATATACGCACATCAAAAAGCATAACAAAAACAGGCGAAGCATTTGTCGGGTTAGGTACTAAAATTTCTTTATTAATGGCACCGTTAACAGCAGCCGCAACCGAAGGACTTAAACTAAATGCACAGTTTGAACACGGGATGGCTAAAATATCGACTCTGGTAGACACAAGAATTGTATCTATGAACCAGTTAAAACAAGGCATCCGCGAAGTCTCGGACGCAACAGGCGAAAGCGTTACGGACTTAGCGGAAGCAGAATATCAAGCTATTTCCGCAGGTGTTGACGCGGCACATGTTACGCAGTTTTTAGGTGATGCAACAAAAGCCGCTGTTGCTGGGTTTACGGATAACAAAACCGCTATTGATGGCGTTACGACGGTACTAAATTCTTACGGACTGGCAACAAACCAGGCGTCTAAAATTACCGACCAGATGTTACTAACGCAGAATTTAGGTAAAACGACGTTTGGCGAATTGGCTCAAAGTATCGGTCAAGTTACGCCTGTAGCAGTACAATTACATGTTTCGACGGACGAACTTTTTGCTTCTCTAGCCGCTCTTACTAAAAACGGAATTAATACAGCGGAAGCCATAACTTCTGTTAGGGCTGTCATGAATAGTATTATTAGTCCATCAGCGGAAGCAGCCAAGACAGCAGCTTCATTAGGTTTGGAATTTAACGCGGCGCATATACAATCTGTCGGTTTTGCCAATTTTATGAATGAAGTAAAAGAAAAGACAGGCGGCAACGTTGAAACAATGGGTAAATTATTTGGTAATACTAGAGCCTTAACGGGTGTTTTAGCATTAACAGGCAATGCGGCAAATGACTTCAAAAATTCGCTGGACGCTATGAAAAATAGTGCAGGTGCAACGGACGAAGCTTTCGAAAAAATGATGAAACAAGACCCAACAAGAGCTATGCAGGTAGCACTTAATAGCTTGCATAATGCGGCAATGGATTTCGGCGCGGCATTGGCTCCGTTACTTTTACGTATATCGATAGCCGTAAAAACGTTATCCAATGTCCTGAAAAACATGGACCCGACAGTTCGTAGTTTTATTTACGGGTTCCTGCAAACCACTATTATTTTTGGTGCTGTTAGTATGGCGATCGGTAAAGTTATTGTAATGTACGGCGAATTATTCGCTACGGTAACAAAATTTGGTTCCGCTGTTAGCAAAGCAGGCGGCATTACAAAATACGTAACGAACCATTTAGAGGGGCTAAAGAAAATTGGAGCCGGTGCAATAAAATTACTTGGTATCGTAAGAAATGTTATGTCTGGTTTACGTCTGGCAATGCTTACGTCTCCGCTTGGTATTGCTTTATTGGCTCTTACCGTCGTAATTGGTATCGTTATTACGCATTTCGAAACATTCAAAGAAGTATGTACGATAGTTTGGAATAAAGTAAGTGACGTATTTAACAGCGCAGTTGGCAGAATGTCGGGACGTATCGAAGCATTAAGACAGCGTTTTTCCGAATTAGCGGCAAAAGTTTCAGCTATTTTTGGTCGTATGTCGTCGGCTATTAATACACATAGTCAAGCTATTGAAATAATTATGAATACGGTTGGTTCTGTATTCACGGTAATTGCGGCACTTATTATAGAAGTTATTAGCACCGCTGTTTCTATCATTGCCGACGTTATTAGTACGAATATTGAAGTATTCAGCAACTTAATTGAATTTATCCAAAATGTTTTCTCTGGTAATTGGAGCGCGGCATGGGAAAATATTAAAAACATCTTTTCCAGTATTTGGGACGATATTAAAAATATCGCAAAAGACGTATTAGACGGCATTTCCGGTATGCTTGACGCCATTATTGGCAAGTCCCATGACGCAGAAAACGCCGCTCAAAACGCGAAAACAGCCGATACGCCGGGGAACTGGACAGGCACGCCGTACTTTAGCGGTGGCGTGACATGGTTACATGAACAAGGTCCGGAACTCGTTAAATTGCCGACCGGTTCGGAAATTATTCCGCACTCGGAAAGTATGAAAGAAGAATACCGCCGTGGACTGGCTCAGGGCGCACAGACTAACGCCGCATCTGTTTCGGTATCCGTCGAAAAACTGGCTGACAGTATTGTTGTACGTGAAGAAGCCGACATCGATAAAATTGCGGAACGTCTGGTATTCAAAATTAAACAAAGCAGTATTAATATGATGAAAGGCGCACTGGTATAGTTGCGCCTTTTTGTATAAAAGGTGATAACATGAGTTTTTTGAGTTCATTCGCGGGCAGTGTACTAAGCGGATTTCTAAACAAAGGTGCAAACGAAGCTTCTATCTTACTTTCCTGCAATATGGGTTCCATTAATTTGCCGGTTCTTCCGTCGTCTTTTATGTTGTCGGTATCCAATAAAAATGGCACGGTTAATATCAACAACGAAGGCGAATATAACATGATAGGGAAAACAGGACTAAAAACAATTACGCTAGAATCATTTTTTCCGGCTCAAGAATATGATTTCTGTTTATGCACTCCGCAAGCTCCTAGTTCTTACGTATCTACTATTGAGTCATGGCGAACAAGCGGTTCTCCGTGTCAACTTACTATCACGGGAACACCTGTCGATATGCCTTGTCTTATTGAAAGTTTTTCATATGGTTCAAAAGACAGTACGCCCGATCTCTATTTCTCGCTCGTATTAAAAGAATATCGGTATATTTCCGGCATTTCTCCGACAAAAACGGATTCTTTAACGGGATTAAAAACAAGACCCACTTTCTTGCAAAAAACAGTACAGAATTTAACCATGTATCCGGGTGAAAATCCGTTACAAAGTATTTCCCGTGCTGTCGGTAAAACTGTTGGGGCTGGTATTACGCCGCAACAGTCGGGGTATCTGGCTATTTATCAGAAGGTTATGAAACATGGCGGTTTATCTGTCGGTGATGCTATCGAACTAGGAAAAAGGAGCCTAAAAATAAATGGGCGAAACATTTAAATTATATAACAGAACGACAGGACAGGATATTTCGCCTTATGTTATCTCGTATACATGGGCAGGAGATTTGGAACAGGCAGGACGAAAGCTAAATTTTACTATTGCGTATACGACAAAAGATATAAATTGGACGAACGTACAAATAAGTATAGGCGACAAGATAGAACTTGTTTATATTCCGGACTCGCTGGCGTCAACAATGGCAGACACAATAAAAACAGCTAGCAAAGATATTATAGGTGTCAATTTAGATAAGAAGATCCAAGAAGAAAACGAAGAAAATAATGCATTAACGTTGTTTTCTGGTACTGTTTTTATGGAGTCGCGGAACAGTGCGACATATACTATGGAATTTGTCGCTTACGATAATCTTATCTATTTGGCTAAAAGCCGCATGACGGCAAAATATAACGGCGTAACCATACGGGATTGTATTACAAATGTATGCAATACGTTAGGCGTTACACCCGGCGACCTTTCGAGCCAAGACTTGAATTATACAGTTAATTTCATTGCAGACGGTATTTCCGGAACGGAAATTATAAAAAAAGCTCTTGATGTTGCGAGAGCTTGGACAGGCTGGACGTACCATATATACGTAGCTCCCGATCCTCAAAGTAAAATTAATAAACTGAATGTTGTACGTGCGAATACCGTTATCGAAAATTATCAGATTACGGACGTGACAAATAGTTTAGGTGCTACACATAGCAGCAGTATTGAAGATATGATAAACCAAGTAGCCATAGCCAATAAGGACGGAAACATAACGGGATACATTCACAACGAAGACGACGTTAAAAAATACGGATTACTACAGACCGTTTATAAAGTGGACGATAAGAAGAACACGGAACAAGCGGCAAAAGCACTTTTAAAAAGAGTTACAGAACATAGTGAAATTTCGGCTCTTGGTAACGTGCAATGCATCGCCGGATATGCGGTTACTATACAGGAGGAACAGATTAACGGCAATTTCTTAATTGTAAATGACTCACATACAATAGACAACAATAAACATATGATGAAATTAACGCTTTCGTACATTGTCCCGCCCGATGACTCCGCAACAGCTACAAAAGAAGGGAATATCAATCCGTCACCTACAAAAGCTATCGGAAATGCAGGTTATAGTGCATCATCTTCGACATATTCGCAAACGGAAAATGGAATCTATAGTAAATTGAAATCTCTTGGTGCAACCGATAAACAGGCGGCGGCAGTCATGGCAAATATTCGAGCCGAAGCCGCACGTAATGCAGATGGTTCCTATGATCCCTATGGTGGATCGGGGCATATAGGTTTATTCCAGTTAGACGATGAACCAGGCGGACGCTGGGAAGGTTTTCAAAATTGGTGCAACCAAACAGGCAATGATCCGGGATGCTATGATAACCAAGTACAGTATGTTACGACAGTAGAACACGGAAATATTTTTACTGGCGAAGGATGCCAATATGGAGCCATGCCGGATGATGTCGAAGGGGCTACTACTTGGTTCAACGACAATATCGAAATACCGGGTACAAATGCCTATGAAAACGGCAGAGTTTCACAAGCGCAGGACGTTTACAATTCTATTCAGACTGGCTCGTTATGGCAGGAACAACCTACTATAGATAATAGCGTATCTGGTTTTGGAGTATCTAATATTAAAAACGGCGTTATGATGGGCTATGATGCATGGGCAGGCGTTACTATGGATCATGGCACAGAAGGATGCGTTGAAGCAGCTACGAAAATTGGTTCTTATTATTCGCCGTTTTTAAAAAGTGAATATGATAACGGTGTTGTTGGTGTACCGCAATTAGTAGCGGACGCGGGAATAAATTGTATTCCGTTTGACGCGTCGCAGGTAGAAGCAGGTGACGTTATCGTTTATGGTGATAATAGCCATGTTGTTATTGCCGCTGGACCTTCAGGGGATTACGTCGGGAACAGTTCCGGTAAAAATATGGTTGTTCATGAAGATAATTTCTATAATATGGGCGGTTTGTATCCAACGAAACTTATCAAAACAAGTCATATGTAAGAAGGAGCGAATTATATGTTAAAGAATCCCTATATTGAAATGCTCGATATTATGGCAGGTGTCGCAAACAATAAACAAGTACCGACAATTCAGATCGGAACCATTTTAACGCCGCCGCCTGCTATTAAAGTATCTTATAAAGATGTCGTACTGGAACCAGAAGAATTATATGTATCGGAATATCTGCTTACGGAATATGCACGAACAACACGTGGACATATTATTTCCGCTACGCAGAATAGAGCAGGTGGCAGAGGTGACGCAAGTTATGAAAGTCATAACCATGATATTAATAATGACTATACCGAAAGCATTGTTACGACAGATACGTTAGTTCCGGGCGATAAGGTTGCTATTATGCCGTGTACATCCGAAGACGGCACGATACAGAGTTATATTATTTTAGATAAAATAGTGCGTCCGGATCGTCGCACTTTTTAACGAAAGCAGGTAAAACTATATGAATCCTTTTGTATTAGGCACAAATACGGCGACAAACACGACGCAGGACTTACCGCTATTGCAAGAGTATGGCTGGGACTTCATACATGATACATTTACGTATGATACAGCCGGGAAACATAAAATTGTTACAGAAAACGAAGCCTTAAAAGTATGGATATATAAAGCGTTAAGAACCGAAAGATACCGCTATGAAGCATATAAACACGGTGTTTATAACGATAACGCAGAATACGGCGTAGAATTGGAACGTTTTATCGGGAAACAGACGAATAATAAGCAGTCGGCAACAGTGATAAAGCGATATATCGAAGACGGTTTAATTGTTAATCCGTATATAACTAAGATAAATTCTGTCGATATTACGGAGTGTAGCAACGATAAATTAATTCTTACCGTAAATTTGACGAGCGTTTACGGCAATTTATCTCAGGGGTACACCATATAAATAAGGCTTATATAGTAGATAACAAATAAAAATGAGGTGAACTAAGTTTTGTCTTTTGAAATGCAATATAAAGACGACATTCAGAAGCGCATGCTAGTCGAAGTCGAAAAAATTAATAATAACGCTGTTATGGAAGGATCGTTTAGCCGCGATGTTATTAATGCAAACTCTGTTGAGTTTGAAAATGCGTATGCTGAAATGTCTCTTATTATTCAAGCGTGTTTCGGTACGACAGCTTGGGGCGACTATCTAACCGCTATTGCATCAGAATTTGGCGTTGACCGTAAAGAAGCAGTGTCTTCTACGGGTACGGTTATTATAAAAGGAAATGCTGGCTCATTTATCCCTAAAAATTCGTTATTTGCGGTAAAAAACGGCGTACAATTTAGTACTGACCAAGCCGTAAAAATAAATGAAAACGGTACAATACGAGTAAAAGTTACGTGTAAAACGCCGGGAAGTGCTGGAAATGTCGTTGCACACGCTATCAATACAATTCCGTTGTCTATTTCTGGTGTGCATTCTGTCGATAACGATATAGCCTTTACTAACGGCGTCGACGAAGAAACAGACGAAGAATTACGAACACGGTATTTAGCTTATGTACGTGAGCCAGCCACATCAGGTAATGTATATCATTATAAGCAATGGGCGTTATCCGTAGCGGGTGTCGGCGATGTACGCGTTACGCCGTTGGCATACGGACCGGGAACCGTAAAAGTATTAGTTATCGATCCAGAAAAAAACGTATGTAGTGCCGAAACAATAAAAAAAGTTAAGGATTATATTGAAAGCGTTCGCCCTATTGGTGCAACTGTTACCGTTATGACACCAAAATACAAGCCTATTGATGTTTCCGCTGTTATATATCCGCTAAACGATAAAAACGGATATAGTGACCGTATCAAGAACGACTTGACGAATTATTTTATTGATGCAGGTTTTAATAGTTCATTTGTATCTATTGCACAGGTAGGGCGCATTATTTTAGATACCGGGTTAGTTTACGACTATGACTCATTAAAAATTAATAATGGTATTGCGAATGTTTCGTTGACAGACGAAGAATTACCGCGGCTCGGTAAACTTTCGTTAGAGGTGGGTAAATAATGGACATCGATAATTTTAAGCCGGGGAGCGAGTTTATACGTCGAAACCAAGTTGATATTACTAAATATTTACCGGATTTCTTAAAAAAAGACGGTGCTTTTAAAGCAGTTTGCGACGTTCACAGCATGGAACATGAACGAATACGCCAGCTTTTACCAGATATATTTGCACAGTTTTCACCGTATACGGCTACATGGGGCTTATCTCTCTGGGAAAAAGTATTAAACATGTATTCCGATGCAAATGTAACTACTAATTATCGCAGAGCGCAGATATTAGCTAAAATTAAAGGATTAAAAACGTCGACACTCGACGTTATGAACGGCATCGTTAATACGTTTGGCAATGGATACATTGAAGAACATAACGACCGATATTATTTTAATGTATACGTTTCCTGTAACGATAGTTCGTCTCTAAATATGCTGAAGCAGGAACTAATTATTTTTCGTCCGGCTCATTTAGGATTAAATATATATCTTGGGTATTCTTGGAACGGTAATATTAGCTTTGACGGCAAATATAATTTTAATACGACAGAATTAGATTGGAGTAATACAAAAGCATGAGTACAGTCAATAAAAAATGGTCAACGTTGTTTCCGAAAAGCATCGGTAATGAAACACGTTCAGACAAACCAATAGACAATACGCAGGCATACGAAACAGACGGGTTCCCAAAGTTTATGAGTAATGATCCTGTACGGTATGACCTGCAAAATGCTGTTATGACTCAGGCAATGAGTAATGACGAACGGTTAAACGAAAAAATAAATAATATTGCTAATACCTACGTTAAAAAGTCTGGCGATACCATGACGGGAGCGTTAAATTTAGCTAATCATACGTGGAACTTAGCAGGTAACGACGCATATTTCGGAGACGCAAACAAAAGCGGCTGTTTTTGTATAAAAGGGGCTAATAACGATACGGGGTTGACGCTTATAAACCGCAACGATAATACAGATGCAGATTGCGCCATTATCCGTTATTCCGGTAAAAATATCGTCGTCAATAAAAGTATAGACGGAAATATTACGGGGACAGCAACGGCGGCTACTAACGATAGTGACGGAAACGCGATTAATACAACGTACTTAAAAAAAGCGGACTTTCCTAAAAATATATCTGCTTTTGATAACGACGCAAAATACTTACAAACTGCCGACTTACTGGATAAAGTTTATCCTGTCGGCTCTATCTATTTAAGTATGGTTAACACCGACCCCAAAAATTTATTTGGTGGTACATGGCAACGTATCTCACAGGGGCGTATGCTTTTAGGTGCTGATGACAGTACGTATAAGGTAGGAGCTACAGGCGGTACGGCAACAGAAACGCTTACGGTTAACCAGATTCCGGGGCATACTCATACAGGTATAACTGGTTGGGCTGACTTACAGGGGAATTGGGGCGGTTTTTCGAAAGAGTCTAACGGCAGTGGTGTCGTTGTTACGAATAGTACTTATAATACAAAAATTGTAGCAACCGGAGCTGACGACAGCTGGGGGAAAAGACAACACATTGATGTATCTCATAATCATACTTTTACTACCAATAGTACTGGCGGTGGACAAGCTCATAATAATATGAGTCCGTATTTAGCGGTTTATATTTGGCAGCGTACAGCATAGAAAGGGGGATAAGTCTAATGTTTCTTTTAATAAATGATGACTATGGTCAAGAAATAACGGCTATTTATTATGACGAAGCGAAAACCGACTTCAAAAGCGTATTAGACGACGCATATAAAAAATATCCGAATAACGCGTATACAACGAGTGCGACAAGTAAGACAACAAAAGCACCGGAACAGCCTGTTAAAGAATTGACTGACGAAGAAAAGAAAAATAAAGCACTGGATCAATTAGATACACAGTATCAGGCAGACAAAGAAGAATTAGCTAGTCAATATTTGGATGCTGCAATGTCTGGTGATACAGATACAATAAACAGCATTAAAGAAGAAGTTGCCGCACTGAATGAAAAATACGATAGCGACTATCAAAGTATTAACGGGGAAGAAGGTTAAAATATGGCAGAATTTTTCAAAGTGACAAAACGCTGTTTCCGGTGTCGTAAGCCATTACGGGAAAACGGCACTTGCCAGAATCCGAAATGTGTACGATATAAGCCAGAAAAGAAAACAGATGATAGCACAACAGAAACGAAACAGTAATAAAAAGAGGTATATATATGGACGAAAAATTAAACGCATTAAAAAAAGAATTAGTCGATAACGTAAATAATTTTGTAACGGAACAGGCTAAAGAAGCTGTTGTTACATGGCTAAAAGAATCCGGTATTCCGACACTAAAAGAAATAGCTGATGTATACGTAGAAAAACTAAAACAAGACGCGGCAACGGAAAACGGCTGGAATAAATTCAGGGACGGTATCGTTTTGCCGTGCTTATGTGATGTTACATTTTACGTTGTCGGCAAAATTTTAAGTCACTAAAAATATAAGGCAGGAAAGGGGCTATTATTTTACAGCTCCTTTTTTGTTTTATCAGGGAGTGAACCAACAACTTAATGAATGACGACGTAGTAAAAATTATATTAAGCAAATTAGATAAAATTGAGTTAAAACAGACGGATCAAGAAACACTTTTAAGAAGTATTTCGGAACGTATAGCAAGACTGGAAGAACGGCAGGATACATATGACGCCAAACTGTTAGAAAACGAAAAGGCTCTAAAAGAGCTTGAAATAGTAAAAAACGAAGGCATAGGCGCAAAAAATGTCATTGGCTGGTTTATTACTATCGTTATTTCCGTCATTGCCTTATTTGAATCTTATTACAAGTAAGAAGGTGGAGCCATGGAGAGGATAAAAAATATACCTTTACTTTTATGGATCACATTAATTTACTCAGTTATCTATATATTGGCGTGGTACTTTAACGCGCACGGCTCACATTATAATTTAGGTGATATGATCCAGTTTTATATGGTTATAGTTGTACAACAGTTAGGGAAATATACTGTAAATTCCGTTTTTAATTCTCCAAAAGGGGAACCGATACAAAGAAAGGACGTAAAATAAAACATATGGAACAAGTAACTTTAGTAGATTTACAGGATTTAGCAGAAAACGCACGTAACGACATTTGGAGTCTTGCACAAAATTATGAGCGCGATCCCAAAATTTATATGCACTGGAGTGCCGGATACTACGATACATGTTTTAGCGACTATCATATTAATATCACGGGTGACGGGCTTATTTATGTTTCGACAGAAAATTTTGCGGATATTCTGGCTCATACATACTATAGAAACAGCGGTGCTATAGGTATTTCGCTATGTTGCGGTTATAACTGCAATAGCAACGACTTGGGCGATTATCCACCAACAGAAAAACAGATAGAAACGATGGCTCAAGCCGTTAATTATTTAACGGCAGGATTATGGATCCCTATTGATAAAACGCATGTCATGACACACGGGGAAGCCGCCGACAATGAAGATGGCATTGAAGCTAGTGAACCATATGGACCTAAAACTACGTGCGAACGCTGGGATCTGGAATTTTTAGGTACAGACGAAAGCCCCGTTTTTAATCCGTATGCAACAGATGGTAGCCGCGGCGGTGACGTATTACGCGGGAAAGCCATTTGGTATAACAACCATTAATATAATACATATTTGATAAGATACCGTCGGCATAACAGCCGACGGCTTTTTTATTTTAGTATCCGCAGTTTAATAAAAATTTAATGCTGTCAGAAACATTTTGACGAAATTTTATTTCGTCAAATTCGGTTACATTTATATTGCGTAAGGCATTATCATAAGTCGTAAAAATATTAGATAATTTTGTTTCGTCATTTTCCAATATAAGTATTATAAGAAATATATTAAGCATTGCAAGAGAAAAAAACGGTTTAATTCCTTTTTTACTATACTTTTTAAGTGTATTATACTGTAACCATGCAAGCTTATGAAATATTGGCTTTAAATTAGATGTATTAGAACAATATGTTCGATATTTAGCAAAAATATCAAACATTAATTCATTACACATAAAATATTTAATTACTTTACAACGCAAGTAAGTATCAATATTATAATCATCTTTAAAATTATTGTCGATATGAAAAATATCATTAATACTGCTTTCTATTGCAGTGGATACTTCGTTATAAGACACTTCCGTTGTTACTATATAACGACAAACAGTTTCAAAATAATCTGTAAGCTTTTGTTTTTCTTCTAACATAAATATTCCTCCTTAAAAATAAAAAAAATGACTCCTATCAATAGGAGCCTAGCTAACTGGCGGTGTAATTTTGTACCACCAAAATTAGATAAATGTACTACATAAAAACGTAGTATTTCCATAAAAGGAGCCGTTGGATACACAGCGTTAAGCTGCATACAATAAAAATAAACTAACATTCTTTTATTTACTAAAAACATGCTAAATTTTAATCTGATCCATCTCTCCTTTATGGTATTAAAACATATCGTTTATAACGTTCTCTTGCTAATATTAAGTGTTTTAAGAATATATAACATTCTTCCTTTTATCTTTCTTCCTTAAATAAAAATTGGCTCCCATAAAAGGAGCCGTTGGATACACAGTATTAAATTGACGTACTAACAAGAATATGTTTTAAACATTTGTTTGGTATCGTCAGAATTGGCGACGCCCTAAATTAGGGCGTCCTTTTTATCTTAATATCTACATGAGTTGCAACAACTTTATTTGCATCTGAATACGCCAAACTCAAGGTCGTTTTGACCTTGAGTTATATATATATCATTTATAACTTTATCTTGCTAGTATTAGGTGTTTTTTGGTGATATATCGCGTTAAATACATACTCACAAAACACCTAATACGGATTGCATATGTTAAGTAACTAATATTACATGTAATATTAGTATTTCCATAAAAGGAGCCGTTGGATACACAATGTCAATCTACATTCTACTAAAAAGAAAATATGCTTCGTAAAAGGTGCCGATAGCGGCACACTTTTAGAAGCATAAAAGAACGTACAATACCACTAAAGAATGTACTCATATTTAACTTACTCAATCTTCGTAAAACACTTAATACCTAAATGAATAAGTTTTAAATGAATTTTAATGACTTAGAATTTCTACATCGGAGACGCAAATTCCTGCTAAAAATTTAAAATTTTATAAAAAGTTTATACTTTGTTTTCACCGTAGTTTTTAATAATGGCTCTATTAAGCTGTTTATAGAAGGTTATTTCATAAAGAAACAACCTTAAATGGATAGAAAAACCTGCCAAAAACTGATATAATATGGATAAGTCATAGACAAGACCTTTCGAAAAGAAGGGAACTATTATGACAAAAACAAAATATAAATATATAACATACAGAGCAGATCGGAAACAGTACCAAGTAAAAGTAAGTATTGCCGGGGAAACGATTACAAAAACCGTGAAAACACTCCATGAAGCACTTATAATACGAATGGAGTTACTACGAGCTAGAGCCACTAAGACGGGCGAAACGTTTATTTTGACGAAAAACGGTATTTTACAACGTCAGATGAAACGGAACGTAGAAATTAGTATGACAGCATGGTATAAAAGTCAGAAGTTCCCTTTCATTGAACGCGCAACCCATACGCGTTATTCTGGTTTTATGCGTAATTACATTTTTCCTAAAATAGGAAGCATGGATCCCAGCGAAGTCACACACGACGTTATACAAGCCTTTGCCGTTGCGTTATGTGATAGAGTGTGTGTTTTAACGGTAAAGGCGGTTATATCGCTTTTACGGCAGTATTTTACGTATTTAGGCGGTGCGAACCCCTGTATTGATGTTATGTATCGACGTGAACGGAAAGCCAAAAAACGCCGTGACGCGTTTACAAGGGAACAACAGCGGAAACTATTGTCACTCGTTAAAAATGACAGCTATAACCTGTATTTTTTGCTTAATATGTATTTCGAAACAGGATGCAGGCGCGGCGAATTAATTGCTTGCAAATGGAACCAATTAGATTTTTGTAACGGTACGCTTCATATCGAGCCTACCTTAGTAGACAATGGGAAAGGTGGTGTTATCTGTAAACCGTATCCGAAAAACACGGCAAGCATTAGAGATATTCCGTTGACAAAGAAAACGCTTTTTATTTTACGCAGTATCTACGACAAACGAAAGAAATATACGCATAATATCGACGATAGGTATATTTTTTTGACTCAGGATAATAAGCCAGTACGCCCCGAAACATTAACGCTAGCTTTTAAACGTTATCGCGATATGGCAGATTTACCAGATACGCTTACCTTACATAGCACTCGTCACACATTTGCATCTCGACTCATGAAAGCCGGTATACCTATACATGTTATCTGTAAAATAGGTGGTTGGGAATCCTCTAGTACCTTGTTGAATGTGTACACCCATGTATCACAAAACGAAGTACGAAATGCAGTGTATAAAATTTTATAAAATGTGGAAGTTAACAACAGGATGGCAAACGGGTGGCAAAGTGAAATTACTCGAAAAACGGGTATAATTTCAAATTTTCGTAGAAATTGCGGCATTTTACCCGAAAATTAACGCTTAACTTAACGTTTTCGTCCAGTAGTACGTCATTTCGGTTGACATTGCTTATCGATTATGGTACACTAACACAAGAGCTAGAAGATAG
>ERZ808240.1363-NODE-1363-length-30757-cov-14.552733_pt1 | contig 30757 bp, 29 predicted proteins | sample MGYA00521084_ERZ808240 | MGnify/ENA primary metagenome ERZ808240 (study PRJEB31516, sample SAMN03275571) | gut metagenome | biome: mammalia-associated habitat; material: feces | host: Papio cynocephalus | place: Kenya | collected 2012-08-06 ... | reverse complement strand
ATCAGGAACCGTCAGACATGATAATTATTTAAGATAACATCTGATGAAGGAAGAACACCTTCTTCTGTTATCTGATATATAGAAACTTATTAACTAAGTAGTCTTAATTGACTACATCATTATTATACTAGGAGTATATCAATATGAGCGGACATATTTTAGAATTAAGTGAGAATATTACCAGAAAAACAGTGGTATATAAAAATCGTTATGGATTAGATATTACAGGTGAAATATATTATTTGAAGGATATGGATTACTCCTGTAAACATCCTGCGCTAATTGTTGGTGCTCCATATGGTGGTGTCAAAGAGCAGGGATCATGCGTGTATGGAAATGAACTGGCACAGAAAGGGTTTATCGTATTAACATTTGATCAGTCCTTTATGGGAGATTCCGCAGGCTTTCCAAGACATTTATCTTCTCCAGATATATTTACAGAGAATTTCAGTGCAGCCGTAGATTACCTGGGGTTGCAGGAATATGTTGATCGTGAGAAAATAGGTGCTGTTGGGATCTGTGGTTCCGGAGAATTTGCACTTTCAGCGGCACAGTGTGATACAAGAATTAAAGCGGTAGCTACATTGAGCATGTATGATATGAGTGCAGCCGTAAGACTCGGAATGGATAAGACTGCTGTGCAGAATGCGAAGGAGCAAATGTCTTTACAGAGGTGGAAAGATGCCAAAAACGGTTATCCGGAATACAATCCGTTTTTCCCGGAACAGCCATTGGATGCAGTACCGGAAGGACTGGAGGAACCAGATGCAGAGTGGTTTCGTTTTTATGCGGTAAAGAGAGGACATCATCCACATGCAAGAGGTGGATTCACTACAACCAGTACCTTGTCCATGATGAACTTCAGACTGTTAGATTATATTGATGAGATTTCGCCACGACCAATCTTATTTGTAGTTGGCGATAGGGCTCATTCAAAATTCTTTAGTGAGAATGCTTATAAAGCTGCATTAGAACCAAAAGAAATTTATGTGGTAGATGATGCAGAACATATTGATTTATATGACAGAAGAGATCGGATTCCATTTGAAAAACTGGAACAGTTTTTCAGTGAAAATTTGTAAAAGGAGTAGAAAATGAGTAAGAAAGTATTGGTTATATCAACAAGTCTGCGTCATAACAGTAATTCGGAAACTCTTGCAGGAGAATTTGCAAAAGGCGCAAAAGAAGCTGGACATGAGGTAAAAGAAATTACTTTACGGGATAAAAATATTGGATTTTGTAAAGGCTGTCTTGCCTGTCTGAAATTAGGACATTGTGTAATTCGGGATGATGCAGTAGAAATTGCAAAACAGATGCATGATGCGCAGGTAATTGTGTTTGCAACACCGATTTATTATTATGAAATGTCAGGACAGATGAAAACTATGCTGGATCGGGCAAATCCATTATATGGAACAGACTATGCATTTGAAGACATTTACTTTTTAAGTACAGCAGCAGAAGATGAGAATGGAGTGGACAGCAGAGCAATCACTGGATTGGAAGGTTGGATTGACTGCTTTGAAAGAGCGAAACTTGCGGGAACTGTTTTTGCGGGTGGTGTGGATGATGCCGGTGCAATTACTGGTCATACGGCTTTAAAAAAAGCATTTGAAATGGGAAAATCTATATAATAAAAATCCTGTGGCAATCAATATGGTTGCTACAGGATTTTTTGCATCAGGAAGAAAAATTATTTTGCAAAGTCTCCAAAAATTTTTCTGCAGGCTTGGAAAATACCTGATATTTTTTCCAGATTAGATACATTTCTGCTTCTAAAGGTGGATTTAGGGGACGAAATGTAAGAGGACTATTCCCAGAGGTATTTATGATTTTGTCGAAACAAATAGCATAGCCTAATCCTTCCTCTACATATAAAGAAGCATTAAAGAGGAGATTGTATGTTGCGATGATGTTTAAAGACGAACGTTTTTTGTGTATCCATTGAAGAACGGGACCACCATCGGATTCCTCCTGAGAGATGAGTAATGGTTTATCCCACAAATCTTCTGGCGAAATAAGTTCTTTTTGGCTTAAACAATCATTCTTTTTCATAAGAATGCCCCACACATCTTTACAAGGAAGTTTTAAACAATCATATTTTTTATAATCTGGATTTTTAAAAACAAGTCCAAAGTCTAAAAGTCCTTTATCAATATTTTCAGTAACAAAGGAACTGTTGCCACTGGAAATATGGTAATGGATACCGGGATATTGCCGGTTTAATGTACTGGCAATATGTGCTAGTAAACGTGTCCCATCTGTTTCGCCAGCACCAATAAATACATCTCCGATAATGACACTATCGGATAAAATAATTTCATTTTCAGCTTTCTGAACAAGATCCATAATTTCTTCGGCACGTTTTCGTAAAATCATACCTTCTTCGGTGAGAGTGACTTTTCGGGAACCTTTTGTCCCTCTGATTAAAAGTTGTTTTCCAAGTTCTTCTTCGAGATTTTTTATTTGTGTTGACAGTGTAGGTTGTGAAAGATGCAGTGATTGTGCAGCTTTTACAATGCTTTGTTCTCTTGCGATAGCAAGAAAATATTGTAATACCCGTATTTCCATATTATACCTCCTAAGATAGAGATTTCATAGAAAGTGTAACATAAATTTGAATAGGTTTCAACTATACAAAAATATTAAAAATAAGTATTTGTTATTGGCAAACTAACATTTTATACTGTGTATAAGGAAGGAAGAGGGTAGCTCTAATATAGATCATCTGATTTATCAGATAGGGAAAGGGGCAGTGAAGTGATATGAAGATATTAGTTTTAAATGGAAGTCCACATGTGAATGGAAATACTGCTGTTTTGGTGAATGCATTAAAAAAGGGTGCGGAAGAAAAGCGACATGAAGTATATGAGATATGTGTGGCAAGAAAGAAAATAGCAGGCTGTCTTGGTTGTGAATATTGTCACACCAAGGGAAATGGAGAATGTATTCAAAAGGATGATATGCAGGAAGTGTATTCAATTCTTAAAGAAGCTGAGATGATTGTTCTTGCATCTCCTATTTATTATCATGGTTTTTCTGGTCAGCTACAATGTGCTGTTAATCGGATATATGCGTTGGATAAGCCGGAAAAATTAAAGAAAGCTGCAATGATATTGACTTCGGAAAGTGATGATGTATACGAAGGAGTTCTTTATGAATATAAGAAATCCTTTTTGGAATATTTGAAACTTATGAATATGGGAGTTTTTACGGCTTTTGATAAACAGAATAAATCAAATGAAAAAATTGAAGAATTAAGGCAATTTGGAAGGAGCTTATGATGGAAAAAGAAATAAACACACAGATTTTTATAGATGCTTTAAATTCCGGAAATGAAATTACCGTAGGTTCAAAAATTCACCAATATATGGTCAGATTGTCAAATGAAGCAATGAAAATTACAAGCAGACTGAATCGGGAATATCATGAACCAGAGGAAATACGAAAGTTATTTTCAGAATTGATTGGAAGTAAAGTGGATGATTCTTTTGGAATGTTTCCGCCGTTTTACACGGATTGTGGGAAAAACATTCATGTTGGAAAAAATGTATTTATAAATTCCGGCTGTCATTTTCAGGATCAGGGAGGAATTTTTATTGACGATGGTGCTTTGATTGGGCATGAAGTTGTTCTTGCTACGTTAAATCATAATATGAATCCTAAATGTAGAGCTAATTTAATACCGAAACCAATCTATATTGGAAAAAATGTATGGATCGGTGCACATGCAACGGTTTTACCAGGAGTGACGATAGGAGATGGAGCAGTGATTGCCGCAGGAGCAGTTGTGACAAAGGATGTTCCGGAAATGTCTGTGGCAGGTGGAGTTCCTGCAAGTGTATTAAAGAAAATAGAGGAGTAGTGAAACATAGTGACAATTAAGAAAAAAATCTGGCTTTCTAATATATTTATGGTTTTGATACCAATTCTGGCAACAACGGTTGTTATAGTAGTATGCTTGAATACTACATTAGGAAGCTATTGGCATACACTTATTTCAATGTATAGCGATGAAAATGGGGTACAGTTTGCTCAGAGCATGTTATATAACTACCAAAAAGAATTATGGGAATTTGACTGGGTGCTCTGTAAGAAAGCAGATGGTTCTACTGAAATCTGTCCTACGGCAGAGATGACAGCCATGGGAAATGCGCTGTCTGAACTTGGGTATCATTTTATGATTACAGAAAATGGTGAGCAGATATATTCTAATCTGTCACAACAGGATATTGAAACTGGGCAGGAAATAGCAGGAGAGGCGATGGAACATGCCAAGATACTGACTGCTACGAAGTATGATGTTTCAGTAATAAAAAATACATTTTGGCATGGCGAAAAAGTATTTTGCATTACGGCTATCCATTCGGAAAAAACAGACGGTGCAGCAGTAAGCTACTTGAAAAAATACTTCTTCAGATATGTAGCAGGTATTTTAATCTTTTTCGTAGCATTGTCAATGGCACTTAATGGTATTTTATACTATTGGACATCAAGAAGTATTTTAAATCCATTAAAAATATTAAGTGCAGGAACAAGGGAAATCAAAGAAGGTAATCTTGATGTAAAAATAAAGTATGAAAAAAAGGACGAATTTGGAGACGTATGTCATGATTTTGATGATATGCGAAAGTATTTAAAAGAGTCAGTTACACAGAGACTGGAGGATGAAAAAAGAAGAAAAGAACTGATTACTGGAATCTCACATGATTTGAGAACACCACTTACGACAATAAATGGTTATTTGGATGGACTGATAGATGGCATTGCTGATACGCCAGAAAAACGCCAGAAATACCTACTTGCAATGAAAATCCGAACTGGTAATATGGTTAATCTTGTGGAGAGCTTATCGGAGTATAGCAGACTGGGCAGGGATTACAAATATCATATGGAAGATGTGGATTTAAAAGAATATGTAAACAATTATTTAGAGATGCACAAAATGGACATTCATGAGATGAATATAGAAGTTGTGTTTCAAAGCAGTGATAAACAATTTCCGGTTGTATTAGATCAGAGAGAGTTTAAGCGTGTTTTTGATAATCTGTTTACAAATACGGCAAAATACAGGATAAAAGAAAAATCACAGGTGCTTATATCGGTAAAACAAACATTAGATGAAAAATGGATTGAATTTGTTTATTTGGATGACGGTCCGGGGGTTCCGGATGACAGCTTAAATAAATTATTTGACAGCTTTTATCGGGTAGACACATCACGAAACCGGGCGGAAAAAGGTAGTGGTATAGGACTTGCTGTTGTGCGGGAGATTGTGATAGGACATGACGGATCTGTATATGCACAAAACAGAGGTGGATTGGCAATTATTATCCGTTTGCCGGTTGGAAAGGAGAAAATCAATGGAGCGAATACTGATTGTTGAAGATGATGAACTGATTGCAGATTTAGAAAGAGATTATCTGGAAGCAAGTGGCTATATCACAGAAATTGCTTCGGATGGAATAGCAGGAGAAAAACTGATAAAAACGAAAAAGTATGATGCTGTTCTTTTGGATATTATGCTTCCTGGAAAAACAGGATTCGATATTTGCAGGGAAATAAGAAAAGATATGAATATACCTGTTATTATGGTAACTGCGAAAAAGGATGACATTGATAAAATCAGGGGACTTGGTTTAGGAGCAGATGATTATTTGGTAAAGCCATTTAGTCCGGCAGAACTGGTTGCAAGAGTCAAAACACATATTAAAATCCATAATTCCCTTTTAAGTGAGGGAAATCAAATGGATGATGCGAAAGAAACAGAATCAGAAATAGTACATGGCAATCTGAAAATACTTCCAAGATCCAGAAGGGTTTATCTGAATGATCAGGAAATTCAGCTTGTCAACAAAGAGTTTGAATTGCTCCTTTTTTTTGCGGAAAATCCCAATTTGGTGTTTTCTAAGGATGTTTTGTTTGACAGGGTGTGGGGAATGGATTCTATGGGAGATGCTGCAACGGTTGCGGTGCATATCAATCGAATTCGGGATAAATTAGGAAAGGATGGGGAGCAGAATCCTTTCATTGAAACAGTGTGGGGAGCGGGATACCGCTTTCATATAGCATAAATAAAAATGGAGGAATGAAACATGAGATTTGCATATTTGATTATGGGAGAATTTGATTCGTCAGTAGATTGTGCAGTAATCCATAATGGGGTATCGAGAATTGTTGGTGTCTCAGACATTGAAGATGCTAAAAAAAAGCAAAAAATCTGCTTCATGAGGGAATTGACTGCATAGAGCTTTGTGGTGCTTTTGAGGAGGATGGTGCACGAGCAATTATTGAAGCTACAGAAAATAAGATACCAATCGGATACATTACACATCTGCCAGAACAGGATGATGTATATGATGCAGCATTTTCAAATTGTTAGTTTAATACCTGTATATTCGCTAAGAATTTATTAACGGGATAGCGACGCTGTCTGATGGAAAATTCCAGTGGAAATTTTTCGTCAGACAGTTTTTTATGAAGCAAAATATAAAATTGTGAGTTACATAAAACTTTAAAAAAATTTTAAAAATGCTTTAAAACGTCTTTAACGTATTATTTTATACTGAATCCAACATCTGAGAAAACGATGTAATGCTAAGTTAGGAGGACTGATTTTATGAAAAAATATGTAATTGTTATAGGTACATTGATATTGATTTTATTTCATTCAGCGCACTTGGTTTATGCGGCTGGAAAGGTCAAATTAAGTAATAATATAACAATGTCAGAGGGAACAAGCAAAAAATTGTTACTTAAAAATAGCAAGAAAAAAGTTAGTTGGAATGTTTCGTCTGGACAATCAAATATAACGTTAAAAAATAAAAGTGCTAATAGTGTGAAGATTATTGCTATAAAAGCTGGAAAAGCAAAAGTGACAGCAAAGATAGGGAAAAAGAAATATACATGTGTTGTAACCATAAAGGAAAGTATGAATCAGGATGAAAAAATGGTAGAAGTTGTGGTTGGAAAAAGAACATTTCAAGCGGAACTTGCAAATACGCAGGCTGCAAAAAGATTAGTGGATAGTCTTCCGATGACAATATCAACTAACGAGCTAAATGGAAATGAAAAATATGCATATATGACACAATACTTTCCTACAGATGATAACATATCTGGTCAAATTAAATCCGGAGATATTATGTTGTTTGGAAATGATTGCTTAGTCTTTTTTTACAAAGATTTTAAAACATCCTATACCTATACGAAAATAGCAAAGATTAGAAATGGGGATGCTTTTGCAAAAGCTGTTGGAAACGGAAATGTAACAATTACAATTCAAAAAAAGAAGTAGGTGGCTGGATTTATGAGAAAAATAGTAAATATGAGAAATATAGCAATGTTATCAGGGATAATTATATTCACAGGGATGCTGGCGGGGTGCGGAAATAAAAATGCAGATGTAAATCATAACAACTTAAATAAAGATAAGGAGTATGCGATGGAAAAGGATTATCAGACAGTTGAGGAAATTAAGGTCAGTGATACTATGCAAAAGCTTGATGAGGGATTTCGTGTGATTCGTTATGAAGGAAACGATGGATTTGAGGAATTTCTAAGGCAAGGCGGGGCAACCTCAGATAGTGATGTAGCAGAGTTCCTGACACAACACTTAATGGACAGCGGTATCCAAATTCTATTCGGTAAAAATCCATTTGGATGCAGTACGTTATCAGTTGCTGGAAGTGATGGAGGATATTTATTTGGACGTAATTTTGACTGGGATACATGTGAAGCACTGATCGTGAGTTCTGCTCCGGAAAATGCGTATGCATCGGTATCAACGGTGAATCTTGATTTCGTTCAGGCTGGTGGTATAGATATATCAAAGCTGCCGGACAATATTCAGGCACTTGTTGGATTATATGCACCGCTTGATGGCATGAATGAAAATGGATTGGCAGTTTCTGTAAACATGATACAGGATTCGGCAGCTATCAATCAAAATACAGGAAAAACAGGGATAACCACAACGACAGCAGTGAGATTGCTTTTGAATCAGGCAGCAAATGTGGAAGAAGCAGTAGAATTGCTTGAAGAATATGATATGCATGGCTCTATGGGAATGATGGTTCATTTCGCAATCGCTGATACGGATGGGAACAGTGTAGTTGTAGAGTACATAAACAATGAAATGCATGTGACAAAAACTCCGGTAGTGACGAATTTTTATCTTACAGAAGGTGAAAAATACGGAATTGGAACTGCCCAGTCTCATGATAGATATGAGATACTGAGCAATCTGCTGGATGAAAATAGTACATTATCAGAAGACGATGTGCGTGATGCATTGGATAGCGTGAGCAAGGATAACTTTGATGCTTATGCTTCTACAGAGTGGAGTGTTGTGATGAATCATAACACAAAAGAGATGACCTATTTTCATAGAGAAGATTATACAAAAGGGTACAAAATTTTGATAGAACCATAGGAGGAAAGACATGAATACAGGAAAAGTATTATGGGAGCTTTATAAGATAAAGAAGCAGGCTGCACTTTCAGTTGAAGAACTCCGTGACTTTCAGGAAAAGAAACTTCGTCAGTTATTACATTTTGTATGGGATGAATCTGAGTATTACAGGAAGATTTATGAAAAAGCCGGGATTACTGAAAAACAACTTGATACCTTGCCACTTTCTTCTTTTCCGACAATAGAAAAGAAAGAACTTTTAGAAAATTTTGATGATCTGGTAACTACAAAAGAACTACATCAACAGCAGATAAGGGAATATGATGCTGCTACACAGACGGACAGAAAACCATACAAACAAAATTTTCACATTATTCATTCTTCAGGCAGTACCGGAAAACCAGGATATTTTGTCTATGATAAAAAAGCATGGGACATTATGATTCTTGGAATTATCCGGGCAGCTTTATGGGATATGTCGATGTCACAGATTTTGAAACTTTTATGGAAACATCCCCGCATTGCTTATATCGCTGCTACAGATGGAAGATATGCAGGTGCCATGGCGGTAGGGGATGGAATTGAAGGTCTGTCGGCAAAACAGATGTATTTTGATATTAACGAACCGACAGAGGAATGGATCAGAAAGTGGAACAGCTTTAAACCGAACATTGTAATTGGTTATCCATCAGCAATTAAAATTATGGCGCAGCTTACAGAGGAAGGAAAAATTTCTTCCGGTATTGAAAGGGTAATTACCTGTGGAGAACCGTTAGGACGTCATTTAAGAAAATATTTGGAAAGAGTATGGAAAACGCAGATAGTTAATTTTTATGGTGCAAGTGAATCACTTGCTTTAGGAGTAGAGACAGAACCTGATGATGGAATGATACTATTTGATGATTTAAATATTATAGAGGTAGAAAATGGTCAAATGTTTCTGACATGCCTTTATAACAAGACTCAGCCTTTAATTCGCTATCATATGACAGATAGCTTAAATTTAAAGAGTGCAGAAAAAAATAATAAGTATTCGTTTACAAGAGCGTCAGGACTGCTTGGAAGAAATGAAGATATTTTATGGTTTGAGGATGAACATGGGGAAAAAGAATTTTTGCATCCGTTGGCAATTGAAGGATTTTGTGTGGAAGGACTGAAAGATTATCAATTCCAAAAAACAGGTAGAGACTCTTTTAATATGTATGCAGAAATAGATGAAAGTATTTCTGTAGTAACGATAGCAGGTGAAGTAATAAAGCAAATGACAGCAATACTACGAAGCAAACATCTGGACTATGTAAAATTTCATATTGATTTTACAAAAAAAATTCTTCCGGATGCAAAAACAGGTAAAAAAGCGTTGGTATTACAGGAAATGGAGGATGATACATATGACAGGTATATTGCTGAGGGGTGAAAAGTTAAGCCGTATATTTGAGCAGGGTAACAGAAAAAATCAGATTTTAAATGAGGTGGATATAGAGGTATATCAGAATGATTTTACTGTAATTATGGGATCTTCCGGAGCTGGAAAATCTACACTGTTATATACATTAAGTGGAATGGACAGAAACAATACAGGAAAAGTTTTCTACCATGATTTTGAGATTACCGGACTGAAAGAAAAACAAATGGCAAAGATCAGAGCAGAGGAATTCGGATTTATCTTTCAGCAGATGAACCTGATAAGTAATCTGACGCTTATGGAGAATATTCTGGTGGCGGGATATGTTGGGAAAAAGCATACGGCAATAGAAGTGAAAGAATATGCGGGAAGATTGGTCAGACAAATGAACTTAGAGAATGCCTGTGACAGACTGCCGTCCCAGGTGTCTGGTGGAGAAGCACAGAGGGCAGCGATTGCGAGAGCAATCATCAGCAATCCGGGGATAGTGTTTGCGGATGAGCCTACTGGAGCTTTGAACCGTTCTAACAGTGTGGAGGTATTAAATCTTCTTACAGAACTGAACAGACAAAAGCAGAGCATTGTTATGGTGACGCATGACCTTCGTGCTGCAGTCAGAGGAAACCGTATTTTGTATATGGAAGATGGTAAAATTCTGGATGAATACAAATTACCTTTTTATAGTGAACTGGATGAAAAGGAACGTGAGAATGAAATAAACCTCTGGCTTACAGGGTTACGGTGGTAAAGGTGGAATTTTTATGGAAAAAAAGATATTGATAAAAGCAGGGATAAAAAAGCATAAAGGAAGCCTTATAGGAATTGCATTGTTATTATTTCTGGTGACTGTTTCATTATTTACAGTGCTGACACTTGTTCTTTCGGGTGGAAGATATGTGCATAAGGAAATGCAGGAAAGTGGCTATGGAAGTCTGACAGCATGGGTATCAGATGTTCCGGATATTGACTTTTTGGTTACAGAGATACAGAACACAGAGGGAGTTTCGTCTGTGTGGAAACAGGAGCTGATTTATAGTGACTATGAAAGTGCAACCGCTGAATCAGATAGTGAAGGACAACTTGTACCATGGGATGATGGATATACAGAATATCGTTTTTTCAAAGATGATTTGTCTGGTTATCAGGAAAAACCCGAACAGATACAGGAAGATGAAATTTATGTGCCGGCGACTATGACTTCCATATTGAATATTCAAGTGGGTGACAGTATTACTTTTAAGATTGCCAGAGGGCATATGACAAAAGAATTTACAGTTGCAGGATTTTTTGAAGATCCGGTTATGGGCAGTTCTATGATAGGAATGAAAACGTTTTTGATTTCCAGAACGGTGTACGAACAGATACTTCAGATGGTACAGGAGGAAGGCGTAAATGCCCTGGCAAGAGCCGGTGCCGCAATACATATTACAAGAGATCAGACCTCGGAGCTTACTGCAATGGAGCTCAATGAAATGATAAATGAAAATACATCTGTTTCCCAATACACAGAGGATGTATATAGTGCAGACACAATGGAGTCTTTTATGCTGATTCTTCAGAATGCTTTTGGCGGAATTCTTGCTGCATTTGCAATTCTTCTTTTGGCTGTTGTTGTGATTATGCTTCAATATAGTATTTCTGGGATGATAGAAGAGGATTGGAAAAATCTTGGAATTTTAAAAACAATCGGTATGGATGCAAGAAGGATTATATGGATTCAGGTGATCCAATATGCCATAAGTATGTTTGTGGGACTTGGTGCAGGATGGCTTTTGGCAGTACCTCTGAATAACATGATTCGTCGTGAACTTGTGTTATCATCAGGTTTTTTGATACCGGCAGGACTTCCGGTTATTCCGTGTCTTATCATTACAATCGTGTTGTTTGTGTTACTGAATGGCATGATTTTGTTTATGCTGCGACGGATAGGGAAAATTTGCCCGATGGATGCAATCAGAGATGATATAACCTTGAAAACAGAAAATCATACACATTCTTTTCTTGCAAAAAAGGGATTGCCTTTCTGGATTGCATTAAGACAGACTATTTTTGAAAAAAGAAGATATATCGGAGCATGTATGGTAGCGATACTTCTTACATTTTTTGTTTCATTGGCGGGCAGGGTAAATGTCTGGCTGGGAGCTGATGGAAAAGGAATGATGGATGCATTTAATCCTGCGGATCATGATATAGGAATACAGGTATTTGGCAATCTCAGTCTTGAAGAAATGGAAAATGAGATAAGAAATTATAGTGAGATTACAGAAAGCTATATGCTGGCAATGCAGGATGTATCGGTTAATGGAAGAAATTATACGGCGAATGTGATTACTGAGCCTGATCGTTTCCATATCAGTCAGGGTAAGACCAGCAGCAGTGCGGAAACTGTAGTTATTACAGAAACGATAGCAAAGGATTTGGGAATAGGTATTGGAGATACCGTACATATCCGGGGCGATAAGGCAACAGAAGATTATGTGGTATCCGGCATTTACCATTGTGCAAATGATATGGGTGAGAACATTGGCATGAGCATGGAAGGATATTTTAGGATTGGACAGGATGATGCAAAAATCTGGTGTCATCATTATTTCCTTTCTGATACATCACAAAAGGAGGTGATTATGGAAAATCTTCAAACAAAATATGGTGGAGATGTCCATGTGCATGAAAATACATGGACGGGACTTGCCAGCATCATACAAGCCATGCATTATTTGATTTTGGGAGACTGTTTCAAGTTTTGTGTAAAATCAAAAAACTGATATAAGATTTGTTGATAGTTACTAAGAGCAGAGACCAGATTTTGGTTCTCTGCTCTTAACTGCATTATACAAAAAAAATTGGGTATGTCAAATAGAACCTGCAAAAGTTCTCAGATTTTTAAGGTTCCAATTTTTCCAATCGTTCTTCGAAATATATTTCTAGCTGGGCGCGTATTTGAGCCCAATCCCTGCGACGCCCGGTCCATTTTTTCGTGATATCCATGGTAGCCAGATAAAGCATTTTTAACAGACTGTCATCGCTTGGGAATACGGTCTTGCTTTTGGTTACTTTACGAAGCTGGCGGTTGAAGCCTTCAATAGCATTTGTCGTATAAATGAGTTTGCGAACTTCATCCGGATATTTGAAATATGTCGAAAGCGTTGGCCAGCGGTCACTCCATGATTTATAAATTTTAGGATACTTACCGTTCCATTTTTCTCCAAACGACTCCAGTTCCTCTAATGCGGCAGCTTCATCTGGTGCTGCATAAACAAGTTTCAGGTCTGCCATAAGCTTTTTCAGATCTTTGTAGGATACATATTTGGTTGTATTCCGAATCTGATGTATGATGCATTGCTGGATTTCCGTTTCTGGATATACTGCCTCAATCGCCTGGGGAAAGCCATTCAATCCGTCAACACATGCAATCAATATGTCCTGTATACCACGATTTTTTAATCCGTTGATAATGGACAGCCAGAATTTTGCTCCCTCGTTCTCACCAACATACATGCCGATTACATCTTTTTTCCCTTCCAGGTCAATTCCCAGAGCAATATATACAGCACGTTTTACAATGCGTCCTTCACTACGCACATGGTAATGGATGGCATCCATGTAAACAACGGCATATACTTCCTGTAATGGTCGTTCCTGCCATTCTTTCACCAGCGGTATGATTTTATCTGTAATACGACTTATGGTACTGTCAGATATGTCTAAATCATAAAGTTCTTTCAAGTGTGCTTCGATATCTCCCGTTGTCATTCCTTTTGCATACATGGATATAATTTTTTCTTCCATATCCTGTGTAACTGTGTTTTGATATTTCTGAATCAACCGCGGCTCATACTCACCTTTCCGGTCTCTTGGAATGGCAACATCCATATCACCATAACTGGTATGCATGGTCTTTTTTGAATGTCCATTCCGGCTGTTATCGGTATCCTTATTCCGATAATCATACTTAGAATAGCCTAATTCTTCGTTAAGTTCCTCGTCGAGAGCCCCTTCCAAAAGAACGGACATCATGTCTCTCATGATGGAATTCACATCCGTTCCGCTCTTAATGCTGATATCATTATCTCTCAGATATCCTTGCATCATTTCGCGCATTGCTGCTTTCTGTGGTGTGTCACTTTTTCTTCTTGCCATAATAAAAACCTCCAAACTGAGTAATTATATCTTACACCAGTTTGAAGGTTTACACAAACTTTGGGATACTCCCGATTTTTGGCTATGTATATAATAAGTTTTGCTTTTATAGGCATTGTAACTTTTATGACCGGATCAAGAATTATGTACCGAGAACAAAAAAATATGGGAATTTGTAAAGTCATAGGTTTTTCCGTACGAGTTCTCAGGATCAGCTTTGCACTACGCTTTGGAATCGTAGCGGTAATAGGAGCTGTATTGGGAACGATAGTTGCTTCTTCTTTTTCTGATCCGATTGTTGGAACAATCATGCGATTTGCAGGAATCAGTAATTTTAGTTCAGGCAATACAATAACTACTACAATACTCCCTGTGAGCTTTATTGTAATTGTATTTGTTGGTTTCGCATACATGGTATCTTACCGGATAAGAAAAAATGATATGAGTATTTTAACACAGGAATAAAATTTGCACAGATGTGCGGAAAGGAAAGAAAATGAAAAACAGTAGAATGAAAAAAACGATTGGAGCCATAGTTTTGACAACACTTCTTACAGGAATACTTGGAGGATGTGGGAAGAATCAGGTGTCGGACACTGGAAACCGCAATATCACAAACCAGAATGTTACGGATAGTTCTGCAGGGCAGGATAATTCGTCAACACGAGGCAATGATACCGGAAATGGAAGCCAGACAGAATATACAGAGCTTATAGTGCAATTTGGTGATAGCGGAGAACCGTTTACCATGCATTTGTTAGAAAATGATACCGCACAGGCGATTGCTGAATATGTGGGAACTTCTGACTGGAGACTTCCAATTTATGACAGAGATAATTCGTTGGATTACTCTGTGATGGAATATTATGATATTCCAAGCAGATATGATATTCCATCGGACAATCCGGAAATTGTAACGGAGGCAAAAGCGGGAGATGTATATTATTCAGATCCAAACCGAATTGTACTGTTTTATCAGGATGCGCAAATATCAGAAGAATATACCAAGATAGGAACATTCGATGCAACAGATGATTTTATCAGTGCAGTGGAGAATAACCCTGTATTGAAAGGTTGGGGAAATAAGATTATTCAGATTTCTCGTCCATAAATAGAACGGTCTGATTTGAAAATATAAATTATAGATGCAAAACAGGAGGAAAATAAAAATGACTGATTGTAAAGAGAAAAAGGAAGTAAGACAGGCATATTTTAAGGGAGAGCGTCCGTTATTTGGTGAAAGCGATTTGTATATTGAGGACACTATTTTTGCGGAGGGAGAATCTCCACTCAAAGAGAGTAAAAACATTAAGATGCAGGGGAGCATGTTTCAGTGGAAATATCCGTTGTGGTATAGCAAAAATATTGTAGCAGAGGATTGCACATGGTTTGAAATGGGAAGAGCAGGTGTATGGTATACGGATGATCTGACAGTAAACCATGCACTGATCGAAGCACCGAAGAATTTCCGCAGATGCCACAGACTGTCGCTGAACCATGTCGCTATGCCGAATGCAGCAGAGACACTCTGGCATTGTGACGGAGTTACTATGGATGATGTGATGGCAAAAGGAGATTATTTTGCCATGAATAGTCAGAATATGAAAATCAGCAATTTTGAATTTGTGGGAAATTATTCTTTTGACGGTGCAAAAAACGTAGAAGTGCATCATGCCAAAATGCTGTCGAAAGATGCATTTTGGAACAGTGAAAATGTTACAGTTTATGATTCTTTTATTTCAGGGGAATATCTTGGATGGAATGCAAAAAATCTTACTTTGATCAACTGTACGATAGAGAGCCTTCAAGGTATGTGTTATATCGAAAATCTGGTAATGAAGAACTGCCGTCTTTTGAATACAACACTTGCATTTGAGTACTCAACGGTTGATGTGGAAGTACAGGGCAGAGTCGAAAGTATTTTGAATCCTACATCAGGAATTATCCGAGCAGATTCCATTGGTGAGCTGATTATGGAGGAAGACAGAATTGATACAGGAAAAACACAGATTGTGTGTCGAAATATAGAGAAAAGGCTGGAGCACTTTTCAGCTTAAAAACATCAGGCGGAAGGAGACTGGCGGTAATGAAGAAAATGAAATATTTTATTATGATAATTTTGGGCATTGCATTACTGACAGGCTGTGGTTCTGACGGCGGTCAGAGTGTTCAGACTGAGACAGAAAATAAGAGTGTAAAAGAAGAAAATGTTACACAGACAAGTGAGGAAGAGACTACTGTGGAACCGGAGAGTGGTATAGAAACTGAGCCGGAGGAAGTAGTTGAAACAGAGAGGATAAAAAGGATGAAGGTGCAGATCGACCGGCATACATTTTATGCTGCTTTGGAAAATAATGATGCAACAGCAGAATTAGTACAGATGATGAAGAATCAGTCGATTGTAATTTCCATGAGTGATTATTCCGGATTTGAGAAAGTTGGTTCTCTTGGTACAACACTTCCTGGCAGCAACAGTCAAATGACAACACAGGCAGGGGACATTGTTTTATATAATAACAATCAAATTGTGATATTTTATGGTTCTAATTCATGGAGTTATACAAAGTTAGGGCATGTTGATGATATGACAGGATGGGAAGAAGCACTTGGAAGTGGAGATGTTACGGTTACATTTTCAATCGAATAAATACATGGGGGAATTTTATGGCTTATAATTTTGATAAAGTGATAGAACGAAGAAAAAGTAATTCCATGAAGTGGAATGTTGCAGAAAATGAACTGCCTATGTGGGTAGCTGATATGGATTTTCAAACAGCACCAGAAGTGATAGATGCAATAAAAATGCGTGCGGATCAGGGTTGTTTTGGATACACAGAAATTCCAGAAAAATGGTATCAGGCATATATTAACTGGTGGAAAAACCGTCATAATTTTGTTTTACAAAAGGAATGGCTGATGTTTTGCACAGGAGTAGTTCCGGCTATTTCATCTATTGTAAGAAAACTCACAACACCAGCCGAAAAAGTATTGGTTCAGACACCGGTATACAATATCTTTTTCAATTCGATTCTTAATAATGGGAGACAGATAGTAGAAAATCCGCTTAAATTTGATGGTGCGGAATATCAGATTGATTTTGAAGATCTACAGAGGAAATTGTCTGATCCCCAGACTACTATGATGATATTGTGTAATCCACATAACCCGATAGGAAAGATTTGGGACAGAGCGACTTTAGAGAAGATAGGCGAGCTTTGTTTTGAAAATCATGTGGTGGTGGTTTCAGATGAGATCCATTGTGATTTGACAGATCCGGGAATGTTTTATGTTCCGTTTGCATCAGTATCGGATATTTGTCGAGATAATAGCATTACTTGTGTGGCACCGACTAAAGCATTTAATTTAGCGGGACTGCAAACAGCAGCGATTTCTGTTCCAAATGACGTTCTTCGCCATAAAGTTTGGCGTGGCATAAACACAGATGAGGTTGCAGAACCGAATGCATTTGCCGTTGATGCGGCTATTGCAGCGTTTACCCAAGGTGATAAATGGCTTGATAATGTACGAACTTATATTTATGAAAACAAGAAATATGCTGTTGATTTTGTGAAAAATGAAATTCCACAGGCAGAGGTTATTTCTTCGGATGCAACATATTTATTATGGATTTATTGTAAAAATATGATTGGAACTGCAGCAGAAGCAGCAACCATTATTAGAGAGAGTACAGGACTTTATCTTTCAGCAGGAAGTCAGTTCTCTGGTAATGGAGCAGATTTCCTTCGGATGAACATAGCATGTCCAAGAAGCGTTCTGAAAGATGGATTACAGAGATTAAAAGTTGGTATTCAGACATATGAGCGAGAAGTATTGAAGCAGTGCTGATTTTGAGAATTTTTGAAGGTAATTAACTGGAAAGGAGAGGAAATGCCACAAAGTTTTTTCTTAAAAGGACTATTAGTTGCACTGATCTTTGGTATACCTGCAGGGACTATTGGGGCATTGACTATCCAGCATACATTACAAAAGGGGTTTAAAGCCGGAGTGATTACTGGATTAGGTTCAACAGCGGCAGATATGTTTTATGCCTGTATAGGAATTTGCGGAATAACATTTGTATCGGATTTTATAACAAAATATCAACAATGGATTCGTTTGTTAGGCGGAGCTTTTATCATTTTCATCGGTTTAAGTATTTTTAGAAAGAAAGAGACCATAAAAGAAGCGGACGTAGATGTATATACATTGCCCAAATATTTTTTTACATCGTTTGGAATTGCGTTGATGAATCCGGCTACAGTGTTTTCGTTTATGATTGCATTTGCTTTGGTGGAGGTTCCGTCAAATACAACAATATTACAGGCTGAAGAAATTATATGCGGGATTCTGTGTGGAACTGCAATCTGGTGGATTGCATTAAGCGGCATTACATGTGTGTTGAGCAAAAAATTGAATACCATATGGATTCAGAGAATTAACCGTGTGTTAGGCTGCTTTATGATTGCCATGGGTGGAATATTTATATTTCATGGATGAACGAAAAGAGATTATGAAAAAGCACCAATAGTATCGCATGGATTCTATTGGTGCTTTTTACAGAGTGGGATGTTGTTTTCGCAGTAATTCAAGCTTATAGCGCACCATTGGAAGGAGAGCAGAGGCCTCTTGCTCGGTACAGTCATTGAATAAGGCAAGAAGTTTTTGTAATTCTGGCGTTGAGTTTTTTGTAGCAGGATAAAAAATCCTATCAGCAGGTATTTTTTAATATGTAATCAAAGGATAGAGTCGTTGATATGAAAATGTATGCATTTGTCAGAGAGTAATTCAACTTCCAGCTTTTTGACTTAATATACTAGGAAACAACATAGTATGTAGTTATCATATTATGTTGTTTTTTTAATTGACAAACCATTCAATGAGTGGTAAATGGAGGTGGCATAGATGAGACAAAGAGAGATCTTAAATGCAGCAAAAGAACAGGCAGGTATGACACAGAAAGAGTTTGCTAAATATTTTGGTATTCCTTTGCGGACTGTAGAGGGATGGTTTACCGAAAAGCGGGAGATTCCCTATTATTTGCTCCGCTTGATGCTGTATCGGCTGGAGATAGAACATAGGGTAAGTAATTTAATGCAATATGTTCCTTTTCCAGAGGAGAAAGATGAGAATACCCTCTAGCGTAGGGGAGTTGTCACCCACCTCCCAAGCTGATATAATAAGTATCAGAAGGACAGGTGATTGCTATGAGTTATAACAAATATCCAAAGGAAATGAAGGAAGCCATAATAGCAAGAATGCTTGAAGGCGATGAAACAGTAACAGACATCCAGCGAGATACAGGAGTAGGGATCAATACTCTGTACAGATGGAGAGATCAGGCTAAGCATCAAAAGGGCTTATCAGCAACAACAAAATATAAGAATGCAGATAAATGGAGCAGTCAGGATAAGTTCATGGTTGTTCTTGAAACTGCAAATTTAACAGAGATAGAGTTCTCGGAGTATTGCCGTGAAAAAGGTGTTTATCCGGAGCAGGTTAAAGAATGGAAAGAGGCTTGCATAAACGCAAATGATAACGCAAGAGAAAAAGCACAAAGGCAGGCAAAGAACTCCGTGCAGAACGGAAAGAAAAGGAGAAGTTAGAAAAAGAGCTTGCAAGAAAAGAAAAGGCATTGGCTGAAGCAGCCGCATTATTAGTGCTACGAAAAAAAGCAGATGCGATTTGGGGAACGGTCGAAGAGGACGAATGATCAACGCTTCAGATCGCAGACAAGCAGTAGAGTTGATCAAAGAAGCAGTAGATTCAGGAGCAGCATTGTATAAAGCATGCGCAGAGCTTGGAATCAGTAAGCGAACATATAACTGCTGTAAGAATACAGACAGTGATTATATAGACAAACGCACGATATGTGCAAGACCAGAGCCGGCGAATAAGCTGACAAAGGAAGAAAGGCAGGAGATATTGGACATATGCAATACAGAAGAGTTTTCATCAAAAACACCAAGTGAGATTGTTCCAATGCTTGCGGACAGAGGAAGCTATATAGCAAGTGAAAGTACATTTTACAAAGTGTTAAAGGAAGCAAAACAGTTGACTCACAGAGGACGGGAGCAGCGGAAACATAAGAGACCAATATCAACGCACAAAGCAACGAGAGCCAATCAGGTGTGGATGTGGGATATCACATACTTAAACGGACCGATCAAAGGAATGCATTATTATTTATATATGTTTTCTGATTTATACAGCAGGAAGATTGTTGGCTGGGAAGTTTGGGAAAGTGAAGATGCAAAGCATGCGAGTGAATTGGTGAAACGAATTTATCGGGATGAAAAGATATATATCAGAAATATGCAGAAAGAACCGTTGGTGCTGCATTCTGATAATGGAAGTCCGATGAAGGGAACGACAATGTTGGAAACATTGTATGCACTGGGAATTACGCCATCGAAAAGTAGACCACGGGTAAGTAATGATAATCCATATGCAGAGAGTTTGTTTAAGACATTAAAATATGTGCCGAATTTTCAACCGCAAGGATTTGCCACACTGACAGAAGCAAGATTGTGGGTAAAGCGATTTGTGGAATGGTATAATAACGAACATCGTCATAGTGGGATAAACTATGTGACACCATCACAGAGACATATGGGATTGGATCAGGAAGTTTTAAGGAAGCGAAAAGAGGTTTACGAAAAAGCGAAAGAAAGACATCCGGAAAGATGGGCAAAAGGAACCAGAGCCTGGAGTTTTTCAGAAGAAGAATGGCTAAATCCAAGACAAGAAGCAGAAACAAAAAAAGAGGCGAAAGTCTCGTGAAATTAAAAGAAAGGAAAATCGGGTAGGGTGACAACCACCCGAAAAAATTCCGTAAATGGGATATATAAAGATAGAAAAAATTAAAACCATTAATAATTTCAAATATTGTGTTATGTGCGTTGCTAATGGTTACGATGTGTGCATGGGCTTATGGATGGATTGAAAAACGAGATATGAGAATGAAGGAAAGTACTAAAATACAGAAAAATATAGATGTAATGGAGGATAAAGAGAAGAAAATATTGGAAAAAGTTGGTAAGAAATAAAATGATTATATTGAAATACCACAAATTAAAAAATGGTTGATTTTTTCTAGAAAATAGCATAAAATAACAGTAACAGGACTCCCCGCACCTCTCACGTTTGTGATGTGTCCCATGGGGAGACATTTTTATTTAAGAGAATAAGATTGAATAATTCAAGCAAACAAGCAAAAATAAAAATGCCTATCCAGTCTGCAAACAGGATAGGCGGTGTCCGTAAGGACATTTAACCTTGATGGGAGCATCCACTTTGGAGTGGGTGCTTTTCTTTTCCAACGTCAATATATCATATTTTTCCAAAATGTTCAACAAAAAATTGTTGCAAACTAAAAAGAAAACGATTTATTAGTAAGAAGAAATAAAAGCAATACATATCACTATTGATATTGGTGTCGGGGTATGATATCCTAATATCAAATCACGATTTAGTAAATGACGATTTGGCAGCATGGAAAGTGATTTTTGTGCATATCGGAGGAGAAGTGGAACTAAAATTACTTGAAAAGGAGAAAAGTATGAATACCAAATTCAAAAAAGAAAGCAAAAACTTAAAACAAATATGGAGGAAGGCAGTAAGCATTGGTACGCTTTCTGCAATGGTACTTACAGGAATTCCGGTTGTGCCGGTGACGAATGCCTATGCGCAGGAAACAAGTGCGGTTCTTTCTGAGAATAAAATGGTTTATGATCTGCAGAATCCCGAATTACATACTCAAAAGACGATTACGGATTATTGGGGCGATGTTTATGAGACAACAATCATAGAGATTTTGATCACGGAAGATGGAACCTATACAATTACAGGCAGTAATGAGGTGGATGGAAAGTATGCGGACGTACATATTTCCGTAGCAGAGGGTGTGAAAGCCGATGTCATTTTAGATAACGTTACTATCCAAAATGATGACAGTTATTCCTTTGATATCAATGAGGATTCGACGAGTGAGGAAAAGGAAAAAGAGCCCTTATTTCCATTTATGGATGTCACAGGAGAAGTGAATTTATACCTCAAAGGGAAAAATGTTATTGCCATGCCGGAGGATGAATACATGAAAGAAAATGAACCAACGGTTTTTAAATTGAATGGACAGTTGACGGTTCAGGAAGATGCGGATACACCAAATTCTTCTTTGGAGGTAAATTGTGATGGATATCTGATTCGTGGTGGCAGTTCAGAGGACTATTGTGATGGAAGTTTTACCCTGGAGTCAGGGACAGTAGCAGCGAGGGATGCCGGCATAAGAGACCTGAATGAATGGACGATGCTTGGCGGCTCATTGTCCTGTTACGAAGCGGAATTGAATGATGATGGGAATTACCAATTTCTGGATGGCGATATGGACTTTGATTATATAATAGGTTCCAATAAGGTAAAAGTAGAATCGGCCAAAATATCCGGCGATGTGGATATTGACCAGTGGGAGGATGGAAATGGTTATTCGGTAGAAAAAATGACGATTACGGATCTTCCAAAAGGCAAAAAGGTTTCTGCAATTAATGGTTATCCGGCAAGTGCGTTAAAAACTACATCTGCCGGCAAATTGGATGCGTATTTGCGAAAAGCCAATAATATCATTGAAATCGAGGGAATTTCTTATCTTTATAAATGGAATGCTGCTGAAAATAAACTGGAAGCCCAGCCGGATGCGGCCTTGTGTGAGGTGCAATTTTTTAACGAAAGCACCCGAAAATTGCAATATTCCGTGAAAGTGGAAAAAAACACGGAATTTGGGAAGTTATTTGATGATAGTCAATACACGTATACGTATATAGCAGAGAATGGTGCAGATTTTAAGGAAAACACATTGATTACTTCAGACAGGGTAGTTTCTATGATGCCATCCCACCGCGAGTACAATGTGACGATTGATGGAGTCACGGAATCGATGAGTATACTGCCGGCTGGAAAAATCTATCAGGCTGCAAATGGAACCTGTTATTCCGGAGGGAGCTACGTGACACAGGACATGACATTGAACAGTATGGATAGCTTTGTTGATGCCAACGGAGTGGAATATGTCCAAATTCGTACAAAGGACGATCTGAATCAATTTATAGAATTCGCAGCAGCGGATGATCATATCAATGCCAGACTTGAAAATGATATTGACTTGGAGAAAACAACATTAAACAGAATATTGAAAAGTTATGAAGGAATCTTTGATGGAAATGGATATTCCGTTCAAAATATAAAGGGAGATGAAGTGACCACCGGCGGAATCTGTCGTACTTTAAAGGGGACGATCCGAAATCTTTGGATGCACAATATGAAAATGGATAGCGATGCCACCTCTAATAATGGTGCGATAGGTTCAATCTGTGGTATTAACCGCGGGGTGATCGAAAATTGTATGATAACAGGAGGCTGTATTTATATAAAACCGCGGCGAGACACAGATTCTGAATATGATCCGATAGGAGATACTGCAGGAGTAAACCTTGGAGTAATTCGCAATTGTTTTGAAAGAGATAATTCACTTGTGGGCGAGGGAAATGTGGATTATTTTGGACTTACATATACTTTTGCGAAAAATTATGCTACCATTACAAATTGCTATTGTACGTCATTTGAGAACCTGGAAACGCATGTGGAAAAGGGTCCTGTGTTCACTTCTATTTTTGGAAGAACAATCAAAACACTCAAATCCGGAGAGGTATGTTATTTCTTGAACAACAAAGTTTCGGATGGAACGCAGGTATGGTATCAGGATCTTTCGCAAGAAGGCGACAACTTCCCGACTCTGAAAAAAAGAGAGGGAGCTACGGTATATGCTGGATTTGAGCTGTGCAAAAGCATATATACAAACACTCAGGGTACCAAACCGGAGCATAACTTCCTTTATACGGCAGAGAAAGATAGCATCTTGGCAGTCTGTCAAAACGATTCCAGTCATCAGGCAAAGGCAGTGCTTGCCGTAAAGGATGCAGAATACGATAAAAAGGAACATGAAGCCGTAGCGGAGTATGATGAGTCCTGGCTGGAGTATGAAGCAGAAAAGGGAGAAATTACTTATCTGAGAGAAGGCAAAGTGACGGACGACCTTATTTCAGCAGGAACAATTATGGCGGTGCTGAAAATCGGCGATGTTCAGGTGACGAAAGAATATACGATTTCCGAACCAAAACTTCCGACAGCAACTCCGACCCCGACAGTAACCCCAGTGGCAACCCCGACAGCAACTCCAGTGGCAACCCCGACAGCAACTCCAGTGGCGACTCCGGACACGGTAGTGGTAACCATATCTAAGAAGACAGGCCCAGTGCCGATACTGCCGGAATTAATCCGTCCAGTGGTTTCCAAGAACACGTCACAGAAATTGACATGGTCAAAAGTAAAAGGAGCAGATGGATATTTGGTCTATGCGGCGCATTGCAGCAAGGGAAATGATTACAGCAAATTAAAACTTGTCTGTACGATTACATCCGCGGGAAAAACCTCTTATACCAGTAAAAAATTGCGGAAAAATGATTGGTATAAGTATGAGGTTCAGGCATATCGTATCGTGGATGGGAAAAAAGTCGTTTTTGGACGTTCTTTACAGCTTCATGCGGCGACGAATGGCAGCAAAAAATATGCAAATCCAGTGGCTGTACGCATTGTGGGAAGTAAAAAACGCACATTGAAAGTGGGAAAAATCAGCAAAATTAAGGCTCGTGTAATATTGCCAAAGAAGAAAAAATGTCAATGGCATATTGCAAAAATACAATATTGCGTATCAAATCCCAAAGTTGTGAGCGTGGCCAATAACGGCAAGATCATAACAAAGAAGCCCGGACAAGCTATCGTTTATGTGGTTACACAAAATGGTGTGATGGCTAAAATAAAGGTGAAGGTGAGGAAATAGATAATAAGTAGTTGAATTTTCATACAAAATGTGTTATTTTAAAAATGTAACATAAAAAAGGTTACATTTTTAAAAAGGTGGTATTATGAAGGATTTTTTAGAAAAAACATTACGCCAGAATGTTTCTATGGAACAAACAGAGTATTTGAATGATAAGCTGCCATTAGTTTTTCGAGGCAGATATACTTTTTTCAAGATCAAAACAAATGGACTCGGTTGGCTTGCGATTCAGCCCAAGAATAAAGTGAATTTGGTAACACTTAGAAAAGATCGAGCTAAAATTGAAAATCTAGCTGGTCTTAATTGTGCTATATTTCTAAATACAACCACATTTTACATTAAAGAAAAAATGATGGAAGAAGGGATTCCTTTTGTAATAAAAGACAAACAGGTATATTTACCGTTTATAGGTCTTTTGCTGTCTAATGCAAATGTGAGGAACATTCCACCGGTTCATTTGATCTCCTATTTAACACAAAAATTAATATTTGTTGCCGTATATCAAAAATGGGAGAGGGTGACTGTTTCAGAAGCTGCGGAAAAACTTCAAGTTTCAAAGATGTCAGTTAGCAGATGTTTTGATGAGATTGAATATTTAAATGTGGATATTCTAAGGATGAAAGGAAAGGCAAGAGTAATTACAATTCCAATTGATGTAAAAAAATTGTGGAATGATATGCAGGCTGTTTTAAGAAATCCGGTTATTGTAAGATATGAATTGCAGGAGGATATACACTTGGAGAAAAAAGGTGGAATATCGGCATTGTGCGAGTATACATTGCTATCAGATAATGAATTTCCGACCTATGCTATTACCAAAAAGGAAATAGTCAATACAGGTGTGAGAAAAATGAAGCAGGTTCGGTGTGGAGAAGAAATTGGATGTGTGGTATTGGAATTGGGATACTTTATTGATTTTAACAATATGGCGCTTGAAGATCCTATGAGTGTAGCTTTATCGATTACTGAAGTTGAGAAGCAGGAGGAACGGGTAAATATTTCGATAAATGAAATGATGGAGGAGTATGTATGGTAAAAGGCTTAGATACATTTAGAGATTATTTTAAAGGATATGAAAAGGAATATGTGCTTATAGGTGGTGCAGCATGTGACATTGTGTTTGAGAGCAAAGAGACATCATTTAGAGCAACAAGAGACTTGGATATTGTTTTAATTGTTGAGGCTTTGTCGCCTGCATTTGGAGAAAAGTTTTGGAAATTTATTTGCGAAGGAGGGTACAGAAATAAGGCAACGAGTAATGAAAAACCACAATTTTTTCGATTTGATAAGCCCCAAGACGAGTCTTACCCGAAAATGATAGAATTATTTTGTAGGAGTGATTTTAAACTGCGGGAAATGACGGGAATAACACCGATTCATATTGATGATAGTGTATCTAGTTTATCAGCTATTTTGCTGAATGATGATTATTATAAAGTGTTGGTGGAGGGAAAGGTACTTGTAAATGGTCTATCTGTTTTATGTCCAGAAGCATTGATTTTGTTTAAGGCAAAAGCATACCTTGACTTAAAATGGAGAAAAGAAAGTGGAGAAAAAGTAGATTCCAATGATATAAAAAAGCATAAAAAAGATGTATTGAGGATTGCAGCAGAACTGATGCTTGAGGATGTTAATAATCTTCCAACATCGGTTATTGCAGATATTGATACTTTTATTAAATACTTGGAAAAAGAGCCATTTGATGCAAATTCTCTAAAAAAATATGGACTTAAGAATGAAGAAATTGTTGAAGTACTAAAAAGAGTATTTCTTAAAAGGTAATACCCTTTAGAAAATATAGTGACTAGGTGTAGATTTTCTGCACCTTTTTTGTTTTTTAAACCGACCAAATGTGATACTATTTTATCTAATAGTTGTAGTACTTAATTTCAAGGCTTTGGAAGAAAGGAATAACCCCATGGATACGAAACTTGTGATACAAGCGAAAAAGCATGACAAAGAGGCCTTTGTGAAACTGATTGAGGATAATCAAGCAAGTATGTATAAAGCAGCCATTGCCATTTTGCAAAATGACGAGGATGCTGCGGATGCAATACAGGAAACGATTCTTATCTGCTGGGAAAAGATTGGTTCTCTGCGGCATACCGGATATTTTAAAACGTGGCTGATGCGCATTTTAAGTCATCAATGTTATGCGATTTATAATCAAAAGAAAAGAATGATTACAGCGGAAAATTTTCCGGATATCGAGGATTGCTCTGAAGGATACGGAGAGATCGAGTGGCAGGAAATGTTACGTTATTTGAATGAAAAGCAGCGGATTGTTGTGGAACTTTATTATGGGCAGCAGTTTAAGGTGCGGGAAATTGCGGAGGCACTGCAGATTGGACAAAGTGCAGTAAAAAGCAGGTTGCAGTCGGCAAGGAAGGCACTGGAAAAATATTATGATATTGGGAAAGAAAAACTGGCTGTTGCGGCAGTGGTGCTTGTCATAATAGGTGGAGGTGCGCTGGCGGTGAATCCGTCCTTGGCGGCAAAACTTCCGATGATTGGAAGCATCTTTCAGCAGGTAGAGAAAGAGGCAGTTTACTCTGGTGAATATAAAAATTCGGAGCAGATCAGGCCGGAAGAAACAAGTTGTTTAAGCGCGGAAAATCAAGGAATTAAACTGACGGCGTCGGAAGTTTACTGTGATGGATTTTCGGTGTATGTGACGATGCAGATGCAGTCGGAGCAAATCGATTTTTCCAAGGAAACAAACCGGATCTGCGTCAAAACCCGATATGGATTTCAGAAGGACATAACGCAGGAAGATTCGGATATTCTGATCGATGGGAAATGCGTCGATAAGCATACGTTTATCGGAATGATGAAATTTGATAAAACGGATGTTATTAAAGAAGATGGAATTCTTGACATACAAATTTTGACCATTTATTTTCGGGAGGAATCGCTCTCCGGCAGGTGGGATTTTGAAATTCCATACACGGTTTATGAAGAGGGAAGCCGGGAGATTGCGGTCAATAAAAAATTAAGCAGTCATTTGACGATAAAAAATGTATTTATATCGCCGTACCAGATTGTGGTATTTACGAAAGAGACTGGGGGCGTGCACAGCCAGATTGCACTGTTTGACCAAAATGGAAAAAAGATTTCTTTTGAAGAAATTGGGGACAAAGAAGGGCGATGGGAGCGGAAATTGTATGCAAGGAATGGACGCGTGATAACGAAATTGTATGGTTATGTTACGACAGAAGACAGCATTGCCTTGTATAAGGCGAAAACGAGAAAAGAGGCAAAGAGGTTGTCTACGTATCAGTTTTGTGTGGATGTTTTATAAGGAGGAACAAGATGAAGAAAAAAATAGGCATGGTAGTTTTGGCGCTCATAATTATAGATGTTCTAGCTGTTATTTTATTTACGATGCATAAAGAGACTACAAAAGTAGAAAGAACAGATACTACAAGTAAGCAGGAAATGGTAAAAAATGAGGGTAAAGCATATGCAAGCCAATATCAGCTGCAAGTATCGCTGGATACTCAAAATAAAGTTCTTTCCGGAACTGTTTGTGCAACACTTAAAAATGCAACAGACGAGGATTTGGAAAAGATTTGTGTGCGGAACTGGGCGGCAGCCATATTAAAAGGAAAAAAGGTTAAAACGGAGATCAGTTCGGCAAAAATTGGGAAAGAAAATTTGCAGATTGATAAAAAAGAGGACGCGTCTATTGTCTATTTATCTGCTGCAAACCGAATGATAGCGCCAGCTCGCAGTAATGTAAACGTGGAAATTTCATTCCGAACGGAGATTCCCAAACAAAAAAATCGGTTTGGTTATGTTCTTTTTGATGGACACGAAATGTATCAACTTTCATTTTGCTTTCCAAGCATCTCTTTATACCAAAACGGACAATGGAATGAAAATCCATATATCGGAGACAACGATGAAACGTATGTCAATGAGGCAGCAGATTATGATGTTATATTTTTGCATCCGAAAAACTATACCGTTGCGGCTGCCGGGACGGAGCATTCTATGCAAGACGGAACCAGGATTACCGGCAAAAATCTGAGAGAATTTGCTGCGGTTGTGTCGGATGACTTTTGTCGTTTGGATGCCAATGAGGGGAAAACCACCATTTCCATCCTGGCTCCCAATTATAAGAAAAATCAGAAGTATTACAAATATTCTCTGCAGTTTGCCAAAGAAGCGGTCCGTGTTTTTTCGGAAAAAATAGGAGAGTATCCATTTACAGAATTGAAAATTGTGCATTGTTTCTTTGATGGCGCAATGGAATATCCGGGCCTTTGCATGATCGGTATGCCGGATGTGAAAGAATTTCGCAATATTGACAAAGATTCTTATGGAGAATTGGAATCGCATGTTCCGCATGAAATTGCCCACCAGTGGTTTTATGCGGCAATCGGCAATGATTCTTATAAGGAACCGTGGCTTGACGAAGGCTTTAGTGAGTTTTGTGAAGATATTTTATTTCCCTATTTTGCCAATAAAAACCTGCAGAAAACATTGTGGGGAGACAAATACAGTTCTCGTAAAGACATGGATAAATGGTTTCAGAAAATCGTTATTCCTCAGTCCATGCGGACCAAACCGATCAATCGGAAAGTAAGTGATTATCAGGAAACATCGGATGAATATTCGACCTGTGTTTATGAGGGTGGCAAACTATTTTTGTATGAATTGTGGAAAGCGATGGGCGATAAAACATTTTTTGAAATGCTGCAAAAATATTATCAGACGTATCAGTTCCAGATTGTGACGACGGAGGATTTTTTAAGTATGGTTCGGGCAGTTGGAAAGGATGAGAAAGTGGAGCAGATTATTGAGCGTTATGTGGAGTAAATGCTGATTGCAGAATAGGGAATTGTGTGATATTCTTGCTTGAAAAAGGAGAAAATCATGAAGAAACAATTGGAATTAATCGAAGAGTATTTATATTATGGGAGAAAGCAGCGAAAATTAGATGAAAAAACAATCTGCGCGTATCGCATTGATTTGAAGCAGTTTTCAGAGTTTAACGGACAGGAAGAATTGGTAATGTCAAGAGAGGCAATCCGGAAATATATCCTGCATTTGCATGATGTTTATAAGCAAAAGACAGTAAAGCGGAAGATTGCAAGTTTGAAAGCATTTTACTCGTATTTAGAGGAAGAAGAGATTATAGAAGACAGCCCAATGCGCAAGGTGCGGACGGAATTTCGCGAGGAGAAAGTTTTGCCGCGTACGATTCCTTATTCTACTTTGGAAACGCTGCTCGGCTATATGTATTCTTTAAAATTACAGACCCAAAATACGGAAAGCAGAACAAAGCTGTTAAACCGCGACATTGCGGTGGTTGAAACACTTTTTGCAACGGGAATACGGATTTCGGAACTATGCAATTTACCGCAGAAAAATATTGATCTGGAGCAAGGAATATTTTGTATAAAGGGCAAGGGAAACAAGGAGCGGTATCTTCAAATAGGAACCGTTCAAGTATTAAAACAATTGCAGGAATATAAAAATCAATGGAAGGATGAACTGAGTCAGACAGAGTTTTTTTTCCTCAATCGTTATGGGGAGCGATATTCAGAACAATCGGCCCGTCGTATGGTCAGACACTATGCAGAGCACGCAATGATAGATCTTCATGTTACACCCCATATGTTTCGTCATGCGTTTGCAACACTGCTTTTAGAGGAAGAAGTAGACATTCGTTTTATCCAAAAAATGTTAGGCCACGCTTCCATTACGACAACGCAGATTTATGCGGAAGTGGCGTCAAAAAAGCAGATGGAAATATTAAGGATGAAGCATCCGAGAAATCGTATGAATATATAGGAGTGGGGGTAAGTAATTAAAAGAATTGTTAAAAAATGTAAAATGTTGTTGAAATTGTGGGGAGAAGGTGGTATAATATAAATGGTACTGATAATTAAATATTATCGAG
>ERZ808240.1361-NODE-1361-length-30794-cov-5.709099_pt1 | contig 30794 bp, 22 predicted proteins | sample MGYA00521084_ERZ808240 | MGnify/ENA primary metagenome ERZ808240 (study PRJEB31516, sample SAMN03275571) | gut metagenome | biome: mammalia-associated habitat; material: feces | host: Papio cynocephalus | place: Kenya | collected 2012-08-06 ... | reverse complement strand
CCGTAACGGAATACGGAACGGAGTACGTATATTTCGAGTCGCAGAACGATACCTTTGCATAACAATCAGAACCGGAAATGCTCTTTTTGCATCCCGTTTCGGAATTTGTAAGAACGGAAACGCCCGTAACCTCGCTTCCCGTGCCTGCGGTGGTGCCTATAAGGATAACCGGCAGAGGAGCATTACATCCCGAACGCGAGTAAATATCGGTCTCGCGCATGTCCTTATTCGAAGCGTAAATGGCCGCAGCTTTTGAAGCGTCGAGAGGAGAGCCTCCGCCTATTCCTATGATAAAATCGGCTGAAATATTCCTCGCTTTTTCTCCGGCTTTTAAGCAGTCGGACGTCAGCGGATTCTCAGTAATCGAATCAAAAATTTCATACTCGATCCCCGCGTTTTCAAGCGTCTTTTGAGCGTCGGACAAAGCTCCGCTTTTCTTTGCCGCTGAGCCGGACGTTACGATAAGACACTTTTTGCCGAACGAAGAAAAAACGCCGGCTGAGTTTGTTACGCAGTCTCGCGAGTTTATCACCCTTGCGGGCATATATGAAGAAATATTCATTAAAAACATCTCCGAAAAGTTAAAAAGTAATTAATATAAATTAAGTATACAATATATAAAGAGCATTTGCAAAGCGTTTTTACCATTCTTATAAAAAAAATAATAATTTATCGTATTTAACATATCTTTCTTGACAATTGATATGAAAATGGTGTAAAATGCTTATATGATTTTATTTGATTTCTTATCAACCGGGAGGCTGTCATGTCTAAAAAATATATTATCGCTCTCGACCAGGGAACGACAAGCTCAAGAACCATAGTTTTCAACAAAAAAGGCGAAATTGTATCAAAGGCGCAGTACGAATTTCCGCAGATTTACCCCAAAGCGGGATGGGTCGAGCATGACCCTGAGGCTATACTGACCAGTCAGTTCCGCTCTATTGCCGACGCGCTTGTAGAGGGTAAAATCGAGGCTAAGGATATCGCCGCCATCGGCGTTACCAATCAGCGCGAGACTACGATTCTCTGGGATAAAAACTCGGGCAAGCCCGTTTATAACGCTATCGTATGGCAGTGCCGCCGTACCGCTCCCATGTGCGAGCAGTTAAAGGCGGAGGGACTCGGCGAGTACATACAGGAGCACACGGGACTTATTATAGACGCGTACTTCTCGGGTACAAAAATTAAATGGATTCTCGATAACTGCGAGAAAGCCCGTAAACTTGCCGCTGAGGGTAATCTTCTTTTCGGTACTATCGACACGTGGCTTATATGGAACCTCACGGGACGCAAGGTTCATATAACGGACTATTCCAACGCTTCGAGAACCATGCTTTTCGACGTTGACAGACTTTGCTGGGATGAGTATCTCTGCGATAAGCTCGGTATCCCGATGTCGATTCTGCCTGAGGTTCGCCCCTCGAGCGAGGTTTACGGAGAGGTTGCACCCGGAATCCCCGGACTCGAAGCTCTCGCGGGAGTTCCCGTAGCCAGCGCCGTAGGCGACCAGCCCGCCGCTCTGTTCGGTCAGGCGTGCTTCCGCCCCGGTCAGGCAAAGAATACGTACGGAACCGGCTGTTTCCTTCTTATGAATACAGGAGGACAGCGCGTTAAATCAAAACATAACCTTCTCACCGGTATAGCATGGGGTATTGACGGCAGAGTAGAGTACAGCATAGAGGGCAGCGCGTTTAACGCAGGCGCTGTTATCCAGTGGTTAAGAGACGAAATGGAACTTATTTCGAGCGCACCCGAGTGCGACCGTCTTGCAGAGAGCGTACCCGACGCTAACGGAATTTATCTTGTTCCCGCATTTACCGGACTCGGCGCGCCGTACTGGGATATGTATGCAAGAGGCTGTATCGTAGGTATTACGAGAGGTACAAATAAACGTCATATCGCCCGAGCGGTTCTGGAGAGCATAACATTCCAGATGACCGACCTTTTGGAAGCTATGAAAGCCGACTCGGATATACGTCTTGAAGAACTGAGAGTCGACGGAGGCGCCAGCGTAAGCAATATCATGATGCAGATTCAGGCCAACATGATCGGTACGACGGTTAACCGTCCCAAGGTTGTAGAGACTACAGCCCTCGGCGCGGCATATCTTGCGGGACTCGCAGTAGGCGTATGGAAGTCAAGAGCCGAAATCGAGGGAATCAGAGAGGTTTCCAGAGAGTTTGTTCCTCAGCTGAGCAAGACAGAACGCGATAAGATTTATGCGGGATGGAAAAAGGCTGTTGAAAGATCAATGAACTGGGCTGACAAATAAAATATAATCATAGGAGGAATGTCCGAAAACGGGGCGTTCCTCTTTTGCTGTTACAGAAATATATAATGTGTTTTAAACATCCGAACGCCCAAATGTTCATTATTTATTTTAGTATTGATATTATTAAAAAACGTTGATATAATAGAATTCAAAGCAATAAAGACATTTTTGCATATAATGTAAACGTACGTCTGCGTTGACTTTGACAAGGAGGTTTTTTTATGAGCAGAGTATACAATTTTTCGGCGGGTCCGTCCATGCTTCCCGAAGAAGTTTTGAAAAAAGCGGCGGACGAGATGCTTGATTATAAAGGAAGCGGTCAGTCCGTAATGGAGATGTCGCACCGTTCGAAAGTCTTTAAATCAATTATAGACGAGGCGGAATCCCTTTTCAGAGAACTTCTCAAAATTCCCGATAATTATAAAGTTCTGTTTTTGCAGGGCGGTGCGTCCACTCAGTTTGCCGCGATCCCCCTTAACTTTATGAATGGCAGCGGAAAAGCCGATTTTATTATAACCGGACAGTGGGCAAAGAAAGCGTATCAGGAGGCGTCACGTTACGGCAATGCACGAGTTGTTGCATCGAGCGCGGATAAGACATTTTCATACCTTCCCAAGACTAAGCCCGAGGATTTTGACCCTGAGGCAGACTATGCGTATATTTGTATCAACAATACGATTTACGGAACCTGTTACCGCGAGATTCCCGACGTAGGTTCAATTCCGCTTATCGGTGATATTTCGTCGTCATTCATGTCCGAACCTGTGGACGTTTCGAAGTTTGCTGTTCTCTACGGCGGTGCGCAGAAGAATATAGGCCCTGCGGGTCTGACTGTCGTAATTGTCCGTGAAGATATGCTCGGCAAGGCGAGAGATATCACCCCGACCATGCTTAACTACGCCGTTCATGCTGAAAACGGCTCTATGTACAACACTCCGCCGTGCTACGCTATTTATATGTGCAAGAACGTTCTCGAGTGGATTAAGGAGCAGGGCGGTCTTGAAAAGATGAAAGAGCATAACGAGAAAAAGGCTAAGATTCTTTATGATTTCCTTGACTCGTCAAAGATGTTCAGAGGTACCGTTGTAAAGGAGGATCGTTCTCTCATGAACGTGCCTTTTGTTACCGATTCCGACGAACTTAACAAGAAGTTTATTGCCGAGGCGGAAGAAGCCGGATTCGTAAATCTTAAAGGTCACAGAACCGTCGGCGGTATGAGAGCTTCGATTTACAATGCAATGCCTATCGAGGGCGTTCAGAAGCTTGTTGATTTTATGGCAAAATTCGAGGCGGACAACGCCTGAATCTCAGTGAGAGGTTGATTTTATATGTATAATATTTTAACTCTTAATAAAATATCCGCCGCAGGTCTCGGCAAATTCGATAAGGAAAAATATGCATGTTCCGATGACTGCGCTTCACCCGACGCCGTCATTGTACGTTCCGCGTCAATGTTTGACATCGATATCCCTTCGAGCGTTCTGTCTATAGCGAGAGCCGGCGCGGGATATAACAATATTCCCGTAGATAAATGCACCGAAAACGGAATATGCGTATTCAATACGCCCGGAGCTAACGCCAACGCCGTTAAGGAACTCGTGCTTTGTGCGCTGTTTCTTTCCTCGCGTAAGATAGTTGCCGGTGCAAAGTGGTGCGAAACGCTTAAGGGAAGCGGTGACGAGGTTTCCAAAAAAGTCGAAAAGGGTAAGTCGAATTTTGCCGGTCCCGAGATTAAGGGCAAAACCCTCGGCGTTATCGGTCTCGGCGCTATCGGCGTTCTTGTCGCAAACGGCGCTAAGGCTCTCGGAATGGACGTTATAGGCTACGACCCGTTTTTATCAGACAAAGCCGCCTCTATGCTTGATAAAACTATAAGAGTTACATCGGTAATAGACCGTATTTTTGAGGAGAGCGATTATATAACTCTCCACGCTCCTCTTAATGATTCTACGAGAAACACGATTTGTGCCGAAACTCTCGCAAAGTGTAAGGACGGCGTAAGAATCCTCAATTTTGCAAGAGGGGAGCTTGTAAATAATTCCGATATTCTTTCTGCGCTCGAAAGCGGAAAATGCTCGGCTTACGCTACGGATTTTCCGACTGACGATCAGCTTTGCGCCGACGGTGTTATCGCGCTTCCTCATCTCGGAGCTTCCACACCCGAATCAGAGGAAAACTGCGCGGTTATGGCGGTTGAGCAGACAGCCGAATACATTGAAAACGGAAATGTTATAAACTCCGTTAATCTGCCGTGCGTCTCTAAGGACAGAGTCCGCGGAAAAAGCCGTATAACGGTTATTACCGACTCCGATATAAGTGCAAAGATATTTGAATGCCTTGACTCAAAAGGCGTTGACCGTGCAGATGCATCCGTTTCAATAAGAAAGAATACGGGATATATTATAATTGATACGGATTCCGATGTTTCCGGCATTTCGGACGATTTAAAGTCCGTTGACGGTGTTATCAGAGTAAGAGTTCTTTAATTTAATATATTATAATAAAAACTGCGAAGCCTTAAAAACTTCGCAGTTGTTTTTTTGTGCGTTTATTTATTCAACGCCTAAAACGTTATCAGTGCATTCGGCAAGATACTTTGCAACAGAGGGGATATCTTCCTTGCACTCGTTGTAGAGCCATTTTCCTACGGTTAAAACCGCACCGCCGACAAGGAAATTGAATATGTACATAAACTTTTCCTCGGAAATACCGCTCTGATTCGTAAGCCATGTCTGTACGCTCATTACATATGCCGGACCGGCGATCTCGTTTATTATATCACTGCTGTGGCTTGAATTTATTATCATTGAAAAAATTTCCCTATTGTTGGAAATGAGGACGAGAAGCTTTACAAACATCTCGTAAGTGTCCTGCGTCGCGAATATTTCGTCAACGGTTTCTCTCGCCGACATCAGAAATTTGTTTTTAATCTGAAAAAGGAGATCATAGATGTTCGTATAGTATTTATAAAACGAACCTCTGTTTATATTTGCCTTTGCGCAAAGTTCCGTAACGGAGATCTCATTAACGTTTTTTTCTTTAAGCAGTTCAAAGACGGCATCCTGAAGCATGCGCTTTGTATACTGGATACGTCTGTCTTCTTTTTTTTGATCCATAATGATCCCTCCGAAAATTGAACATGAGTATAATTGTACAGCCTATTGCCGAAAATGTCAACATCAAAGGATATGGATGTTTGCTATTTTTATAAACTTTTTATGACAAAATGAAGATAAAAAACAGCTCCGAATCATAATTTTGATTCGGAGCCGATATTTACCGGTTTAACGATTAGTCGCCGTTGCCGTAATATTTTTTGAAGTATTCTTCGAAATATCTCTCGAGGTCGTCCGAACTGCCGTATGAACCGCCGTTGTCAGATTCGTTGTTATCCTGCGAATTGTTGTTAACCGTTGTGTTTCCTCTGTCTTCAACAAGCGTTACGGTAACGTCAAACGTTTCCTGAGACCAGTTCTGAGTATTGATTCTGACGAGGTTGAGCGTGAGCTTGTCTCCCGCCTTCATGTCCTCCATCATTTCCGCGAGCATGCCTGTGGAGTCCATATCCTTGCCGTTAACGCCTACGATAAGGTCGCCGACCTGAGCCTTCGTATCTTTAAGAGCGCTGTCGTCGGAAATGCTTGCTATTACGATAGATCCGGAGGGAAGCCCCTTGATATTTACATACATACTGTACTGGTCATAGTTTACAGCCGCCGCATAGGTGATGCCGAGTTTTGCTCTGCCGGTTACATAACCGTTTGCAACGATAGAGTCGAATATTTCCTTAACTACGCTCGAAGGAACGGAGAATCCCATGCCCTCGGTATCGGTCGAAGCTATTTTCATTGAGTTGATACCGATAACCTCACCTTTATCGTTAACAAGAGCACCGCCGGAGTTACCGGGGTTGATAGCCGCCGTGTGCTGTATACACTTCATCTCATAGCCCGTTGAAGAGCTTACGGGTCTGTCGATTGCGGAAACCATGCCCGATGTGAACGAACCTGCGAACTGGCTGCCCTGAGGGTTGCCTATTGCGTATACGGTCTGACCGACTTCAAGTTTGTCGGAGTCGCCGAATGATGCACAGTCAAGTCCCGTTTTCTTAATTTTGAGGACTCCGAGGTCGGATCTCGTGTCGTAGCCTACGATTTCGGCATCGTATTCCTCATTGTCATATGTCTGCACGACAACCTTTGAACCGTTCGAAATAACGTGAGCGCAGGTTATGATATACGTATATCCGTCATCGCCTTCTTTTGCGATAACGCCCGAACCCTCGGTTGAAAGTTTATTGTTTGCATAGACGAGAAGTCCGACGTTTGATTTTACAATCTTTTTATAAACCTCGTTAGCGGGGGAGGATGAAGATGAACTGTCTGACAGCTCAAGTGAGCCTACGTCGTTGTTTGTTACGGATTCTTTTGTACTGTCGCCGGTTGTATTAGTTGAATTGCCTGTAACGGCAGTAATAATGATAGCGGCAACGATTATAACGAGTATGCCGATGAGAATACCGAAGAATACTTTTTTACCCGTATTCTTTTTCTTCTGCGGGGGCTGGTACTGAGGCTGGAATCCCGGCGTGTTAGAGGTATAGGGATTAGAATAATTGTTATTGTTCTGCGTATTCTGATAATTATTGTAATTCGGTGCGCCGTAGGGGTTGTATCCGTTTGAATTCGGCGCTGAGTACGGATTGTTCTGCTGTTTGTTCGGGTCGCCTTTGTACGAATATTCGCCCGAAGCGTATGATGAATTGTTCTGACTGAATCTGTTACCCTCGTATTCTGCGTTTACGTGCTGTGCGTTTTCGCTGTTGTCCGCGTTCTGCCCGTTTGCGGAAGAAGCTGCCTGTGCGCCGTTGCTCGGGGTGTCTCCGGCGGGGGCTCCGGAAATTTCATTTTCATCTCCGGACTCGGGATTTGATTTGTATTTTTCATAATCGTCAGTCATAAAAAAGACCTCCTTGATATAATTGGCTTTTTTGTAAAAGTATGTTTCATACTTTCTGACCCTATTGTATAAGCCGTACCTTTAATTTAACTGTAAATTGCGTAAATTCATTCTGAACGCTGTCCGCATATATTTTTCCGTCGTGAAGCTCGACTATACTTTTAACTATAAACAAACCGAGTCCGGCGCTTTTTGCGTCGAGGGAGCGTGATTTGTCAGCCTTATAGAATCTGTCGAAAATTCTTTCAAGGTCTTCGGGACTGATTCCCTTGCCGGTATTTTTAAGATACGCGGTGAAATATTCGCCGTCCGTTTCCGTCTTTATTGATATCGTTCCGCCGTAATCGGTAAATTTGACAGCGTTGTCAACGAGGTTATAAAAAACCTGATTTATCATGTCCGGGTCTGCTTCAATGCTGACGCTTCCGAGTTTAACAAGTCCTTCGACGCTGATTTTTTTAGCGTCAATCTGGCGTTCGAACGACAAAAATATTTTTAAAAGCATATCGGATATGTTGAATTTCGAAATGTTGAGCGTCAACTCTCCCGATTCGATTTTCGACATATTGAGCATTGAAACAACGAGACGTGAAAGTCTTTTTACCTCATCCGATACTATTTTTAAATAATACCCGCGGTGCTCCTCGTCGATTGTTCCGTCGATTATGCCGTCGATGAATCCGCCGATAGTCGTCATCGGCGTTTTTAATTCGTGCGAAACATTTGCAACGAAGCTCGAACGCGATTTTTCGAGATCTTCGAGCGCGTCAGCCATTGAGTTGAACGCATACTGAAGCTCGTCTATTTCGCGTACGCTTTTCTTTCCCTGATGAATTTTTATGCGGTAACTGAAATCTCCGTCCGAAAAACGGCGCGTGGCTTCGGCTATCTGTTTCATAGGCTTTGTAAGCGAATATGCAGCTATGTATACGCCGATACTGACGGTGAAGAGTGAAATAACTATTGCAACCGTAAATGTTTTTATGAAAGAACTGAGATACGGTTTCAGTCCGTCGCTTAACTGCTGTATTACAATAACGACGGCGGTTATGTTCCCGTTTTTGTCACGAATCTTTGACGAAGCGACAAAATGGTTGTTTTTAAACGTTCCGGAAAGTGTTCCGACGTTTGTAAACTGATCCTCGACAAGCATGCTCGTTATTATTTCCCCGGGAATTTTCATTCCGCTGTGTTTTTTGCATACTGTTTCCGACTCGCTCTTATCCGCACATCCGCAGTATTCTACATATGCGTTATCGGGCTGCGAGTTAACTATGAGAATGTCGGCGCCTGACACTCCGGCTATATTGTTAATGGTGGTTTTGAGCGTTTCGCTGTATTCTTTGCTTTCGCTGTTTCCGGACGAATTTGAACAAAATGCCGCAACGTTACTTGCGGCATTGTACAAATCGAGTTTTTTCTGATCCTCCCAGTAGTCGGCTATGAAAATCATTAGCGTAAGACTTAATAAGGTAAGGCATATCAAAAAAGTGACCGAAAAGAATTTGAAATATTTATTAAACAGCGAGACGCTTTGTTTCGGCATAGAAGCCGTAATTTTATCGTCCGACTTATTCACTTAAATATCTCAATCCTTTGTTTCGAATTTATATCCTACCGACCAAACGGTTTTAAGCTCCCATTTGTCGGATACTCCCTCGAACTTTTCACGCAGTCTCTTAACGTGAACGTCTACGGTTCTCGAATCTCCGTAGTAGTCGAATCCCCAAACCTCGTCGAGAAGCTGGTCTCTTGTGAATACGCGGTTGGGATTGCTTGCAAGATGGAAAATTAGTTCAAGCTCTTTGGGCGGAGTGTCAACTACGACTCCGTTTACTTTAAGCTCGTAATTCGTAATATTAATCGACAGTTTATCGTAGTGAACCTCGTTGACCTGCTCGGTCATAACGGAAGCCGAACGTCTGAGAACTGCTTTGATTCTCGCAAGAACTTCCTTGGTTTCAAACGGTTTTGATATGTAGTCGTCCGCGCCGAGCTCAAGCCCGAGACATTTATCAAACGTTTCGCTCTTTGCCGAAAGCATTATAATAGGAACGTTTGAATTGTTTCTTATTTTTCTGCAAACCTGCCATCCGTCAAGTCCGGGAAGCATAATATCAAGCAGTACAAGGTCGGGATTTACCTCGTTAAATGTCTGTACCGCCTCGAGACCGTCGTTAACGATAACAGTCGTGTATTTCTCTTTTTCGAGATACAGACGTATAAGTTCGCAGATGTTAATGTCGTCGTCGACGATCATTATTTTTTCGTTAGCCATGTTTTTCTCCTCTTTTTTATACGAAATATTATATAAATTGTCTTTTTATCTCCTTGCCTTGCGACGGGATTTTCCGTGCGGGCCGGATGAACGTTTACCGTTGAATTTGATTGCAAACGCGATACCTACGGCAATTATTGCTGCCGCCATAATAAACAGCGAGACAGCCAGAACAACATTTTCGTCGCCGAATGAGAATGTTTTGTCATTGCCCGTATCGGTATAACTGATGTTTCCGGTTGCGGGCTCGACGACATACTTGTCAACGCCGACGTAATTAACCTGCGGTGAACCGGAGGTTAAGTTGTTCGTTATAAGCTGAGTTGAAACGGGAATGCTGACTCCCGAAGAGCCCGACTGGAGATAACTTTCGAGTCCGCCGACTCCGCTTATGTTGTCGGTGTTTATTGTTCCCGAATTATTGTCGTCGGCAAATCCGAATATCTTTTTAATATACTGATATCCGTTTCCGAGCCCGTTTGTAAAGCTGGGAACGAGCAGGGACATTATGCTTAAAACTCTCTGAGGAAGATTAAAGTTGATATTTTGGAAAATATCCGAAAATACCGAATCATCGCCGAGAGAATCTTTTATCTGATTGATACGGTCGGACGACGACGATATTATACCAGCTATCGGATTTTCGCTCTGCGGGGGAGTTTCGGTGCCCTGATAAACCTCAATGTAATAATTTGAAGTTTTTTTAGCCTCTCCGCTCTTATAGTAGTCGACGCGCACGGTTACCGTTTCGGATGTTTTCGAAGTGTCGAGCGATACTTTTGAAAAATAATTGTCCTTAACCTGCTGACCGTTTATAAATATTTCGACAACGCACCCTGATATAATGCTCGTGTCGGTAATTGCCGTGGGCATAACCCAAAGCCTGTCGCGCTTATAATCGAGTTTAACTTTATACTTGTCGATATCGGCGTAAAATTCGTTGTCCTCTAATTTGAAATAGTCCGTGTTGTCCCTTACGAGGGTAAACATTTCTTCATATGAAAGAGAACTTCTTACGGTTAAATTATATTTTTTGCCTATAAGCTGGAGGAGGTATGACGCGATGGAATTAGAATCAACAGCCTGTTTCATCATATCGGGGTCGGGAGTGACGTCATATATCTTTCCGAGCATTGCGGTAGTGTATTTCGTCTGAAGCTCTTCAAACGTTATGTTATCGGGGTCGACGGCTATGCCCTGGCTTTCTATGACATACACCGCCATGAGGCGCGCAACTTCTTTTTCGTCAGTGTCCTTGTCAACTTTATAGCCCTTAAGATAAAGGGTGTAACGGCATGCCGCCGTTACGTACTGGTCGAGGGTCAAAATCTCCGTCTGCGAGTATTTTCTGAGCGTGTTTATGTCGACTCCGAACGTTTCCGCCGCATATGCCATCAGCGCGGTTTCAAGTCCTGTGCCTTTTTCTATCGTATATTTTGAATCCGACGAAGTAAGCAGAGCATAGAGCGCGCGTGCAAGAACGGGGGTGAGGGAAGTCTCGTTTTCGGGGTAGACAATTCCCGCGCTTTCGAGCCAGTAGCGTATGTACTCGTCGGAGACGTTTCCGTTTGCCGCGGACGAAAACAGATTAAGATAGTCGAGAATGTAAAGATACGCTGCTTTTCTAGAGTCGGCATCAAGTTTATAAAGAAGATAGTAGTACGAAACCGTTTCCTCGAAAGTCTGAGCGGTTTCCGTGTATTCATATTCAGCGTCGGCGCAGATCTTATTGAGTTTACCGTCTACGGCGTCGTTTACGTTAAGCTGTTCCATAACGACGAGGTCCTTAAGCCACGACGGGTCGGCTTCGTCATAGTTGTACTGAGTTTCGGCAAGTACGAGAGCCGAACCGGCAAGCGAAAAAACGGGCATCATCAGCATGACGGCAAGAATTACTGCTGTTATCCTGCGAAATTTCATAAAATCTTCTCCTATCGGGCTGAAGCCTGTCCCGCTAAACAGCCTATTATAATAATATAATAATTAAAATATTAAGTCAAGTTAAAATTATGTAAACAAAAAAGCCGGAACGTACATAACGCCCCGACTGTAATTATAGTTTGAAGTGCTTGAAATACTCTTAAATTTATTTAACAGAGAATTTAAATACTGTTTTTGAAGTATATTTTTCGCCCGCGTCAAATATACACGAGGGAAATTCCGGTCTGTTTACGCTGTCGGGGTAAAACTGGGTTTCGAGACAGAATCCGCTTCTGTAATTCATCGGAACGCCGTTTTTGCCCTTGTCGCCTTTAAGGAAATTGCCCGCATAAAACTGAACGCCCGGGAGAGTGGTGAAAACATTGAGGCATATGCCCGACTTTTCACTGTATGCCTCGGCGGCTTCTCTTAAAGAACCGTCGAATCCGTCTATGCAGAAATTGTGGTCAAACCCGCCGGTAAATACGAGCTGTTCATCATTTTCGTTGATGTCAAGACCTATCTTTTTTGCTGTAGTGAATGCAAAGGGTGTGCCCTTTATATCACGTATTTCGCCTGTGGGGATGCTGTTTTTGTCAACGGGGGTGAAATGTGAACAGTTGAGTTTCAGCATATGCGAGAGGATATCTCCGCCGTCGTATCCGTTTAAGTTGAAATACGCGTGATTTGTAAGGTTTATGGGCGTTTTTTTGTCCGAAACTGCTTCGTAGTCTATGCTCAGTTCGTCGTTGTCTGAAAGAGTATATGTAACTTTTGCGTCAATATTTCCGGGAAAACCGTTTACTCCGTCCGGACTTCTGTATGTAAAGGCAACTGACTTGTCATTTAAAATTTCCGCGTTCCATACGGCGTTGTTGAATTCACCTGCGGAGTGAAGACATGTTATGCCTTTTTCGTTTGCTGTGACAGAATATTTTTTGCCGTCGATAACAAACGACGCGCCCCCGATTCTGTTTGCGCACGGACCTACGACTGCACCCTGATAATCCCAAAGTGTAAGGTAATCGCCGAGATTGTCGAAACCTAAACAAACATCTCTTTCGTTCGAATTCTTGTCTTTTACAATCATATCGGCAAGCGTTGCTCCGAGGGTGAGAATTCCCGCCTTTACTCCGTTTTTATTTTCTAATATATATTTTTCTACTTTGTCTCCGTTCGGTTTTTCTCCGAAAGGTATTGTTTTTACAGACATAATCAAGCCTCCGAGTTTATTATTGATACAATCGATATTATACACTTTTATTATCGTTCAAGTCAATATTTGAAATTATTATAATAATATTAAATTTGTTGACTTTTCTTATAATTAATTATATTATATATACGTATTACTTTAAAGATGTCCGGGGAGGGAATTTATATGACGTTTACAACAGCGTTCGTAATAAGAGGCGCCATGTTTGTATTGCTTCTTATAATTCTTACCGTTTCTGTCGTTTCGCTGTTTATCCGCCCTGCGAAACGTACGATAAAGGCGACGCTTGTAGATAATTTTGACGGCGGACTTATAGATATAAGCCATGCCGAAACGTCTATAGGCAAAGCTAAAACGTGCGATATCGTGCTGACGTATATGTCAGTATCGCGTTTTCATGCGGTGCTGTCGAATTCTCAGAACGGATGGATGATATACGATACGCATTCTTCGTACGGTACGTTTGTAAACGGAAAGGCGATTGACAAAAAGTCCGAGCTTAAAAGCGGAGACGTTATACAGATAGGCGCGGGCGAGTTTACTTTCTATGACGGAGATCCGCCGGCTTCGCGCGCCTCAGGCGGACGTGCGCAGAACGTCAGGATATCAAGAAGGCGTATGCCTCGGGATGAAAGAGCGCGCAGTAAAGCGGGACAAAACGCCGGTACTCCGGAACGCGGAAGGGGGCGCAGAGAAAGATGAAAAAAAACGGCGCCAAAAGCGTAAAAATGTCCTACGGCAGACCGGGAAGCGTTTACGGACTTGTTAACCTTCTTATAATGATTTGTATTACAATGTTTCAGCTTCTTGCTTCATTCACGCTCTTAAACGACTATGACAGCGAGTATTTTACCGAAACGGTCATTATATTTTCCGCATATGCAATTATTGAATGGGTCTATTTCTTTGTGTTTGCAATTGTAATTAATTCGCATATAGGAATCGAGATGACCGCGTTTACCCTCTCGTCGATAAGTTTGCTCCTGACGGCGGGCGCGTCGCCCGAAAAGCTCAGGGTTCAGTTTATCGCAGTAATTGCGGGACTCCTAATGTTTATCGTAATGGTTCAGTTCATGCGGGACACCAAGCGGACGGCGTATATGCGTATACCGATGGCCATTGCCGCAATAGGACTGCTGGGACTTACATATCTCATTGCCGAACCTGTAAACGGAGCGAAAAACTGGGTTTATTTTCACGGCATTTCAATCCAGCCCTCGGAGATTGTAAAACTTGCGTTTATATATGTCGGAGCGGCTACTCTCGATAAATTACAGAATACCCGTTCTCTGCTTTCATATATAGCGTTTTCCGTCGCGTGCGTGGGACTGCTGTTTTTGATGTTCGATTTCGGAACGGCGCTCATATTCTTTGCAACGTTTATTCTCATAGCGTTCATGCGTTCGGGAGATATAAAAACGTTATTTTTGATAGGAGCCGCCGCGCTTCTGGGCGGAATCCTTATTATAACGGTAAAACCGTATGTTTTATCGAGATTTCAGAATTACAGACACATTTGGGAGTATATGAACTCCTCGGGATATCAGCAGACGAGAACGCTTATTTACTTTGCCTCGGGCGGATTTTTCGGAGTCGGACTCGGCAAGGGATATCTTCGAAATGTTTTCGCCGCGAGCGAGGATCTCGTATTCGGACTCATGGGCGAGGAGATGGGCATGCTTACAGCATTCCTGGTTGTATTTACAATCGCCGCGCTCAGCGTTTACGCCGTGTATAATGCAAAATACGCGCGAAGCACGTTTTTTTCAATAGCTTCGTGCGCCGCCGCCGGAATGCTTCTTATTCAGACTGCTTTAAACGTGTTCGGAGTGACGGATTTTCTGCCGATGACGGGCGTAACGCTTCCGTTTATAAGCAGGGGAGGCTCGAGCATGATATGCGCGTGGGGATTGCTTGCATTTATAAAGGCGGCCGATTCGAGAAGCTATCCCGGACTTTTTTCGAGAAAGAAGGCGGGTAAGAGATGAAGACAATTAATAAACGGGTATTTATCATAGCCGTTCTCTCTGTCGTATTTACCGCCGCCGCGGTTCTGCTCATTTTTTCGATATTTACCCATGCCGAGGAATATGCACTGAAAACTGCAAACAATCATCTGTTCTCTCACGGCGTTCTGACTGCGGGAGGAGACATATACGACAGAAACGGCGAAGTGCTGTCGTACTCGAAGGACGGCGAAAGATATTATTCGGACGATAAAAATATAAGAAAATCGACGCTTCATATTCTGGGCGACAACAGCGGATTTATTGCCGACGGAATTCAGTCGAATTTTAAAAAGGAGCTTTCCGGCTACAGTCTTATTTTCGGCGTTAATGCGGAGGATAAAAATTCGATGAAGCTGACGCTTGACGCGAATCTCTGCGTTACTGCATATAAAGCACTCGACGGCAGAAAAGGTACCGTAGGAGTTTATAATTATAAAACGGGTGAGATTATCTGCGCTGTTTCGGCTCCGTCGTTTGACATTCTCGATAAGCCAGATGATATTGATTCAGACGATACCGGCAAATACGACGGAATATATATAAACAGGCTTTTCAACGGTCTTTACGTTCCCGGTTCAACGTTTAAAACCGTGACCGCTCTCGCCGCCGTTGAAAATATAGGCGACATATTTACACGTACTTTTAAATGCACGGGCGAGTATGACGCAGGCGACGGAAAAGTTATCTGCAGTGACGTTCACGGCACCGTGACTTTTGAACAGGCTCTGAACCGTTCGTGCAACTCGGCTTTTGCTCAGATTGCCGACGAACTCGGAAGTGAAAAACTGACCGCCGCGTTCGAACAGACCGGTATGGGCAAATCGTACAATTCAAGCAGAGTTGACACTTCTTCAAGCCGTTTCAAGCTCGACGGCGGAATAAGCAAAGCCGATCTCGGCTGGGCGGGCATAGGTCAGTATACAACGCTTATAAACCCGTATTCGATGATGCTTTATATGGGCGCGATAGCCAACGGCGGAACGAGCGTAACGCCGTATTTCGTAGAGTCGGTTTCGAGCGAAAAAGGAAACGTTGTTTACAAAAATGAAAATAAAGATTCGGAGATTAACATATCTCCGTCGACAGCTTCGACGATGAAAACGCTTCTTCGTTCGAACGTTGAAAATTATTACGGTGATTACCGCTTCGGTGACCTTACCCTCTGCGGAAAAACGGGTACTGCCGAGGTCGGAGACGATAAAAAACCGCACGCATGGTTCGTCGGTTTCTCGCAGGATGAAAATTTTCCGTACGCGTTTGTCGCAGTTGTGGAAAACGCGGGCGGAGGACTTGCGAATGCCGGACCCGTTATCGCAAAGGTTCTTTCGAGTATTGAATAAGGAGTTTTATCAATGGCATTTATTGAAATGAGATCTGTTTACAAACACTACAGCACGGGCGACGTTTCCGTAAACGCCGCGGACGGAGTATCGTTCGATATCGAACAGGGTGAATTCTGTATGATTGTCGGTGCCTCCGGCGCGGGCAAAACGACCGTACTCAATATTCTCGGAGGTATCGACGAATGCGACGACGGCAAAGTCAGAGTCGGCGGCGAGCTTATTAATACTTTCAATGAAAAAAAGCTTACAGCTTACAGGCGTTATGACGTGGGATTCGTATTTCAGTTTTATAATCTGGTTCCGAATCTTACGGCTCTTGAAAACGTTGAGCTTGCGTCGCAGATAAGCACAAAGTCGCTTGACCCCGTAAGAGTTCTCGAAAAAGTCGGACTCGGCGACAGAATGGACAACTTCCCGTCACAGCTGTCGGGAGGCGAACAGCAGAGAGTCGCGATAGCGCGTGCTCTTGCGAAAAATCCGAAACTTCTGCTGTGTGACGAACCTACGGGCGCTCTCGACTACAATACGGGACGGGAGATATTGAAACTCCTTTTAAAAACATGCCGTGAAACGGGAATGACGGTCGTGATTATTACGCACAACCAGGCTATGACCCCCATTGCGGACAGAGTTATTACAATGAAAAACGGCAGAGTAAACAGGATTGAGATTAACGAGACGCCTCTGAGCGTCGACGAAATCGAATGGTAACGGAGGCCGAAAAGTGAGCAGAGCATTATTAAGGGAAATAGTCCGAACGATATTCAGAACAAAAAGCCGGTTTTTGTCTCTGATTATAATAATTGCGCTCGGCGCGGGTATTTTCGTCGGAACCAAAGCCGCGGTGCCCGACATGAAGGAAACTGCGAAAGCATATTTTACAGAAAATAACCTTATGGATTTGAGAGTCCGATCGACTCTCGGATTGACGGACGACGATATTTCCGCGATAGCGGGAGTTGAAAACGTATCGTATGTCATGCCGTCTAAGTTTGCCGACGCTCTCGTTTTTGTAAACGGAAGCCCTGAAATCGATATAGACGGTTCTCAGATAAGCACGAGAGCCTACGGCATGAACATGGGTCAGCTCGAAAATTATTTTAACTATGTTTACAAGGGTTCGGGAACAAACGACGGTTCTTTTATGAACAGACCTCAGCTTATAGAGGGAAGCTATCCCACAGCGGACAACGAATGTCTTGTCGACGCGAGTACGCTCTCTACTCCGGACAGCTTTAAAATAGGCGCAAAGATAAGTCTTGAGGGCGACTCCGGTTCATCTCTTTCGGATTTGAACGTAACGGAGTTTACGGTAGTCGGCATTATCCGCTCGCCGTATTATCTTTCATACGAACGCGGAAATTCTCTCGTCGGAAGCGGTAAAATCGGCACCTTTATCATTATTCCCGATACCGCTTTTTCTACGGATTATTACACGGAGGCGTATGTAAAGGTCAGTCTGAGCGAAAATTATGACCCGTTTTCTCAGGAATATACCGATATGTTAAAGCCTGTCGCCGATAAGATAAGCGAAATATCGACAGACAGAATTAACGCGCGGGTAGCCGACCTTTCTGTTTCTCTGCCCGAAAAAATTGCGGCGGGCAGAAAAGATTACGAAACGGCGAAAACCGACTTTGAAAAGAAAACGAGCGACGCCAAGGCACAGATTGCAAAATATCAGCATTATGTAGACGACCCCGACGGCGCGTACAAAGAGGCGGTGGAGGAATTTGCGAGCAAATACGGTCTTGCAGCCGATGAATATTCGGGCAACGAGTCAAATTATTACTCGTCCGTTGAAGAATACAGCCGTCTGCTCGCCGAGTATAACGCAAAAAACAATGAACTGGAGGCGAACAGAACCGAGCTTAACAAGGCGAAATCCGCTCTCGATACTGCAAACAGGACGATAACGACGTCTCAAAATACTGTAGATACCGCAACAACAACCGTAACAACAATGAAACAGCTGATAGCTTCAACCGAGACGGTTTTAAATCAGCTGAAAGACTATCAGAATTCGTCTATGGATTCAGACCAGGTTAACAGCATTTTAAAGATTATTGAGAACTCTTATCCCGAAATTTACAACGCGATAAAGTCGCAGAGTATGCAGGGAATTGCAAGCGAGGCTAATACATTGCTTCAGACTCAGCTTACGGAGTATAAAGTTCAGCTTGCCGTTGCCGAAGAGGGGCTGACAACCGCCAATAAGGAGCTTGCCGATGCGCAGGCTAAGGTGGATTTAGCTCAAATTGCTTATGACGAAAAAGAAGAGCTGTGGAACGAGAAAAAAGCGGAGCTTAAAAATGCCGCCGACGCTCTTCAGTCGTATTATGACCAGCTTCAGATAGGTAAGTCGAATCTTACCCTTGCGCAGGTTGAACTCATGATTTCGGAAAATTCGGGCGAAAACAGTCTTGACAGTTTAAAGATGGTTATTGCAAACGCGCAGACGTATCTTGACAAAGCGACTCAGGAATATGTAAATCAGAGTTCGCAGGGAGAAAAGAAACTGCTTGAGGCGGAAAACACGATTAAAAGCGCCGAAAAACTCTTTAACAACCTTTCGACGGCTTCATGGACGGTTTACGACAGATACGACACCCCGGGATATTCTTCATATATCGACGCGGTTAATACGGTAAGTGTTCTTTCGAATGTATTCCCGGTATTTTTCTTTATAGTCGCTGCTCTCGTATGTCTTGTAACAATGACGAGAATGGTAGAGGAAGAGCGTACGCAGATGGGTACGCTCAAAGCCATAGGCTACAGCTCGTCAACGATAATGTCAAAATATCTGATTTATTCGTTTTTCGCAAGTTTTATAGGTTCCGCAATAGGCGTAATTGCCGGAATATACGGAATGCCGTACGCAATATTCAAGGCGTATTCCGTCATGTTCTCAATGCCGCAGCTGAAAATAACGTTCCCGATTGCTTATATCATTCTCGGAATGGGTATTTCGCTTCTTGTAACAATGGGTTCTGCGTGGATAAGCTGTATGAGAGAAGTTTCCTCGCGCACGGCGCTTCTTATGAGACCCAAGCCTCCGAAGGCGGGCAGGAGAGTTCTTCTCGAAAAAATCGGATTTATTTGGAGAAGACTTAACTTCACTTCAAAGGTTACCGCAAGAAATCTTGCAAGAAACAAGACGAGATTTATTATGACGGTAGTCGGAATAGCGGGATGTATGAGTCTGATTCTCGGAAGCATAGGCTTCTTTACTTCCCTTAAATCCGTTATGAGCAGACAGTACGGAAATAACGGCGTAGATAATTATGATTATCAGCTTGTATTTGATTCTCCGCAGACGCGTTCGAATTCGGAACTTCTCAACGCGCTCGCGTCAGACTCCAGGGTCGGTTCGCTGATGCTCACGTCGATTCAGTCCGTCAGCGGTTCATCGGATAATACCGATAAGGTAATGGACGTTTACCTTTTCGTTCCCGAGGACTCCGAGTATCTCGGCGGATATAAAAATCTCAGAAACAGAAAAACGGGCGAGGCTCTGAAACTCGACGATACCGGAGCGATTATAACCGAAGGTTTTGCAAACGACGCGAACGTCTCCGTCGGTGACAGCATTTGGGTTGAAACCGAATCGGGAGAGCGCAGAAATATCACGGTTGCCGGAATTACGGAAAACTATACGTTTCAGTATGTTTATATGAGTCCGAATTACTATCAGTCCGTATTCTCATCCGCTCCGTCGTTCTCATATGCGATAGGCTCGTTCGGTGATTCGCTGACCGGTTCCGCTGATATCTCTGCCGCAAAATCGCAGTTTAACGCAGATTTAATGAAATACGACAGCATAAATGCAGTAGCGTTCGAGTCCGATACGATAGCGTCGTTTGAAAGAGTTATAAACGTCGTTGCAATTATAATAATGATATTTATCGTCGCCGCGGGCATTCTCGCGTTCGTTGTACTTTATAACCTTACCAATATTAATATTGCCGAACGTCAGAGGGAGCTAGCTACTATTAAAGTTCTCGGATTTACGAATATCGAGGTGTCGAATTATATTTACAGAGAAAATGTGATTCTTACTCTTCTCGGAATTATTATCGGCATTTTCGGCGGTATCGGTCTTCATAAAATCATGATAGAGTACGTCAAGGTTGACGCTATTATGTTTGTACAGAATATAATGTGGTACGATTATCTTATCGCAATTGGAATAACCGTTCTGTTCGCATTTCTCGTAAACTTCATAATGCACGGCAGAATGAAGAAGATAAGCATGGTTGAATCATTAAAATCAGTTGAATAAAATAACGGAGGAAATTTATGATTTATTCAAATTGGATGTCGTATATTAAAGACGACGCAAAATTAACGCATATCGCAATCCCCGGTTCGCACAACGCGGGTTCATACGGAATGAACGCGCTTGCATGCTGTCAGGACGGTGACATGTACGAGCAGTTTAAGTACGGAGTAAGGTATTTCTGCGTTCGCCTGAATACGGACAAAAAAGGCGTCATACGCCTTGCGCACGGAGTTACCAACGGCGTAACATTTGAATCTGTTTTAAAAGACTGGGAAAAAATGCTCAAGGAAAACGATTCCGAATTCTTCATTTTTGACGTCAGGGAATACTATCCGCAGACCTTCGGACCCGTTACGTTCACTTATAAAGCCGACTGTGCCGCCGTCGATATTCTGCTCGAAAAATATATTCAGCCGTCAAAATATGCTTATACCGATTTTAATGATATAAGAGACGTTTCGATAGGCGATTTGAGAAAGAGCGGTAAGCGCTATATACTTATAAATTATATGGCGGGATATAAAAATAGCGTCGACTGCCCGCTGAGCAATCCGTGGGACAAGAAACTTTTCGGAAGTCGTCCCGAGGCGTTTGTTCCTAAAAACCTCGAGTATTTCGAGACAGATAAAACGGAGGGATTCTTCTGGTTCCAGACTCAGCTGACCCCGAACTTCGGCACGGAGTTAGGTATAAAAACCCCGAGAAAGTTAAACGATATGATGCGTTCTCATTTTCATAAGTTTACCGACGCAATAGCCGAGAGCGAGTCAAGACTCGATAAAGCCAATATTATCGCCTGCGACTTTATAACAGAAAACTATGATAAGCCGCGTATGATATTGGAGCTTAACGCATATAAGGGTATTGTTAAGGACGGACTTAAGGACGAGTATTTAAACGGATTAAATTAATATATACATAAATAAAATGCAGACTGTGAGAAAAAATCTTACAGTCTGCATTTGTGCTGTATTGAATATTTAATTATAATTCGGACAGTCCTTTTTTGCCCCTGTTTGCGGAGACGAACGACAGACCCGCACCGGCGAGCGCAACAACTGTCCACAGAATATATACGCTCTCCCAGCCTGCCGATTCGCTTACCGCGCCCGTCAGAACTCCCGCGAGCGCAGAGCCTAAATAAATAAAGCAGTCGACCGTTCCCGCGACGAAACCGACGCGTCCGGCTTTGTCGTACTCCATGGGTATAAACGTTGTAAGCATCGGATTGACTCCGTAGTTTGCGGCGCATGCCAATGCAAGCATAAGAGCCGCCGCAAATATGTTTTTATATGCGAATATAAGAATGAGCGAGAATACCGCGCTTGATGCGAGGACAATACCGTTTGATTTTCTGGCGCTCGAGCCGGTGATTGAATAGCTCTTTTTCACAGCGGCAATTCCTGCAAGTTCGAATAACGGAAGAATCAGAGACAAAAGCGTTGACTGAAACGTTACGGAGTTTTCGCCCGAACTTAAAACGGTGGGCGTCCATGTGACGATCGAGTCTCTTACGAAACCGTTGCATACACAGCACAGCAGAAGTGAGATAAGTCCTGTCGAGGAAAGCATTTTGCCGACGGACATAGGCTTGACAGTTGTTATTTCGGAATATGCAATTTCTTTTTCTCCGTCTGACGTTTCTTTATTTTTATGCTTGACAAAAAGCTCGATTATTGAGTAAACCGCAGCGGCTGTCATAATAAACGCAGGAATTATAAATGAGATTTTAACTCCGAGATAAGCGGCGGTAAGCCCGGATATTCCCCATGCGGCGAAGTGTCCGAAGATAACTGTTATCGACATGATAAACGAAGCGCGGTCTCGTTTTTTTCCCGAGAAGTATTCGGAAATAAGTTTTACTACCGGAGTCCATATCATGGACTGTCCGACTCCGTTTAGTGTCCAAATTACAACTGATGCCGTATACGAATTCGACATTGCAAACGCAAGATTGCATACGGACGATATTATCAGTCCGAGTCCGATATTGATTTTCGAATTAATCCTGTCAGAAAGCGAGCCGTTGACTATCTGTCCGACTGCGTACACTGCGGCGAATACTGTCTGAAACATTCCGGCTTTTGTGTCCGAGATTGCAAGCAGTTCGGAAACGTCCGGAAGCGCCGCCGAAATGTTGAGCCGTCCCGCGTATGCCGCGGAGTAGCACAGAAAACAGAGCAGAAGTATGCTCTTCTGCTCTTTTGAAAACGCGTCTGTTTTACTGCGTTTTGCTGTTATATTCAAATTGAATCCCCCTGAAAACTGTTTTTTATTCTGCCATGTAAGTCGTAAGAACGCCTATATTTTCAATTTCGCATTCTACTTTGTCGCCGTTTTTTAAGAATTTCGGCGGGTCGAAGCCCATTCCCGCGCCGGCAGGTGTGCCTGTCGAAATAATCGACGCGCTTTTTAATGTCATAGAGCGCGATAAATCTTCTATTATATAATCAATGTTGAAAATCATTTTACCGGTGTTCGAGCTTTGTCTGACTTCGGAGTTTACACGGCTTTCTATTTTCAATTTAGGCGGATATGAAAATTCGTCCGCTGTTACAATCCAAGGTCCCATCGGGCAGGAAGAATCAAAACTCTTGCCGTAGTACCACTGCTTGTGTTTTTGCTGAAGCGTCCTTGCGCTCAAATCATTTATAATTGTATAGCCGAATACGTAATCACAGCTTTTTTCTGCCGATATGTTTTTACACGTTTTCGATATAATAACGCCTAGCTCTGCTTCATAGTCAATTTTTTCGTCGGCGTCAAGACAGTGAGCCGTCTCATTGTTCGCGAGAGCTTCATTAACTCTCTTTGAAAAATATACGGGATATTCGCGTTTGCCGTCGAACTTTTCTTTTTTGAATCTTGCCGATTCTTCCGCGTGCTCAGAATAGTTAATACCTAAACAGATAATGTCCTGTTTCGGTTCTGGAATCGGTGCGAGAAGTTTTATTTCCGAGAGTAAAATATCATCCGAATCTTTCTGATACTTTTTAAGTTCGCCGAGAGTGCAGGAAGATATCAGGTTATTCATATCGTAAAACACGTCGGTTAAATCCGTGACGGTTTTACCGTCTCTGCATACAACGCCGACGCGCTGTTTTGAGTCCATATATATAAATGTAATAAGTTTCATTCGGTTTCTATTCTCCAGAAGCTTATTTTTTCTCTTAAATACGTGTATGTAAGATACAGCGTGTTTTCGACGGCGGTTATTGCGGGGTAGGAAAATTCCTCTCCCTCACAGTCGAGGTCTTTGAGGTTCGTCCACGTTTTTCCGTTGTCCGATGAATATGCGAGCGTTACGGGCGAACGCGCGCCCCAGTTTTCCTCTACGGGATTATATAAAAGGAAAATACCCTTGTCCGTTTTAACTGCGTCAAGACCGGAATTGTTATTTGGAAGTTCTGTTGCATACGCCTTTGTCCATGTTCTGCCGAAGTCGGACGAATCGCTTCTGTATATTCTGCCCTTATTTGTACGCATGAGCGCGTGAATGTGACCGTTCTCTGATTCCCACAATGTCGGTTGAATCATCTGAACAAGACCTTTTGCCGTTCTCGGTCGGACTATGTACTTCTGTTTTTCGAAAGTCAGTCCGTCGTCGTGCGAAATGTCGATAAAACAGCGCCAGCGTCCCTTTTGCTCGGTTGATGCGGGAGCGAGCACGTCGCCGTTTGAAATTCGAATGCATTTATTCTTAACAGGGCCTCTGCCTCCGGTCGTATCATCCTTTACTACGTCGTGAGCCTCGGACCATGTTTTGCCGTTATCTTTTGAAATGATATAACGCGTCTGCCAGTACGGGATGTGTTTTCCGAATTTGTAGTATAGGATAACGCTCCCGTCTTCTCTTTGGAATAATACCGGATTCCAGTGCGGTACGCCCTTTTCTTTTGTCAGAAGAACGGGGGACGACCACTTGCCGTCTGTTCTTTTGGAAAACCAGATGCCTACGTCGTCCTCACCCTCTTTTGCCCCTGCGAACCAGGCGGAGAGTACGGTTTTTCCGCCGTCGAGCGGTAGAACGGTGCTCGCATGACAGCTGGGCGCGGGCGGGTTTTCGTTGAATATAAACTCTTTTTCTGCTTTTATGATTTTCATCTGACTGCTCCCGTGAGTAAATTTGAACCGCTTTGGAATATGACGGTGAATCTTATCCATTCGCCCTCTACTCCGGTTACGGATATCGTACCGTTGTTTGCCGTGACGAGCGATTTAGCTATTGCGAGCCCCAGACCGTAACCGCCCGTGCTCCTCGAACGCGACGAGTCGCTTCTGTAGAAACGCTGGAATATTTTATCCCTCTCGTCGTCGCGGATGCCCTTGCCTGTGTTGTAGACCTCGATAATTTTCTGTTTGCCCGATGTGCGCAGTCTTATCTCGATTTTGCCTTGTTCGCCGGCGTATTTAACTGCGTTTTCCGTAAGAATGGTTATAACCTGTTTTATGTTCTGTTCGTTTCCGCACATGTGAACGTCCGGTTTTATGTCATAAGTGAGTTCTTTTCCGTTTTCGAACGCGGGGCATTCGAATTCGAGAGCAATATTAAGTACTGCCGAACTCAAATCAAAATCAGCCATGACGGGAGGTTTGGACATTTCGTCGAGTTTTGCAAGGTCTAAAAGACTGTAAACAAGATGCGACATGTTCTCCGTCTGATCTTTAATTGACGTAAGCCATTTATTTTCACCCTCTTCGGCTTCGAGCACGTCCGCGCTCGCGGAGATGACAGATAGGGGAGTTTTAAGCTCGTGGCTCGCATCGGAAATAAACTGTTTCTGCTTGTCGAAAGCCTCTTCAAGCGGTTTTATAGTTCTTTTTGACATGGCGACTACAACCGTGAATTCAATTATCATACTTATAATGATAATAAATACACTGATTTTAGCAAGCGATGAAAGCATACCGGTGAGAGCGCTTGCGTCGACAATAACGAGAATGCGGTCTGTTCCGTTTTCAACCATGCGGTACTTATAATGCGAGTATGTGCCATAGTCTTTTTTAAGCCCCATTATACCCGACGCTATCTGAGTCATTTCGCCGGTTGTAAGGTCGTCGGTCATGTTTGATACGAGCGACGATATACTGCCGTCGGAATTGAGGAAAGCGGAAATGTATTTTATTGATTTAAGTTCCTCAGAGCCTATTATCTGCGAGGACGAAAACGGAAAACCGAACTTTGAATTAGTCATTGCAAACGTTGATGCCGCGGCGGCGGTATCAATGCTTTTTTCAAGGTTCTGCTTTACCGCGAGATTCATCAGCATGTTTATGAATCCGAAAATAAATATCAGTATTATTACAAGAGCCGTCATGCTTATTGCAATAAAACGGTCTCTTGTTTTTTTGATTATTAAATTATTATCCTTCAATGTAATATCCGATTCCTCTCGACGCCTTTATCTGAACGGTTGATTTTATCGCGGTGAGTTTCTTTCTTAAAAACGAAACATAAACCTCAATGTTGTTATACTCAGCCTCGCTGTCGTAACCCCAGATTTTCTCGATGAATTCATCTTTTGAAATAATGTTTTTCGGCGCGTACATGAGCATCTGCATTATTTTGAATTCCTTACCGCCGAGCTTTACGGAATTTGCACCGCATATGAGTTCATACGTGCTCTGATTCAGCGTGATGTCGCCGTAAGTCATTTCGTTCGCGGGAATCTCACCTTTGCGCCTTGTCAGCGCTCTGATTCTTGCTAACAGTTCGCCCTTGTTGAAAGGTTTTGTAAGATAGTCGTCCGCGCCCGTGTCGAGACCTCTGATCTTGTCGTCGACCTCGCTTTTTGCCGTAAGAAGCATGACGGGTGTGGAAATGCCCTGTTTTCTTAATTCCTTCAGTACGTCAATGCCGTTCATTTTAGGCAGCATTATATCAAGAAGTATCAAATCATAAATACCGCTTAACGCGTAATCGAGTCCGTCTTTTCCGTCGTAGACCGCGTCGGCAAAGTACTGTTCCTTTTTAAGTATTGCAACGATAGCGTCCGCAAGGGAAACTTCATCCTCTACAACGAGTATCTGCATAAAAATCATCTCCGGTTTTTTGATGTTTTCAGAATAATATGCGAATCTTTAACTACGCTTGAATATCAGAAACTGATTTGCTCAAACGAGTCTTCGCCCGACAGTGTGCTTCCCGCCGCGGGGAGCGTTTTTGTCCTGTACCTTGACGGTTTTACGAACATATTTTCATTGTATAAAGTTATGCCCGCGGTCTTATGACCCTTTTTGAGAGTCATTATTGCGACGCCCTGAGAGTCCTTAGTCGATTTCGGCGATATCGAACCCGAATTGAATATAAGGAACCTGCCGGATGTCGAGCGGATAACGTAGTCTGCGTCCTCTTCTATATGAATACAGCTGACGAGCGGGGATTTATCCGAGTATGCTTTTATAAGTTTCTTTCTGTTCGTCTTAGTCTCATATGCGGACATGTCTATTTTTGCGATTTTTCCGTTTTCGAATACAAAGAGCATGTAACCCGTGTATTTTTTTATAACGGTCATATTGACGGGCAGTTCGTCCTTGTCCATTGAGAGTTTAGACGATACGAAGTCGCCTAAAACGCTCGCCTTTGTATCCGAGAATTCGCATGCCCTTGTCTTGTATACCTGACACTTGTTTGTAAAGAACAGGATTTCATCTGCATTGGACGCGTCTGTTTCATATACAATTTCGTCGCCGTCTTTTAACTTCTGTTCCGAGCTCATGCGCAGAGACAGGGGAGTAATCTTTTTGAAATATCCCTCTTTTGTAAAGAATAATCTGACCGGATAATCGGGAATTTCATCTTCGGGGGCGGACGATTCCTCTTCGTCGACGTAAATTATTTCGGTGCGTCTGTCTTTTCCGTATTTTTTCGAAACGTCCTCAAGCTCAGAAATAATAATCTTTTTAATGCGTGATTTGCTTTTTAATATATCCTCCATATCCTCGATGCTCTTTTGAAGGTCGTCGATATCCGAAAGGCGTTTTAAAATATATTCTCTGTTTAAGTGACGGAGTTTAATTTCCGCGACATACTCCGCCTGCGTCTCGTCTATTCCGAATCCTATCATCAGGTTCGGTACGACGTCGGCTTCTTCCTCTGTTTCTCTGACTATTTTTATAGCCTTGTCGATGTCGAGAAGAATTTTCTTAAGTCCGAGCAGAAGATGAAGTTTTTCTTTTGCTTTTTCGAGCTCAAAAAACGTCTTTCTCTTAATGCATTCGCTTCTGAATGCCGTCCATTCGTTGAGAATTTCGCGTACGCCTATGACTTTGGGCACGTTGCCGATAAGAATGTTGAAGTTGCACGAGAAAGAATCCTCGAGCGGAGTTTTTTTGAAAAGCGTATTCATCAGCTTTTCCGGGTCTGTTCCGCGCTTTAAGTCGATTGTGATTTTAAGTCCGGACTTGTCCGTCTCGTCTCTTATGTCGCTGATGTCGCGGAGTTTGCCCGTTTTATTAAGTTCGATAATTTTTTCGATTATTGCCTCGCTCGTTGTCGTCGGGGGAATTTCTGTTATATCGATACAGTTATTCTTTTTATCGTATTCGTATTTTGAACGGATTCTGACGGCACCGCGTCCCGTTTCGTAAATTTCCTCGAGCTTTGCTCTGTCGTAAATCAGTCTGCCTCCGCCGCTGAAATCGGGAGCTTTTAAAGTGTCGGCTATAACGTGCCCGGGATTCTTTATAAGTTCAATCGCCGTACGGCATACCTCGTTTAAATTGAACGAACATATATTGCTCGCCATTCCGACGGCTATACCCATATTGGAATTTACGAGTATTGATGGGAATCTGACAGGGAACAGCGTGGGTTCGGTCATCGAATTGTCGTAATTGGGAACAAAATCAACTGTATCCTTGTCTATGTCGGCAAAAAGTTCCGCGCTGATTTTATCAAGTTTTGCTTCTGTGTAACGCGAGGCGGCGTACTGCATGTTTTTTGAATACGCTTTGCCGAAGTTGCCTTTTGAATCGATATACGGGTGAAGCAGTGTTTCGTTTCCGCGCGTGAGTCTGACCATGGTTTCGTAAATCGCCTGGTCTCCGTGAGGGTTTAACTGCATTGTACGTCCGACTATGTTTGCGCTTTTGACCTTATCGCCCTTTAAAAGCCCCATGAGGTACATTGTATACAGAAGCTTTCTGTGCGAGGGTTTGAATCCGTCGATTTCGGGAATCGCTCTTGACAGAATAACGCTCATGGCGTAGGGCATGTAGTTATTTTCAAGAGTATAGGTGATATCCTGTTCGTTGACTTCGCCGGCGCCGAGAATATGCGCCGTAAGCTCGGGAGTCTGTTTTTTTGTTTCGTCCGTTTTTCTCTTTCTTGCCATGATACCGCCTCCTTAACTCAAATCGGTAAGATCCATATATTTGTATCCGTTGTTTGCTATATGGTCTTTTCTGCCCTGAAGATTATCGCCCAGCAGCAGGTCGAATACGTCGGCTGTCTTTATCGGATCCGAATTCGGTTCAACTTTTATAAGACGTCTAGTTGCGGGGTTCATGGTTGTCATCCACATCATGTCGGGTTCGTTTTCGCCGAGACCTTTTGAACGCTGAATTGTATATTTTGCGTCTCCGATTTCTTTTAATGCGTCGGCTTTTTCCTGTTCGTTGTATGCAAACCACGTGCCGTTTTTCGACGTAATTTCATAAAGAGGAGATTCGGCAATATAAACCTTGCCCTCCTCTATAAGCGTCGGGGTCAGCGAATAAAGCATTGTCAGAATCAGCGTTCTTATCTGAAATCCGTCAACGTCCGCATCGGTGCAGATTATTACCTTGTTCCAGCGCAGAGCGTCTATGTCAAAGTTGCTGATATTTTTATTCGCTTTTGTCTTAACCTCGACTCCGCAGCCGAGGACTTTTATTAAATCGGTGATTATTTCGCTTTTAAAAACCTTCGAATAATCGGCTTTCAGACAGTTTAAAATTTTACCTCTGACGGGTATGATAGCCTGAAACGCGGAGTCCCGCGCCTGTTTACACGCGCCCAAAGCCGAGTCTCCCTCTACTATGAACAGCTCGCGCTCGTTTACGTCCTTGCTTCGGCAGTCGACGAATTTTTCGACCCTGTTGCCCATATCCATTTTGCCCGTCAGATTATTTTTAATGGCGAGTTTCGCTTTTTCGGCGTGAACACGGCTTCGCATGTTAATGAGAATCTGGTCTGCGATTCTGTCGGCTTCAAGCTTGTTTTCAATAAAATATATTTCAAGCTGATGCTTTAGAAAATCCGTCATCGCTTCCTGTATGAATTTATTTGTAATGGATTTTTTAGTCTGATTTTCGTATGAAGTTTGAGTCGAGAATGAGGAGATGATTATAACGAGACAGTCCTCGATGTCCTGAATGTTTACCTTTCCGTCGGTTTTCGTGTATTTTCCGTTTTGTTTTAAATATGAATCTATCTGCGAGACGAATGCGCTTTTTAACGCCTTGTCGGGAGCTCCGCCGTGCTCGAGGAAACTCGAGTTGTGATAGAATTCCTTTAATTGTTTTGTTTTGGAAAAGCAGAGCGCGGTATTTATTTTAACTTTATAGTCGGGCTTGTCCTCGCGGTCTCTGCCTATGCGCTCTGTCTGCCAGAACTGAACGGACGTAAACGCCTCATCGCCGGTGAATTCCTCAACGTAATCTTTTATTCCGTTTTCGTAGTAATATTCGAATGTTTCAAACCGCGATTCGGAAATTTGATTTTTAAGTATGAATTTAACGCCCGAATTTACTATAGCCTGACGTTTTATAGTGTTTTGATAATATTCGAGCGGGATGTCAATGTCTGTAAAAACCTCGAGGTCGGGTTTCCAGCGTATTCGCGTTCCCGTGTCTTTTTTAGGGTAGGGCTCCTTCTTCATTTCGCCGACGGGGAATCCCTTTTCAAAGCGCAGGTTGTATATAAATCCGCCGTTTTTTATTTCAGCCTCCATGTATTCCGACGCGCACTGCGTAGAGCACAGTCCGAGTCCGTTAAGACCGAGCGAAAATTCGTAGCTTCCGCCCTCGTTAGTGTCGTATTTGCTTCCTGCGTACATTTCGCAGAACAGAAGCTCCCAGTTATACTGACCGTATTTTTCATTCCAGTCGACGGGCATACCGCGTCCGTGGTCGATAACCTCTATCGATTTATCGAGATATCTTATTACCGTAATCTTATTTCCGTGACCCTCGCGGGCTTCGTCGATTGAGTTTGAAATAATTTCAAAAACAGAGTGCTGGCAACCCTCTATGTCGTCAGAGCCGAAGATTACTGCGGGACGTTTTCTGATTTTGTCGGGTCCCTCGAGTTTTACTATCGACTGATTTGAATACTCTTTTTTCTTTGCCATAACTGCCTCCGATGAAGTACTGTAGATGAAGTATTATATATTTATATATAATCAATAATACCATATTATACACTTGTCCGACCTCTTTCGTCAAGAATATTTTTTAATGCTTGGAAAATAAAAATGTAGAGTTACAATTGATGTGAGACTAAAATTTGAAAAAAGTATAGAAAAAAGC